>ERZ772962.579-NODE-579-length-20311-cov-3.608610_pt1 | contig 20311 bp, 17 predicted proteins | sample MGYA00580676_ERZ772962 | MGnify/ENA primary metagenome ERZ772962 (study PRJEB29015, sample SAMEA2738049) | human oral metagenome | biome: human oral; feature: human-associated habitat; material: saliva | place: China | collected 2230 ...
ATCCAGATGGTATAGCGCAGTAAAATTGAATCCGAATATGTACTCCGATGATTTCAGCGTTCTCGTGCCTATTTACGGCAAAGTCAACTACTTGCAGAACGTTGGCTTCCTCCAGGACTATGGCAGGCGCGTCGTCCTCTGCACCACATCGGGCGAATCCGCCGACTTCTACCAGAAACTGGAGGCAATCGCCGAACGATACGGGTTTCGGATCTTCAAAAGCACCTACACTTCACGCTCCTCCGGACGCAAGCGAAGCACCAGCGGCGTCACCAGAGACACTATAGTACGTGACGCTTTGAATCTAGTCGACCTCAATTCATACACAATATGCCTGGATGCTGACACGACGACCGAAGAACCTCTGGAAACGATTATCGGGTCATTCGCTCACAGCGGAGGCGATTTCGCTTCCGTTCGAATTGTCACGCAAACTGACGGGCCGGCCATCGTTCAGATGCAGCGACATGAATACATCATCAGCATGCGCGTCAGGAAGATTATGCCTTGGCTCCTGAGCGGCGCCTTTCATATCGGAAAAACCAACGTGATGAGGCAGATCATGCAAAGGCATTCCCTCTTCTTCCAGGGAAACGACGTCGAAACCGGAATAATCGGGGACGCCATGGGGTTCAAAGCCGTGCACATCCTGGCCACCGTGAACACGAACGTCCCCGACACCTTCCGGGGATGGTGGCGTCAGCGAATCGCTTGGAGCGGAGGGGCGTTCAGGCTCTTCATCGTCAACTTCAGATTCATCTTCCGCCATCCCTTCCTCTGGGCGTACAGCGGAGTCGTCGTCATATTGATGTTCGTCTTGCGCTGGTTCGCCATCTTGACTCCCGGCTGGACTCTGCTCTTGGCCCTGTTCATATACTACATCGCCATGATATGGCTCCATTGGGACGATGGAAGCAAGTGGCTCATATTCCAGCCAGTCTACTCTCTCTTCGTCAGCTTGATCGTCGTCCCCATCGGCATCCTCTACTACTTCGTCATGGCCATTCCCGAACGCAATTTCGGATTCATACGCGTCAAGCGAAAGGCACAGGCACTCACCTCCAGTCCACAGAGTTTTTCAACAAACTTGGATCGTAATGTGGACATCGTCAATACTTCACACGTTCTCTCTCAGCTGTGAGTGAAATGCGTATTCTGATGTCGAATATACATATGAATTCCAACTCCTGTTGCGGTAGGCGCGTGAAAACCAGCGAACACGCAATTCGCGGTTCGCATTAACCGAAAACATATGAAGAGGCGATTCTCGTGAAATCACTTTCAACTGCATTCCGCCACATCGCTCTGGCGTCGGTCGCATCCGTCTGCCTGGCCCTTCCCCTCGGCTCCGCCACTCAGGCCGACACGGGGACGGGTGCGTCGGGATCCTCCACAGCCCCAGCCGCATCCGACGGCTCCTCGTCGTCCACGGAAGAGGTCCACCCCACGGGCGTCGACGCGAACGGCAACCGCCTGTCCGATCTCCAGCTGCGCAAAAATCCCTCTCTCCGCACGTATTCGGGGAATGCCGCCGGACTCTATCCGATGAAGCGGACTGGCGACTCCCCCGACAGCGTGATTCCGCCCGACCAGCGCACACGCGTCAACCCGACGACCGGATACCCCGACCGGGCGATCGTCTACATAACGAAGGACGACAGGCACCACTGCAGCGGCTGGATGGTTTCCGCCGACACGCTCGTCACGGCGGGCCACTGCCTCTACAACAGGGGTGGGAAGGCGTGGTACACGAATCTGAAGTTCTTCCCCGGCGCTAACGGCAACGTTCGTCCTTACGGATTCGCGACTGCCACTCAACTGTGGACGGACGTGAATTACACTCGCTCCGGTGACACCCGGCAGGATTGGGGTGTGGTGAAGCTGAACAGACGCATCGGCGATACCACAGGATGGTTCGGACTTCGTTGGCAGGCTCAGACCTACAATGGGATGACGGCCACCGTCCGCGGTTACCCAGGGGATAAGCCGCACGGTCAAATGTGGACGATGTCGGGAAAGATCGAGGATTCGCAGCCGAACAAGCTGTGCTACTCGCACGATACCTTCGGCGGGCAGAGTGGTTCGCCCATCTATCTGAGCAACAACACCGTCATCGGCATCCACACCAACGGAGTCAGCCGGTTTGGCCTGTGCCCGAAGAGGAATGCGGGGACTCGGATAACGCAAGGCCTCTTCTCCGTCATCCTCAACATCGCCCGCTAGCCTGTGAATCCTGATAGTCTGCCGGCATGGAACGCATCCGCGCGAACGCCAGGTTGAGGCACGCCCTGCTGCTGGGCGCCAGCCTGTTCGCCGCTGTGTGCGGTTGCGCGAGGGAGGCGGGGCCGAGCCGCGACGCTTCACCGCTTCGCAGTGGCGCCCCGTCTCCCTCCTCGCTCACATCACCGCAATCTTCACCCATGTCATCGCCATCCTCGCCCATGTCACCGCCATCCTCCCCGCTCACGTCATCGGGTCATCGCACGGTAGTCAACGGCTCAGTGACCGACAAACAGGGGCGGCCAGTTTCAGGCTGCTCGATCGACGACGAAGGCAGGACCACCGAGGAAGCCATCGTCACCGGCCCCGATGGCCGTTTCACCCTCTACAAGTCGCCGGGCACGTACAAAGTCACGGTAGTCTGCCCCGGCACGGCGTACCGTCGCACAACGGTGAACTTGACGGTTCCCAGCGGCGATCGGAAAGCGGGAGTCGACTTCACGATCACTGTCGAACCGACATAGCGGATTCCGCCCAATACCTTCCGTCATCGTTTGACCGCTTTTCGTGTCTCCGACGGAACAGGGATTATGCCCGCAGCCATCCCAACCATCTGGGCACCTTGGAGGAATATTCGGCGTATTCTTCGGGAAAAGTACGGCGCAGCGCCTTCTCCTCGGCCGGGATCTGCAACCGGTCGATGAGGAGTGCGAAACAGGCCGCGGGCAGCCACGCCCATGGGCCGCGCAGAACGGCGTGAGCTGCGAGGATTCCCGCCATTGCGACGTACATGGGGTTGCGCGTCACGCGGTAGACGCCGTCCCTGACGAGAGCTCGCGGGCGGTCGACGTCGACCGGATCGGCCGAAACCCCCGCACGGTAGAAGCGCATCGACGAACCGAAAAGGAATGCCAAGCTCGCCAGAGCAAGCGGCAGGGCAAGCGTCCACTGCCACCATCGTGGGCCGGGCGGTGCAGCAGGCAGAAAGGCCTGTGCCGCCAGACCGAACACCATGAGGAACATCGGTGGGATTCTGGGCATCGCTGCGTTTTCCGTCTCTGTTTCTTTCCGAATCCCTAGCCTAGCAGCGCAGCCAGCGCTTCCGAATATCCGGCTATCTCCGTCGACTCCCGCATATGGCGTTCCCTCCCGCTCGCCCTGCGTCTTCGCTAGTATCGGCCCCATGGCAGTCCATCCGAATCCCCCCGCCTTTGGGCGGCGCGCTCTGCCCATTCGCGAGCGCGTAATGCTCCAACCTGAGGAACCGCCAGTCTGCGCGTGGCAAGCCAGCGATGCCCGCGCCTTCGCCGGCTATGTCCTCTCCCTCGCCGGGGCGCACTCCGACCGCCCGGGAATCGTCGCGGTGGACGGCCGCGGCGGCGCCGGCAAGACCACGCTCACGTCGATGCTCGTATCCGCGTCCCCCGGCGCGCAGGTGCTGCACATCGACGACCTCGACTGGAACGAGCCCCTCTACCAGTGGGATCACCTGCTCGTCACGGCGCTCGGCGAGTTGCACAGAGCCGGTTCCCTCGACTTCACGCCTCCGGCGTGGCACCGCCACGGGCGCGAGGGCTCCATCGTCGTTCCCGCAGGTGCGCCGTTCGTCATCGTCGAGGGGACGGGCGCGGGAATGCGCGCGGTCGTCGACCTGATCGACGTGCACATATGGGTTCAGACCGACGACGGCGTGGCCGAGGAACGCGGTATCGGGCGCGACACGGCCTTAGGCGTGAACGGAGACGCCGAGGAGACGATCCACTTCTGGCATTGGTGGATGGCTGGCGAGCGTTCCTTCTTCGCCGCCGACCGCCCCTGGGAGCGCGCACACCTCATCGTGTCGGGCGAACCCCTTCCCGGCCTCGCCGCCGGCGAGCTCGCCTGGGAGGAGGGCCCGCTTCGCTGACGGCGACGCTCCGGCGCCCGGCCCTTCGGCATTCCCGCTCCTCAGGCTCTCCGATCCCCGGCGGCCAGCGCGCTACGGCTTGACGTACGCGTATCCCTGCCGCGCATACTCGGCGATCGAGGGAATCGCCGCCGGTATCGGGGTCACCCACTGCGGCAGCGTCTTCGGATCGATCCCGTGGTTGGCGATGGAACGCGAGCAGACTTCGAAGGTGGCTCCGGCCTGCGCGGCGCGCTCCATGGCTTCGGTCCAATCGTTGTCGCCTTGCAGAACGTAGATCGCGGTGCCGTTGATCATGACGGAGACCCTCGAAGCCAGTCCGAGATTCGTGAGATTGCCGAGATTGCTGAGCACGGCGGGCCAGCGGTCAGCCGCGGAGACATGAAGGAGGTAGCGCGCATCCTCCGCGTATTCTTCGTTCATCTGTTCGTCCTTCGTTTCATCTGTCGCCTTTCGGCTTTTCCGCCATTTTCCCACAATCGCGTCGCCTAGGGTGGTGCGATGAGGTCGTCTCCTTCGGGTTGTGCCTGCCGCCCCACTGCGCGGGCCCGGCTCGCGGTTCTCGCCGCAACCGCACGCAGGCTTCTGTTTCACCCTCCGCGTTCGAGGAGTTCGCGGTACGGCGTCCATCCCACGGGGAGCAATCCGCCGATGCCCGCACGCCGTCGGTCGTCGGACGCCGACCAGCCTTGCGCCTCCACGGCCCCGGCTTTCCCGACTGCGCCTTGCGCTACGCGGAATCCGAGGTCCTCGAACGTTGTGTCGGGAGCGGTGCCGCGGCGGACGGACGCCCGCACGCTCCACTGCCGATCGGAGTACCCACCGCCGCGCAGCACGCGGTAGTCGCGGTATCTCGCGGGGTCGGCGAAGTCCCAGCACCACTCCCAGACGTTCCCGAGGGTGTCGAACAGCCCGAGGCCGTTCGGCGCCTTGCCGCGCACCGGCTGAGGCTCGTCGACGTCGTCGGCCTCGGTCCACGCGATCTCGCCAAGCGGCCCGTATGTCGGTCCGTCCGTTCCCGCGCGGCACGCGTACTCCCATTCGGCCTCGGTGGGCAGGCGGTAGCCGTCGGCGTCCACGGCCCAGTCGACGAAGCTGCCGTCCACGCGGTACGCGCGTCGGAGGCCAGCTTGGTCCGACGCCGCATTGCACCAGCCGATCGCATCGAACCAGGTCACGCCATGCACGGGGGTGTCGGGCAGCGCCGCGCCCGCGGGCTCGCAACGATGGGGGCCCGGCGTCTTCGGAATGGCGTCGGCCCTGACCGCGGCGTGCCGCCCGAGCACCGCAGCGTACTCCGCCTGCGTCACCGGAGCGTCGGCGATCGCGAAGGCCTGAAGTTCGAGGTCGACTCGCTCGCCGAGTCGGGCGTCGTGAAGGCGAACGGCCCCGGGAGGGAGGGTGACGAAGCGCGGCGTGTACACGGGGCAATCCTATCGATCCGGCAGCCACGGACTCGATGAGCCGACGGGCCCCGTACGGATGGCCGCATGAAGAACGGCTCCGGCTCGGTCGGCTCCGGCTAGACTCAACCATGCCGTTGCGAGACATTCAGGGCGTTCGGAGTCAGGGTTCAAGCATCGAGCCCGGCGGATCGAATCCGCCCGGTTCGCCGACTCACCACGGCCGGAACCGCCTCATCGCCCTCAGCCGCCCCATCGAAAGGACTCTCCGTGAACTTGAACGACGTACAGCAAACGCTCTTCTTCCCGCTGATGGGCCGCGCCGAGGCCGCGCGCCGCTGGCCGGACCTCTTCCCGGACCCCTGGGCGGAGCACGCGATGAGCATCCGGGAATCCGAGGGGAGCACCGCGCAGCAGCTCGGCGCTTTTCCAACCGCCGTCTACGGCCTGCGTCATCTGCTGACGATCCGCGAGATCAACGCCTATCTCACAGGCCACCCCGGTGCGGCGATCGTGAACATCGGCTGCGGGCTCGACCGCATCGTGCACGAAATCGTCGATCCCGATTCCCTCGTCTACAATCTCGACTTCCCCGAAGTGCTTCAGGCGCGTGACCGCTGGATCGATCCTCACGAACGCGAGGTCGCCCTCCCCTATTCGGCGACCGACCATCGATGGATGGACCACGTCGACGCCGGCAGAGGGCTCATCGCGATCGCAGCCGGCGTCTTCTACTATTTCGAGGTCGACGAAGTCAGAGCGCTCGTGCGCGAGATGGGCACGCGCTTCCCGGGCGGTCGGCTGTGCTACGACGCCGAATCCCCGAAGATGACCGCAGGCAGCGAGAAGAGCATCCACCGCAACGGCACCCCCGACGCGCGCATGCCCTTCCGGGTCAAGGACCCCTACAGCGTGCGGACCTGGAGCGATCGAATAGACGACGTGCGCATCGAGTTCGACTTCTCCTCCTACCTTCCCGGCCATTCTCGCTCACAGCTCCCACGCGGGATTCGCTTCGGATTCACCGCCATGCGCCTGCTGAAGGGCATGTACGAGGTGGTCGTGACCTTCACAGGCAGCGCGACCTGACGCGATCGGGGGCATCGGCCCGCCCCGCAATCGGCGGCAAGGCCGGATGACGTCTCGGAGATTGACCGCGGAGGATGCGTCCCTGTTTCGACGGAATGGCTTGACTGCACTCCCCCGCGACGTGCCAGACTGAATCACAATACGAGACTTGATTCAGAAGGCGGTTCGTATGGCGAAGACACCTATGGGAGCGGCGATTGCAAGTGCCTGCGAAGCAGCCGGGCTCTCTCAAAGGGTGCTTGGAGACCGCACCGGCATATCCCAATCGACGCTCAGCCGCATTCTCTCCGGCAAATGCTCAGCGAAGATGACCGAGATCATCTTGATGGCCGAAGCCACTGGCTGCACAGTCGCGCAGCTGTCGGGAAATTCCGTCACCGAGAGAATTCAATGTGTCGCGCGAACGACGAATAGTTCGACGATGGAGAGAATGCGCCAGCGTTTGCTTCATTTCATCGAACTAGACGCTTACCTGGACGATCAGGCGATTCCCGCACTCCTGCATATTCTTTTCGATGATGTGGCAAAAGAGTTATCGATAGCAGTCGAGCGAAGTAGCGGCGGGAGGTGAGCATCTTCTGGATAGGGCAGCAATGAGAAACATTCACCTGCGTTTAAAAGAGCTTAACGACGGACTCCTGCCGTTGGAGAAGACGAACCTGATGAGACTTCCCTGCTGGAGTTGAGTTCGTTACAATCACGCACTACCGAGGATTTCTCCGTGGACCACGGTGAACCACCCGTCCTCGCTTGCACCCCACTGCCGCCATCCCTCGGCCATCGCCTCGAGGTCGTCGGCCGTCGCCAAACCGATCTCGCACGCCTGCGGGCCGAACGAAGTCAGGCACCGCTCGGCCCATGTGGCCGACCACCATTCGCGATCTCGCTCCGTGGCGAAGCACCAGGTCGAGGCCGAGGCGACCACCTGCGTCAGCCCCGCCTGGCGCGTCCATGCCAGCAGCCTGCTTCCGGCGTCGGGCTCGCCGCCGTTGGCCCGGGCGGTGGCCGTATAGACGGAAAGCCACAGGTCCATGCCTTCGGGCCGCGGGAACCAGCTCATGGCCGAGTAGACGGCGTCGCGCACCGCGACCGTCCCGCCGGGGCGGGCGACTCGGCGCATCTCGGCCAGGGCCGCCACCGGCCCGTCCACGTGCTGGATCACCTGATGGGCGTGGACTACGTCGAAGGCGCCGTCCTCGAAGGGCAGAGCGAATACGTCGCCGGCGGCCAGTTCGACTCGGTCCAGGAGGCCCCGCGCCTCAAGCGTGGCCCGGGCCGCCTCCAACGCGGCAGGAGAGGCGTCGAGCGCCACGACCCGTCCGGGCGCCACGAGCTCGGCGAGATCGGCGGTGATGGACGCCGGCCCGCATCCGACGTCGAGCAGGTCCATACCGGGGTGCAGGCGGGGGAGCAGATATCCCGCCGAATCCAGGGCGCCGCGGCGCGAGTGCCCTTCGAGCACCGCCGGGCCGTGTCCATGGGTGTACCGGACGCTCATGCGGCCGTGTGGAGAATGCTCGGACATCGCAATCCCCTTAGGAGGGCAAACCGCTGCTCGCCAGGCCCGCCCGGGGGCTTCCCGGGCTATTTGGCGCCATTGGCCTGCCCTTTGGCTGCGGGCGACACCTGCGTGACGAAGTCCTCCATGCCGCGGTTGTCCTTCACGACGGCGGTGACGGAGACGGCCTGGTCGGCGGAGACCGTGGTGGCGGTCCGCACGCCGTGGAGTTCCTCTTCGCTGCCGTCGGGGCGTTGGATGTACCAGTCGACTTTGGCGACGGTCCCGTCGGCGTCGGTGGAGGCCGACGCGTCCAAGGAGAGCCGGGAGCCGTTGCGGGCGACGGTCATGGCGCCCTTGGGCCGCGCGTTGCGGACCTGCTCTTCGGCGGCGGGGAGGGCGGCGCCCTGCTGGCCGCCTCCGTCCTTCAGGGCGTTCATGACGGCGTCGGCGGTTGCGGTGTGCCCGTCGGCGATCGGGTGGAAGCGGCCGTCCTCGAAGAGGCCGTAGAACCACGATCCCTTGGCGCCGCACAGCTCATGGCCGTTGAATGCGCCGGTCGGGTCGGCGAACAGGTAGCCGTGGCGCAGCGCGGAGGCCTTCAGGGCCGCGTTGACCTCATCGGTCTTGGCCGCGATCCAACGTTGATCCACCTTCTTGACCCCTTCGCAGCGCCCCGGGATCAGTCCGCCTTCCCCTCCCTTGACGGGGAACATGTGGGGATAGCCGACTGCGACGACCGCGGCCTTGGGGGCGCGTGAACGGATGTCGGCCATGATCGCGTCGTAGCTGTGGATGCCTTCTTGCGTGCTTTTGCCGCGCAGGGCGTCCAGGGCGGCGTCGACCGGGTCGGTGATCTTCTTGTCGCCGCTGCACGTGACGAAGGGGAATATCCTCGCGCCCCCGATGCAGTCGGTGAGGGTCTTGCGGAAACCTGCGTCGTTGCCTCCGATGGAGAACGTCACCAGGCCGGTGGACGAGCCGACGCGGTCGAGTTGGGCGGGCTCGCCCCAGGCGGTGTTGGCCTGGTAGAAGTCCTTGGTGCGGGCCTCGGCGCAGGCGTGGAAATCCAGCGCCCTGTTGATGCGCTTGCCCACCTTGTGAGCGTAGGCGCCCTCGGAGCGCTTGCACCTGTTGCCGCCGACGACGTCGGTGCCTTTGGCATACGGGAGTACGCCGAAGCCTGAAGCGTAGGAGTCGCCGAGGGCCACGTAGCGGCCGGTCGGCACAGCAGCCGGCCGTTGAGCGGAGTGGGCCGTGGCACCGACGTCGGCCACGGTCAGGATCATCGCGATCGCTGAGAGAAGGCCGAGCCGGGAGGATCGAGGACGCGGGAAACACCGACGCCGCCGAGCCCGCTGGAGGATTCGGATTCCTCCCAGGCCCCGGGCCTGTTGAAGGTGCTGGCCGGCCGGGCGGACGGACGGGATCGGGGAGTGCGAATTGTTGAACACGGTGGATTCCTCAGGTTGTTCTGGCTGTGCGAAATGAGCGCTGGAAGTGGCTGCCAACAGGATGCGATCCGGAAGCCCCGCAGGTCAACCCCTCATACCCATTCAGAGTTACCCATACACATCTAATCCCCGTTCAGCTATGCGAGCCGCCGAAGGGGGTGCGCTCGCCGCGCCATCCGGTGGCGCGCAGGAACTGCTCCCAGGTGAGGGTGCCCGGGGTGAGGCGGCGGCTCCATTCCAAGTCGCGTCCCGGCCTGAAATACCCGTAGTTCACCGTGTAGTTGACCATGCCCAGGATCTCCTCCACCTGCGATTCGGCGGCGAGTTCGGGGAAGTAGTGGAGCAGACCCTCGCGCGTGAACGCATCGCCGTACTCGGCCTTCACGCCGGTGACCCGCTGGAAGGTCTCGATCATCTCGCGGGGCGAGACGATGTCGCCGACGAGCGGGAGCGTTCGGCCCCGGTAGGCCTCGGGGTGGGAGAGGATTTCGAGTACCGCCGGGCCGGTGGCCGTCAGCGGGTCCACGAAGGGCGCCCGGAAATCCTCGGGAAGGTAGACGGGCAGAATGAGCGAGTCGCCTTCCCTGCGTGGCACGTAGTACTCCAGCAGATTGGTGAAGAAGAAGGAGAGCATGACGAAGGCGCAGGTCACGGGCAGCGTGCGGATGTAGTCAGCGATCCGGGCCTTATCGGTGAAGTGAGGGGCGAACCATTGCCCGCCTGAGATCTCGTCGACGTTTTCGAGGGTGCTGAACACGAGGCGTCCGACGCCCGCCCGCACGGCGGCGTCCGCCAGGCGGCACCCCAGTTCGTATTCGCGCGAGCCTTCCGGCGCGATGGGCGGGGTCATCAGGAAGGCGCCGTCCGCGCCGACGAAAGCGGCGAGCCACTCCTCGTCGTGCCCCAGCGCCAGCGGGGCGGAGACGACTTCCGCGCCGAGCCGGGCGAGGTTCTGCGCCTGAGAGGAGGAGGGATCGCGGGTGAGGGCGCGCACTCTGAAGCGTCCGTCGTCTATCAGCGTCCTGACGACGCTGCGACCTTGCTTGCTGGTGCCGCCGGCGACGGCTATGAGCGGTTCAGCGGGCATTGCGGCATTCTCCTTGAACTTCAGGGGGTTATGATCGTGTGCAAACGCCAGTATGGAACCGCGAGTCGACTGGAACAAGAACTATCCTTTCGGATAGGTACCCTGGGAAGGAAGGCGCAGGCCATGAGAACGGAATGCATCAGCGATTTCGTGAGTCTGGGTGGGAAAACCTACCCCTGTCCCATCAGCGTCGCCATGGATTTGGTGGGCGGCAAGTGGAAGGCGGTCATCCTCTACCACCTGCAGCACGGGCCCAAACGTTTCGGCGAGCTGCGGCGCGCCCTCATCTCGCCGACGGAGGCGGTGCTGAGCAACCAGCTCAGGCAGCTGGAGCGGGACGGGCTGGTCTCACGGGAGGTCTTCGGGAGCAAGCCGCCTGTGAAGACGGTCTATTCGCTCACCGAATTCGGGCGCACTTTCCTTCCCGCCTTGACCGCCCTGACCGAGTGGGGCAATCGAGTGGTCTGCGAGCGGGGGCGCTTCGAATGAAGTTCGAATGAAGGCGATGACTGCCGGCCGGGGCCGGCTCCTTGTCAGCCGCCATCGTCCCTCGCCTCCGCCGGACAGGCGTTCAAAACAGTCGCCGGATGGCCGTTGACCAGCACCGGAACCAGCCGTGGCCCTTCGAATCCTGCACGTATCAGTTCATCTGCCACAAGCTGCTCCATCTTCCGTGAGACCAGTAGCACCAGCCGTCCCGTCCGCGGGTCGAGTACACGGCGGAAGCTCGCCGCCATGGCCGCGTAGAACTCCTGGGCCGACCCGGCGAAAGACTCGAACTCCCCCCACGGCGGGTCCGTCGCCACCACGCTTGCCGAACCCGACTCCACCGAGGGCAGTTCGAGCGCGTCCTCGCGCAGGAACTCGATCGGCGCGCCGGCCCTCGGGCTGTCGAAACGAGGCTCGGCGTACAGGTCGACCCCGATGACCCGCCTGGCCGGCCATTCCGCGCGCGCCCTGCAAAGCGCTCCACTTCCAGCGAACGGATCCAGGAACACATCCCCGCCCTGCGGCTTCGACATCCGCACTAGCAACCGACTCAGCTCGGGGCTCAGCGACCCGGCCGGCCCCGGCTTGGCCGCTCGTGAAAGGCGACGCCCCAGCACGATGGTCCCCAAGGCGCGCCTCCCGATGAGCCATAGCTCGTCCCCGCCGCCGCGGGACATCACCCGCGCCCCTGTAGCAGACATCACGGCACGCTCCAGCGTCCCTTTCGCATGGCGATCCAACGGCTCCAACTGGCCATCTATCTGCGCCATGATCCGGAAACCGGACATGCGTTCCAAGCCAGGCGGGACGGATCGCCGTAGCCGTTGGGCGATAGCCTTGGCCGCACCGCTCAAAGAAGTCCGGGGCACTTCCAGAACCAGCTGAAAGGCATTCTTGATGTAGAGCAGCTTGGCCACCGACTCGGCCGGAGCCGACGTCGAAAAGAGCAGGGCGCTATCGTCCCTGTGAGACGCTGAAACCAGCCGCAGATCGGCCCGAAGGCACTCCTCGACCAAAGCGGCGAGCCCCGCCGGGAAGGTCACAAGGTAGCGTTGGCGCTGGGGGCCGTCGCTCTGACCGCTCTGGATCCGGCGAGGGCCGCCTGTGGTTATCCTTCGACGCCCTCCAACACTGGACGTCCGAGCAGCGCTAGCCGCCTTGCGCGGATTTGCCATGCCTTGCACTCCCAATCTGACAGGAGCCTTCCGTCATCGGGGATTCTACCTGACTCGGTTCATGCCATACGCCGCGATGAGGCTCGCGGGCGGTGGCCGCCGAGATAGCCGTGCTCATCGGCACCCAGTTGAAGGGCGGTCCTCGCGAACGCCTCGCCTCGCGCAGATGCTGAAGGGCTTCGCTATGGTCGCGAGGCGCTCCACATGCGCGCATACTTGCCGCCGCGCGCGAGCAGCTCCTCGTGCGTGCCCTGCTCGGCGACCGCCCCGCCGTCGATGACCGCGATGCTGTCCGCCTTGCGGATGACGGAGAGCGTGTGCGCCACCATGACCACGGTCTTGCGCGAGGAGAGCAGGTTGGCGACGGCCTTGCGTACCGCCAGCTCGTTCTCCACGTCCAGGTTGGAGGTGGCCTCGTCGAGCAGGACGATCGGCGCGTCACGGAGAATGGCGCGGGCGATCGAGATGCGTTGGCGCTCGCCGCCCAACAGGAACCCGCCGTTCTCCCCGATCCGCGTCGCGTAGCCTTCGGGCAGCGCGCTGACGAAGCCGTCGGCGTTGGCCAGCCGGCACGCCTCGCGCACCTCCTCGTCGCTCGCTCCGGGCCGCGCGTACCTCACGTTGTCCATAACCGAGTCGTCGAAGAGGAACACGTCCTGGTCCACGAGCGCCACGTTGCGCAGCACGCTCTCGGGCGCGTAGGCGGCGGTGTCGGCGCCGCCGAAGGCGATGGTCCCGCGATCCGAGCGGTACAGCTGGGCGATCAGGCTGAGCACCGTGGACTTGCCGCAGCCCGACTCGCCCACGAGCGCCGTCAGCCTCCCCTCCGGCACGCGAAGGCTGAAGTCGGAGAGCACGCGCGGCCCCCGCCCGTAGGAGAAGTCCACATGGGAGAGGCTGATCGCCGCTCCCTCCATGGGCACGGCGTCGAAGCTGCCCTCCTCCTGAGGCTCAGCGAGCACGGCGGCGACGTTGTTCCTCGCGATCCTGAGGTTCCGGTAGGCGGTCAGGTCGATGAATATGCCGTTGACGAGCCTCAACGTCAACAGCGGCATCATGGAGATGAGCAGGAAGGAAGAGGCGGCGACGGCATCCGCCTTCCACGCCTGGTAGCACAGCACGACGAGTAGGGGCTGGCTCAGGCCCGCCAGGATCGCCAGAGCCACCCCCACGGGTATGACGGCCCGCTCGTAGACGTAGCTGACGCGCGAGAACTCCCGCATGCTGTCCACGATCGCATCGTTGCGCACGCCCGCCATGCCGTAGGCGCGCAGGGCCTGCATGCCGTCGACGTGCTCCATGATGGCGCTGGAGTTGCTCGCGCGCACTTCGTCCTTGTGGGGGCCGTGGACCTTGACCTGGCGCCATGACAGGGCGACGGCGGGGACGAGGAGGAGGAAGGACAGCAGCACGACCGCTCCGGCCGGGGCGTACAAGAATGCGACGAAGACGGTGATCACGCTCGCCAGGGAGACGTTCTTGAGGATGTCGCCCGTCCTGTGGGTGAGGATCTGCTCGTAGTCGTTGACGTTCACGGTGAGGGCCTGCAGGTATTCCCCGCTGGAGCGCTCGGTGAAGCGGGAGAGGGGGATCCGTTTGATGGAGTCGCCCAAGGCCACGCGCAGGTTTCGGCTGATGCGCGAGCCGCCGATCTGCCCGCGGACGTAGCCGAAGGAGTAGACGGCTAGGCGGAGGGCGAACACCCCGACGAGCGCGCCCGTGACCCCGAACAACGCCGCAAGGCTGACGGAATCGGAGAAGACCTGCTGTATCACCAGGTAGACGAGCACGAAGTTGAAGCCGCCCAGCATGCCCTCGACGACCGTGCACGCGCACGAGACGTAGAAGTCCCGGCCCTTCGCGAAGGGAGCCGCCTCAGCCGGCGCCGCATCCGCTGACGTCGCCGTCGTCGAAGCCGCCTTCGGGGCCGCTTCCGCGAGCGCCTCCCGCTTCCCGCGGGCGTCCATCGCATCGGAGTCCGCTGCTCCGACGCGATAGTTCATGGAACGGGACTGGTTGTAGTCCTCCCAGACCGTGCGGTAGTAGGGGCTGGACGCGAGCAGCTCGTCGTGGGTTCCCACGGCGGTGAGCGATCCGTCTTCGATCACGGCGACGCGGTCGCAGCCGGGTACCACGTCGAGCCGGTGGGCGACGATCAGCACCGTCTTGCCCTCGCACAGGCTGGCGATCGCCTCGTCGATGAAGGCCTGGTTCTCCGGGTCGGCCGAGCTCGTGGCCTCGTCCAACACGAGGATGGGCGCGTCCTTGAGGATGGCGCGGGCGATGGCGATGCGCTGACGCTCGCCGCCTGAGAGCCGTGCGCCCAGAGTGCCGATGACCGTGTCGTATCCGTCGGGGAGCGCCGCGATGAAGGCGTCGGCCTGCGCGAGGCGCGCTGCCGCGCGCACTTCCTCGAGCGTGGCGTCGGAGCCCATGCGGATGTTCTCCGCGATCGTCCCGCTGGTGAGGAAGGTCTTCTGGAACACCACGGATACGTGCGCCAGCAGGTCGTCGTAGTCGATGTCGCGCACATCCCTCCCGCCGATGGTCACGGCGCCCGAGGTTACGTCGTAGAAGCGCCCCACCAGCTCGACGAGAGTCGACTTCCCCGAACCGGAGGGCCCGACGAGGGCCAGCCGCTCGCCCGCCCCCACGGTGAGCGAGACGTCGTGCAGGACCTCGGGGGCGTCGTCGCCGTATGCGAAGGACACGCCGTCGAAGCGAATCGACGCGTCCTCGGGAAAGGCCTGGCCAGCCCCGAAGGCGGGAACGTCGAGGAGCTCCTGGACGCGTTGGGCGCCCGCCGAGGCTTGGGAGAGTTTGTTGGAGAAGTCCTGCAGCAGCCTGATCTCAGTCAGGTAGAGAGACCCCGCGAAGGCGAAGAGAAGATAGGTCGACCCGTCGACGGCGCCGTGGGTCAGCATCAGGGCGCCCAGGGGGACCATGAGGAGGAGGCCCGCCTCGATGACGACGACGTAGGCCGCGAACCCGGGGCCGGTCCGGCGCGACATCTCGCCCCACACTTCGTGCTCCTCGTCCACGGCGGCGCGGAACCGCCTGAACGAGCGGGCGCCCATGTCGAGCGCCTTGATCACGCGCATGCCGCTGACGTACTCCACCATGACCGAGTTCATGTCCTCCAGGGACTTCATGGCTCGGGGCATGATGGCTCGGGCGATCTTGAACAGGCGGACGAGCACCGCGAACGCGGCGATCGCGGGGACGAGCGTGACCAGCGCCAGCGGCGCGTTCGCGGTCAGGAGGAAGACGAATGCGGCGGCGGGCCCCGAGACGTACATGAAGGCCTCCGGCAGGTTGTGCGCGAGCAGGAGTTCGAGCTTCTCGACGTCGTCGGAGAGGACGGTCTTGATCCGGCCGGTGCTGCGGTCGTCCAGTTCGCCCAGCGGCGCCTTCGACAGGCGGTCGAGGACGCTGCAGCGCACGTCGAGCAGGGCGCCGTACGCGCCTTTGTGCGCGAGGGCGTTCGACACGCCGAACAGGATGTGGCGCAGTAGCGTGCCCGCCACTAGGACGGCGGCGTCGACGGCGACCACCCGGGTCGTGCACCTGCCCTCGTAGACGGCGCGCATCATGTCGAACACGGCGAAATAGGGCACCGCAACCATCAGTCCCGACAGTGTCGCGCAGACGATGGAGGCCACCAAGTACTTCCTGTTCCTGCCCGCCCATCGGAGCACGAGGGCGACCGGGTTGCTCGTCTTGTTCACGGGTGCTTCTCCTCCCTCTCCGTTTGCACGGACGCGGATGCGCCCGTCATCGTCCGGACCGCGTCGAAGTCGTCGCGGACTGAGGCCTGGCCGACGACGCGTCCGCCGTCCATGTGCAGGACGCGGTCGCAGGCGCACGCTATGAGCTCCAGGTCGTGGGTGACGACGAGGATCGCGCGGCCTTGGGCCGCCAATCGGTCCAGCAGGCGGGCGACGCGGCGCATCCCGTCCAGGTCGATCCCGCTCGTGGGCTCATCGAACACGAGGACTCGCTTCCCGGCCGCCACGCACGCCGCGACGGCCAGGCGCTGCTTCTGCCCGCCGGACAGCGTCGCCGGGTGCCTGCCGGCCACGTAGTCCAGGGCGAGCTCGCGCAGGACGGCCTCCGTGTCCACGGCACTGGCCTGACGGCGCGACAGGCCGAAGGTGACCTCGGCCGCGGCGCTCTCGGCGAACAGCTGGTAGTTGACGTCCTGGAAGACCATGGAGGAGGCGCGCGTCCGGTGCTTGCGCGACGCCCGTCGCCCGTCCAGGAGGACCGTCCCCCGCGCCTTGCGCTCGAAGCCGCACAGGGCGCGGCACAGCGTGGTCTTGCCCGCGCCGTTGCGTCCGGCGAGGGCGACGACCTCCCCGGCGCGCAGATCCACCTCGGCTCCGCGCAGGACCGGGCCTCGACCGTAGTCGACCGACAGGCCCCGTGCCGACAGCACCGCATGGCCGCCTCTGCCGCCGGCGGCCCTGCCCGCGCTATCGGTGCTATTGGCGTCGTCGCCGGGCGGGACCGGGCCGACGCCGCCCGCGGGCGCGACGTCATCGAGGTCGCGCGTGCGCAGCCCCATGGAGTCCAGCTCCTGCGGGCTGAGCTCGGCGAACTCGCGGGCATCCATCATGCGCTCGATACGGCCGCCGTCGAGGTGGACATAGGTATCGGCGATGCCGGAGAGCCAGGCCAGTCGGTGCTCGGCCACCAGAATCGAGCGGCCCGATGCCTTGGCGCTCGCGACGAAGGCCGCGATATCCGCGATGGAGGGCATGTCCAGGTTGCTCGTCGGCTCGTCCAGCAACAGGTTCGACGGCCGCAGGGCCCAGATGCTCGCGTAGGCGACCTTCTGGCGCTGCCCGCCGGAGAGGCGGAAGACGCTGCGTCCGGCCAAGTCCTCCAGGCCCAGCTCGCGGAAGGTCTCGCCGACGCGGGCGCGGATCTCCTCTCCCGGCCATCCGGCGCTCTCCAAGGCGAAGGCCGCTTCCCCGGTGGCGTCGACGTTGAAGAACTGAGTGCGGGGGTTCTGGAACAGTGTCCCCGCGCGCTCGGCGATCCGCCAGGTGGCCAGGTCGCCGACCTCCTCGCCGTCGAGTAGGACGCGTCCGGTTCTCTCTCCCGGGAAGAAGCGCGGGGCGAGCCCGTTGGCCATGCGCAGCAGGGTGGATTTGCCGCATCCGGAGCGCCCGCACAGGACCACCACTTGGCCGGAGCCCACGTGGAGGGAGACGTCGCGAACCCCGGCCTCGGCCGCGGCGCCTGAACGGTAGGCGAAGGATGCGTGCTCGAAGCGGATCATCCGATGGCCCCGCAGATGGGAGCGCCCGCCACGGCGCACAGGCCCAGGGCGAGCATGGCGTAGTCCACCGGGCGCATCGCGATGGGCAGGTAGCAAGTGCGCTCGGCGGGGTTCTCGATGCCGCGCACGATGGCGGCCATCGACAGGTCGTCGCAGACGCGACTGGCGCTCATGAGCAGCGGAGCGTAGACGCAGTCGACGGTGCGCGCCGGAGCCTTGAGGAGGCTCATGGGGCTGGGAGAGATGCCGCGCATGCGCATGGCGTCCCTGATGAAGCTCCAGTCCTCGCTCACGGCGGGCGCGTAGCGCATGGCCACGGCCAGGGGGATGCTCAGCTGGCGTGGCGCGCGGACCCGCGCCAGGGAGCTCATGAGCTCGTTGACGTGGGTGGTGGTCACGGTCGCGTAGGCCATGAGAGCGCAGGCGAAGACTTTGCGCATGAGCAGGAAGAAGGATCCGAAGGCGGTGCGCAGGGCCACGCTGTCCAGGTACGGGACGAGCTGGGTGGCGGCGACCGCCGCCGCGTACAAGACGAGCATGACCGCGGAGGCCTTGGGCCTTCCCAGCATGACGCCGAAGCCGAAGGCCAGCGCCATGAGGAGCATCTCGTAGGCGAGGCTCGGCGCGAGGGCCACCGCCGTGGCCATGGCGGCGATGAGGATCAGCTTGGTGCGCGGATCCAAGTGGACGCACCGCCCCGCGTGCCCGGCCTGCACCGGCAGGCCGCGGCTATGCGTCTGCGTCATCTGCGGCGGTCAGGCGGTGACGCCGGCGCGCTCGAACTGCCTGCGCAGCATGCGCATGCCTGCCAGGCCGCTGACGAGGGCGCAGACCACGGTCGCGAGGATCATGGCGGGCAGCATCCAGTCGACGGCCGTGTCCAGCATGGTGTTCATGTACGCCCGCTCGGTGCCCCTGCCGGTCAGGTACGCCGTGTAGGCGTCCGGGTCCACCCACAGCATGATGTAGGAGCCCATGGGGGCCAGCGAGTAGACGACGAAGGCGGTCAGGTTGAGCGGTTTGACCCTGAACCGGCCGAGGCCGGCGATGATGTCGGCCACGACGCCCAGGAGCGCGGAGCTCACCGCCCACCCCCAGTACATTCCGGTGGCGAACATGATCGCGCCGATGACGACGCCCAGGATGGCCAGCGGGCCGTGCTTGGGGACCTTCGCGATGAGCAGCAGATAGACGGGGCCGGTGAGCAGGGCCGACGCGGCGGGCATCCAGAACGTGAGGACGGGGTTGGGCGCGAAGAAGGCGCTCCCGACGATCATGAACACGAGGAAGACCGCGGTGAAGACGCCGGTCGTGATGAGGTCGCGCGCGGTGAGCCCGGCGAGGTCCCTCGTCGGCATCTGCTCGGCGGAGCCCGCCTCGGCCGGGCCCCTGCCACCGGACTCCTTCTCTCCGGGTCCTCCCTTCTGTCCGGTCCCTCCGTCGCCGGTCGACATCGCTGCTGCCTTGCCCACTTCCCGTCCTTTCCCAACTCAGGTATTGCTAACCTATCCGAGTGTATGGATGGGACGCCGGCCGCAGGCCGTCCGCTAGGCATTCCAGTCCCATCGGCGCATAATCGCGTCTTATCGTCATAGGCCGGGAGGACGTCGGCGTGAGGAAGTCACTGCAGAATCCGCTCTTGGAGAGCGAAGGCTTCGTGGAGGCGCCGCCGGCGGCGGGCATCGGCGGGCTCTGGCACTCGTACCGGTCCGAGGGGCGGGAGTGCACCGGCTGGTTCCACGTCCTCTCCCCGGACCCGGCGCTGTGGAGCATCAGCATTCACGACTTCACCATGCGCAGCGACTTCATGATGGACGTCGAGCCGCCCAGCTATCTCACGGTCACGTGGTTCAAGTCCATCGCCGGGGAGGAGTTCAGCCCCTACCGCAGGCTCAGGCCCGACAGCGTGTGGGGTCAGAGCATCGGAGGCGGTCCCTGGAAGGGCGTGGCCCACGGCGGCATTCCCGTGCAGAGCGTCGCCATCGAGATCACGCCGGAGTTCTCGGCGCGGTTCCTCGACAAGGAGTACGCGGGCCAGTTCCAGGACGTCGAGCAGGCCTTCATCTCGCTCGGCTCGATCGACGAGTTCCGCGAGATGAGGGCACTGCTGTCCCGCCTGTGGCCCCGGCCCGGCGACCCCGAGCACAGCGAGCTCTACTACGAGGGCAAGGTGCTCGAGGCGATGGGCCTCATCGTGGAGCGCTCCCGGCGCGGTCCGGTCGTGGAGAGCCGGCGCCTCAGCCCCGCCGATCGCGAGCGCCTGCGCGACGTCGTGAGCTACATCGACGACCACTGCTCCGTGGACCTGCGCATCGGCGACCTGGCCGGGATCGCGTGCATGAGTCCCACGAAGTTCAAGGAGACCTTCAAGCGGCTCAACGGGCAGACCGTCACCCGGTACATCCAGGGCAGGCGGATGAGTCAGGCGGAGCTCCTGCTGCGACAGCCCGACCTCACCATCGAGCAGGTGGCCAGATCCGTGGGCTACACCTGCGCCAGTCGCTTCTCCGCCCTGTTCAAGCGCGAGGTCGGCATGCTGCCCAGCGAGTACCGCAGGCGGCTGGGCGTCTGAGGTCGGGCGGGCGTCTGAGGGCGAGCGCATCGGCCGGCGCGCCGTCGGCCCGCCGCGATTAGAGTGCATCGGGGTCCGTTCCCGCGGAAGTCCGATGAGAAGAGGAGCCCCGCCATGAGCCGGTCCAAGAA
>ERZ772962.580-NODE-580-length-20299-cov-18.692748_pt1 | contig 20299 bp, 17 predicted proteins | sample MGYA00580676_ERZ772962 | MGnify/ENA primary metagenome ERZ772962 (study PRJEB29015, sample SAMEA2738049) | human oral metagenome | biome: human oral; feature: human-associated habitat; material: saliva | place: China | collected 2230 ...
TGCGCCCCGACCCCGCCGAGCGCGTGCGCTCCCTGCAGCTCTACGGCGTCAACCCAGCCGTCATGGCGAAGGCCGCGACGATGCTCGTCGAGCGCGATCTCACCGACCACATCGACCTGAACTTCGGTTGCCCCGTCCCCAAGGTGACGAAGAAGGGTGGGGGAGCGGCCCTGCCGTGGAAGCGCGACCTGTTCTCCGACCTCGTCGGCGCCGTCGTGCGTGCCTCGAACGAGGCCGGGGAGCGCATCGGGCGTGAGATCCCCGTGACCGTCAAGATCCGCATCGGCATCGACTCCGAGCATGAGACCGCGACGGACGCCGCCCTGAGTGCGCAAAAGCTTGGCGCCGCCGCGCTCACCCTGCACGCGCGCACCCAGAACCAGCACTACGCGGGAAACGCCCACTGGGACGAGATCGCACGCCTCAAGGACCTGCTCGACATCCCCGTCTTTGGTAACGGCGACGTCTTCGAGGCCGCCGATGCCCTGGCCATGCTGGAGCGCACCGGCTGCGACGGCATCAGCGTCGGGCGCGGTGCCCAGGGGCGCCCCTGGATTTTCCGCGACATCGTCGCCGCCTACCACGGTGCCGCCATCCCGCCTGGCCCCAGCCTCGCCGAGGTCGTCTCCGTCATCGAGCGTCACGCCGCCTGGTGCGTCGTCGACCAGGGTGATGAGGGGCGCGCGCTGCGCGAGATGCGCAAGCACATCGGCTGGTACCTGCGCGGATTCGCCGTTGGCGGCCCCCAGCGTCACGCCCTCTCTATGGTCTCGACCCTCCAGGAGCTCCACGAGCGCCTCGCGGACCTCGACCTCGACCAGGCATTCCCGCCCGCCGCACGCGGACCGCGCGGCCGAGCCGGCGGCGAAAAGACCCCCCACCTGCCCGACGGCTGGCTGGACCACCCCTACCTCACGCAGAGCGAACGAGATCGCCTGCACCTGGCAGAAATCGGATACTAAGCGAAGGAATCATGCCTCACCCATCTGCGCCCGACCCTGACCCTGCGCCCGGACTCGTCACCATCGGGAAAGCCGCCAAGAAGGCGAGCCTCGGGGGACGTACCCAGGTGATCGTCCCCGTCAGCGGGGACGCGACAGCCCTGAGCGGGCAGGTTGAGGCGCTGGCCTCGTGCCGCGCGGACATCGTTGAGTGGAGGGCCGACACCTTCCTGTCCTCCCTTGTTGGGGCGCATTTTGTGTCCGCCTCGGACGTGGAGGAAGACCTGGTGCGCATGGCCCGCTACGTCGCGGATTCCTCTCCGCTGCCGGTTTTGGCGACCATCCGCACGTCGGTTGAGGGCGGTCAGGCATACCTGGACGACGAGGAATACTGCGCCCTCGTGCGCCGGCTTGCGTCCTTCGCGGGCGGCGTGGACGTGGAGATCTCGCGTGACGGATCCTCCGTGCTCATCGATGAGGTGCACGAGGCCGGGGCGATCGTCGTCGCCTCCTTCCACGATTTTGAGGGCACGCCCGGCGACGAGCAGCTCGCCGAGGTCCTCGCGGCCATGAACTACGCGGGCGCCGACGTCCTGAAGTTCGCGTGCATGGCGAACAGTGCCACGGATGCAGCCCGTGTGCTGGCCGCGCAGGCGTGGGCGCGCGAGGCCTACGACCGTCCCGTCATCGGCATCGCGATGGGCCCCAACGGTGCGCCCACGCGCCTGGTGGGCTCTGCCCTCGGGTCCGCGGCCACTTTCGCGACCCTGCCCGGGTGGGAAGGCAGCGCCCCCGGACAGTTCACCGTCGAGCAGGTGCGCGCGGTCCTCGACATTGTCGAGGCCTCGGAGGACTAAGCCCGATCGCCGGTTTCAACGCGGCCACGAAGCAAGCGACGAAAAAGAGGGGCGCTGGAGTGTTCTCCAGCGCCCCTCGCGCTCCATCGTGTGGCTATTGCCTGTGGAAGCGTGGGCTCGTTCCCAAGTGGATGGGGTAGGTGTTGTCTTTGTTGGTGATCTGTGATTCGTCGAGGCCGCGGTAGGCGTAGGAATTGTCGTAGGCGATCTCAGAAGGATCGACGAGGCCGTCGGCGTACTGCTGCACCTCTGCAGGGGTGGGGCTGGTACCGCCGCCCTTGTCGGCCAGGGGGTTTTCATCGGGGTACTGGCTCGGGTCGGTGTTGAGCATTCCACCGAGGTTTGCTGCTCCGTATCCGCCGTACTGATTCCAACCGTTTTCGTGACCGACAGCCGTGTTGACGAGTAGCTGTAGGAGCTGGTTTGCGGTGGCGTTGGGCCACTTTGCGCGTGCCTGAGCGAGAGCTCCAGCAACGATGGGGGCGGAATAAGAAGTGCCCTGGGTACTGTCGATTTTTCCGTCAGATATGTTCCGCTCCGTGAATGGTCCGCCTACTGCGGTGGTTGTGACGCCCTGGCCCCATGACGAGTAGGAAGCGAATTTACCGTCGGCGTCGATGGCAGAAACACCGACAACACCAGACCACCAGGATAGGGAGGTGTCATTTTCGTCCTTTCCCGCATTGCCCGCTGCAGCGGTGATGATAACTCCCTGGTTCATAGCCCGGGCTATCGCCCACTTCAGACTGTTCTCATGTTGTCGACTCGATGCCGAGAAACTGATGATGGATGCGCCATCATTTATAGCGTGATTAATTAGCGAAGGAAGACCAATAAGAGGGATCTTTGCCGCAAGCTGACAATCATGCTCAACTGTGCTTGAAGAGTCATGGCTCTGGTAGGAAAGAAGTGTCGCGTCGGGCACGACTCCGTAGTCACGAGAAACTAGGAGGGAGGCGATACCCGTTCCGTGGTTTGTGTGTTCGGAACTTGAATTGACCGTACAGGGAGTCTTATCAATAATGTTTGCTCCTGCCAACTCGGGGACGGAGGTATCAACTTTTCCGTCAATGAGCGCGATGGTAACTCCCTTTCCCGTGTAGCCCTTTGCTCGCGCGGCGTCGAGGTGATAGTACGAGAAGTAGGCTTGGTCAGCGGCCGTAATCTGGCGATCGTCCGCTTGGGTAGGGGTGGCTGCCAATGCGCTGCCTGCCAAAGCAAGCGCGCATCCGGATGCTACTGCAGCGCGCCGTGAGCCTCTCCTCAGAGCGCCGGTGAGCGCTGCGCGTCGTACCGTCACCATTGGTTGGGATCCCATCCGTCGTCGCGGCGACGTGCCGGCGCGATGTCCTTGTCTGTGCCGTATGTCTGAGACAACGGATTGACGTATCCACGCGGCAGCGCATCCTCATCCTCATCCTCGACACGGAAAGCCTCGTACTTGCGGCGGCGCTGCTTCTTGTCTTCCTTCGCGCCGCCGGCACCAGCGCCGGAGGCGCCCATGAATCCGCCCCGCTGACTGGCGGCGGCACCCTGGCCTGTAGTGCCAGCTGATTTGCCGGAACCAGGTGGCGTGTAGGTGCCCATGCCCGTTCCGCTATACGACCCTGTGCGCAAAGCGGATGCCCCTGCGGCTGCGCCGCCGCGACCAAGAGCACCGGCGCCACTGGCTCCTAGCGACCCAGGTCCTCCGCCGCCCATTCGTCCCAGCGCTCCCATGCCAGTAGAACCCATGCGAGCAGCGCCTCGTAGGCCAAGAGCTCCAGCTCCCAACACGCCGATGCCGCCGAGGCGGCCTGCTGTTTGGGATTCCGCAGCACGAGAAGCATTTAAACCCCACAGTGGGTGATCGCGGTCGACCGGAGGAGCCGGTGTGTGGCCGCCGATGACACCGTTTGCGTGCCGGTCGCCGTTGATGCGCGTGTGCAGCAGGTCCATGTCCATGAGATCCTGCGGGTTAGTGATGGGATTCGTGCGCGAACCTGCTTCTCCCTCAGGGAAATAACGGCTCGGCAGACGCGGCGACTGCATGACGCGTTGGTTGATGCCTTCGCCATTGTCGTATCCTCCCGGATAAAGACCGGAGTCTGACCCCCTTAGATCAGCGTTGCCGAATGCATCCGAACGTGAACGTCCGTAGGCGCCGCCGTCATGCGGAGAGATGTTGATGTGCCCTTTTCCGAGAGCGTCTGCTGCATCCTGAGGGATTTCGGGAATCGGGGTCCAGTCGCTTCGGTCCGAGAGGTTAGGCCCAGTCTCGGTGTGTCCCTGCAACCTTGAGCTCAGGTTGTTCATCGTAGATTCAAGGTGCTCGATGATCTCGGTTGATTTGGCCTCCCGCTGCGCGTTGGCCTGAGCTTCGACAGCATCGACGTATGCGGCGCCGGTGACAACAAGTGAGTTCACGAGCTGCCCCGGAAGCCCAAAGTTAGAGGCGACAGGGATTGTCACCGTAGCAACGTCACGCATAGCTTCGGTCATCGGATCCAACAACGTGGGCGACAGCTGGCTGGCTTCCTCAGCGGCTAGCATGATCGCGCGGCGCGCCTCAACATAGTAGGACATGCCGGTCAGGTAGAAGTTTGCCTGGCCGTTGAAGCGCTGGAGGGCACGCACGGCCTCGGCGCCCATCGCATCGCCGGCCTGCCCCGTAAAACCCTGGTGATCCTTGAAATGCTCGACCTTTTCCTGAGCCTTGCGGATGGCCTTGACGACGGTCGAGTGCTCATCGTCCCAGCCGTAGAGTTTTTCATTCTCCGGCGCGCTACCAGCAAACTGCATCAAGCGGTCGTACATGGGTGAAGACACCATCTGTTATTCCTCCCTCAAGGCACATTCTTAGATATCGCTCTGGGCGCCGTAGGTCGGCGTAGCCTGTGCCTCATCGGACGCGCCCTGTTCGCCTTCAGCTTCGCCGCTCTGAGCTGCCTCGTCCTTGGGCTTATTCTCACTCGTTAGTTTATCGATGGTTTCCTGCGAATAGACCTTATGCGCGCTCTCTCCCTGGTTCAGCGACAGCAGCGCAGTGCCGACAGCGGCCATCGCGGCGCGAGTATCCTCCTCGGTCCCCTCGAAGTCGGCCACGGCCTGATTTACTTTCACGTCCATATCACCGACGAACTGCGCCTCATGTGCCATGTGTGAGGAAAAGGCTGTCAGGAATGAACGCACTGCCTTTCACATGTCCTGAGCTGCATTTTCCGTTGTCCAATGCCCGAACATCTGCGCCATCGCGAGCACATTGGCGGACATAGCGGAGGCTGCGAGTTCCTGCCCACTGTCGTGTACGTCGTGGCGCGCCTGCGCATGACGTTCCGAATCAAAAGCAACGTCTGGCATTGCCCAGCTCTCCTTCGATTGAACCCGGCCTCGCTCCTCAACAGCGAGGTGACCATATGGTCACAGTCTATCGATGGAGGCTGAATTCCTGCAAGGAATCGCGATCCTTCGGACACCACAGGATGGCAATAAGGGTGAGGGTACCGCGTGCGTAGGTGGTACCGGGGTAGAAACGCGTGTGGGTGCGGGCCAAGCGGCCCGCACCCACAGGTATGTCAGCGATGTTCGGAAAGCTCACGCCTCCTTGGGGGACACGGTCACGACCGTGTCAGTGATACCCACCGGGCCGGGGGCGGCCGGGGTGATCTCGCCGAACTTCTTCTTGTTCGTCACGACCATCGGCGTGATCGTGTCGTAGCCAGCCTCGCGGATGACATCCCAGTCAACCTCAGCCAGGACGTCGCCGCGCTTGACGACATCGCCCTTGGCGACGCGCGGTGTGAAGCCCCTACCCTCCAGCTTGACGGTGTCCATGCCGATGTGGATGAGCACCTGGACGCCGGACGCGGACTTGATGCCGTAGGCGTGGCCCGTCGGGAACGCGACGGACACCTTACCGTCGCACGGGGCAACAACCACGGCGCCAGCGGCGGGGGAGACGGCGATGCCGGGGCCGAGTGCGCCGGCGGCAAAGGCCTCGTCGGCAACGTCTGACAGCGCAACAGTGGTGCCCGCCATGGGGGAGGTGAGCGTCAGGTCAGCCTTCGCCTCGTCGCTGAACTCGGGAGCGGCCTCGGCCACCGGAGCGGCGGCAGGAGCCACGGCCGGAGCGGCAGCGGGGGCGGGGGCGTCGTCCTCGAGGAGGGACTTCTTGGCGCGAGCCTCAGCCTTCTGCTCCTTCGTGCGGTAGTCGAAGAAGACGACCATCAGGAACGCGGTGAAGAACGCGGCGGCAATACCCAGGCCGTAGACGGCCATGGGGGAGAAGACCGGGATCGTCAGCAGCGACGTGAACACGAAGGTGTGGGTGATCACGCCGCGACCGATGCCGATGACCAGACCACCGACGACACAGCCGGTGAGCATCAGCGGGTAGATGCGCTTGAAGCGCAGGTGGATGCCGTACAGGGACGGCTCGGAGATGCCACCGAAGAGGCCGGCCGCCAGGGCGCCGGACGCGGTCTGACGCATGTCGGTGTCGCGGTCGCGGATCGACAGGAAGAGAACGCCGGCGGTGGCGCCGAAGCAGGCGAAGTTCCACGCGCCCATGGGGCCCTGGATGAAGTCTGAACCCGTCGAGGCGATGTTCGCCAGCTGCAGGGCGTTGAGCGGCCAGTGCAGGCCCAGCGGCACCAGGAAGGGGTAGATGATCGGGATGATGATCGCGAAGAGGATGGGGGCGTGGCCGTTGAGCCAGGCCAGGCCGCCACCCAGGCCGTTACCGATCCAGATCGACAGGGGGCCGATCAGGAAGGCGGTCAGCGGCATGATGATGATGAAGGAAATGAAGGGGACGAACACCATCTGCACGTTCGCCGGGATGATCTTCTTCAGGCCCTTGTAGACCAGCGCCAGGATCGGCACCATGAGCAGCGGCACGAAGACCTGGCCGCCGTAGTCGGACAGCTGCAGAGGCAGGCTGCCGATCAGCGGAACATTGTCGATCTGGGTCGTGCACTGCAGCAGGTCGTCGCGGCCTTCGACGAGCTGGATACAGGTGGTGGCGGGGAACTTGTTAACGTTGCTCAGGCCCAGGAAGTTGGGGGTGAGCAGCGACAGGATGACGGCGGTGCCGACCCAGGGGTCGATGTCCAGCTTCTTGGAGGCGTTGTAGGCCACCATCGCGGGCAGGAAGTAGAAGACCGCGCGCCACATAGAGTTGACGTAGCCCAGCCACACCGGGATGGTCTCGGCCCGCGTGTCGACCACGTGCAGGGCGTCGAGGACCGCGAGGAACGCCAGGATCAGGGAGGCACCGAGCAGGACGGGCAGCAGTGGGCGGAACGAGTCCGACAGGTACTCGAAGAAGGCGTCAACGATGGCGTTCTTGCCGCGAGCCTTTGCGCGGGCGGCGGCCTTGACGTCGTCGTTCGAGGCTGCGGCGCCCGACTTCATGGACGGCAGGTTGTTGATCTCGTTGAAGACCGACTGCACGGCACCGCCGATAACGATCTGGTAGCGGTCTCCCGACTGCGGGACGGCACCGAGGACGCCGTCAATGGCCTCGACTCGGTCCTTGTCGATGATCGATGCGTCGTTGAGTTCGAAGCGCAGACGCGTCGCGCAGTGGGTGAAGTGGGTGATGTTGCCGGGGCCACCGACTGCATCGAGGATTTCCTGTGCCGTGTTGGACACGCGGGACTCCTTCCGTGGATGAGGATTCGACGCTGAATGCGACTCTTGACAATTAGCATGTTTGAACAAATGCTGAAAGATCCGACGGGGTATCTCACAGTAATTTCTCGGTGATTTTCGGGGCTTTTTCAGTAAGGAGGCCCAGGCTCCCTATCGGGTCATCAGGCGGTGTTGCTCGGCGTCCTTCCGTGCCCATCGTCGCTGGTCAACCATCATGAGAGTGTTCTCATGATGCTCTCATCCTGGTCTTTTCGTAGTTGGACATTCTGGTCGCTAACGATCACCGACACGGAAAGGACGAGACCTTGACACCGCCACTGTCAGTGCTCCTCTACAGCCACGATTCCCAGGGCTTGGGGCACGTGAAGCGCAACCTTGCTCTCGCGCATCACATTGCCGCGCGCATCGCCGGGGAAGCGGTGCGCGGACTCATCGTCTCCGGCCTGGCCCACAACCCGCTGTTCACCCTGCCCGAGGGCTTCGACTGGCTGGCCCTGCCCGGCATCGCGAAAAAGAATGGCGCGTACGTTCCCCGCCGCCTGTCCGGTTCGCTCTCCGATACCCTCGCTCTGCGCTCGGCCCTCCTCGAGTCCGCTCTCCTGGCCTTTTCCCCCGACCTCGTCGTCGTCGACCGCCACCCGCTGGGCGTGGGCCGCGAACTTGAGGCCCCGCTGCGCGCCCTCAAGCGCTCCCGCCCCCAGGCACGCGTCGTCCTGGGGCTGCGTGACATCCTCGACGAACCCACCGTGGCCGCGCGGGAATGGGCCGACCTGGGAGGTGCCTCGATCCTGGACGGCCTGATCGACCAGGTGTGGATCTTCGGCGATCCCTCCATCCACGACGCGACCTCGACGGGGGAGGTACCCGCCGCCCTCGCGTCCCGCGCGATCTTCACCGGCTATCTGGCCGACGGCCGCACCGACGTGGATCCCCACCCCGGCCCGATCAAGCGCCCCTTCGTGCTGACGACGGTCGGAGGAGGCTCCGATGGCGGGCGCATCGTCGAGGCCGCGGCTGGCGCCCGCATGCCCGAGGGACACGACCACCTCGTCGTCGCCGGACCCCAGCTCGACGACGCGAGCATGGAACGCGCCCGCTCCCTGGCCGGCCCCACGACCACCGTCGTGCGCACATGCCCGGGCCTGGCCCACCGCATCCGCGAGACCGCCGCCGTCATCTCCATGGGGGGATACAACACGGTCTGCGAAATCCTCGCCGCCGACACCCCCGCCCTCATCGTCCCGCGTGAGGTTCCGCGCCTCGAACAGACCATCCGCGCCCGGGCGCTCGCGGGCGCCCACCTCATCGACACCCTCAGCCAGGCCGACGCCACGCCCGAGGCGTTGTCCCGCTGGCTGAACGGTGCCGTCACCACGCGGACCGACCGGTCCCGCATCGCCCGCGGGGGCCTCGCCGCCGCCGCGCACGCCGCTATGACCCTGATCGCCCCCGCCAACGATGGAGACCTCCAATGACCCGCATCGGCTACGTCCTCAAGGTGTACCCCCGCTTCTCCGAGACCTTCGTGGTCACCGAGATGCTCGCCCGCCAAGACATGGGCCAGGACCAGCGTATCTACGCGCTGCGCCCGACCACCGACACACGCTTCCACCCCGAGATTGCGTACGTCGAGGCACCCGTAAGCTGGGTGCCGCGCCCCCGCAAGGCCTCCGAGATGTGGAACATCCTCACCTCCGGCCTCGCCGACGAGGAGATGCGCACCCGCTTCGCCGCTCTCATGCCGGCCATCGCTTCGTTGCCTGCCGACGACGTCGCCCAGGGCATCGCGCTCGCCCTCGCTGCACGCGAGGACGGCATCACCCACCTGCACGCCCACTTCGCTTCCCTGGCCGGGCGGACCGCCTGGATCGCCTCGTCCCTGAGCGGCATCCCCTTCACGGTCACCACACACGCCAAGGACATCTACCACGAGTCCGTCGACGTTGACCTGCTGCGCCGCATCTGCGCGGACGCCGCCCAGGTCATCGCGATCTCGCAGTACAACATGGACTACCTCGGGCGCGTGCTAGAGGGCACGGGCGCGCGCCTCGTCCTGCAGCGCAACGCCCTCGAACTGGCCCGTTTTCCCTACCGCGACCCCGAGCCCGCCACGGGCACGCTGCGCGTCGTCGCGGTGGGGCGCCTCGTCGAAAAGAAGGGCTTCGCGGACCTCATTGACGCACTCGCGATCCTGCGAGATCAAGGCGTGGCGGTCGACGCCTCGATCATCGGCGAGGGAGACCTCAAGGACGACCTCGCCAGGCGCATCGAGGAGCGAGGCCTCACCCCCTCGTGCCGTCTGTGCGGGGCGCGCACCCAAAGCGAGGTACGTGAAGCTCTCGAGGGTGCCGACGTGTTCGTCGCCCCCTGCATCCCCGGCTCGGACGGCAACATCGACGGCCTGCCCACCGTCATCCTCGAATCCATGGCCGTGGGCACACCCGTCGTGGCCACCGTCGTCACCGCGATCCCCGAGGTCATCATCAACGGCCGCTCGGGTGTCCTCCTTCCCCCGGGCTCCCCGGAATCGATCGCGCAGGCGCTCGCGGACATCGCCTCCGGTGCCACCCCTGTCGTGGAGCTGGCGCGTGGGGCCCGCGCGCTCATCGAGGAGCACTACGACTCGCGCCGTCAGGCATCTGCCCTTGCCCGCCTCGAAAGTGATGAGGAGACCCTCTGATGCGTATCGTCTACATCTGCGCCGACCCCGGCATCCCGGTTTTCGGAACCAAGGGAGCCTCCGTCCACATCCAGGACGTCGTGCGCGAGCTCGTGCGCCGCGGCCACGACGTGGAGATCCACGCCGTGCGCATGGGGGACCGTGTCCCCGCCGACCTGGCCGACGTGCCTACCGTCGAGTACCCGCTCGATGCGGACGGCGCGGGCGACCGCGAGCGCGCCCAGGCCCAGGCCTCGCGCGCGATCGCGCAGCGCGTCGCGAAGAGCGCCCCGGACCTCGTGTGGGAGCGCTACTCGCTGTTCTCCACGGCGCTCGCGTCCCTCGCGAAGGGCAGTGGTGTGCGCGGGATCCTCGAGGTGAACGCGCCCCTCATCGAGGAGCAGCGTCGTCATCGTCGCCTGGATGACGAGGCCGGAGCGCGCTCCGCGCTCGTGGAGCAGGCGGGTGCGGCGCGTGCGATCATCTGCGTGTCGGACCCGGTGCGCGCCTGGGTGGAGGAAATGACGGGCACGGAGCGTGCCCACACCGTCCCCAACGGCGTCGACACGAACCGGATCACTCCCGTGACGGAGGAGGCCGGCCGCGTGGTCGTCACCTTCGTGGGCACGCTCAAGCCCTGGCACGGGGTGGAGCACCTCATCGGGGCGCGCGCCCTGGCCTCGTCCCTGTGGGACCTGCGCATCATTGGTGACGGTCCCCAGCGCGAGGCTCTCGAGGAGGCGGCGCGCGCAGCCGGCGTGGACGTGGATTTCCGCGGTGCCGTCGCTCCGCACGAGGTTCCCTCCCACCTGGAGGGTTCCGCCATCGCGGTCGGGCCCTACTCGGCGCCCGCAGACGAGGCCGACCACTATTTCTCGCCCCTGAAGGTTTATGAGTACATGGCGGCCGGCCTGCCCGTCGTCGCCAGCGCGCTCGGACAGATCCCCGTGGCCCTACTGGGCTGCGGCGTCCTCGTGCCGCCGTCCGATACGGCTGCGCTCGCTCGTGCGATTGACGCCCTCGCTCAGGACCCGGAACGTCGCACCGAGCTGGGTGCGCAGGCTCGTCTCGCGGCCGAGGAACGCCACTCGTGGGCGGGCGTTGTGGGGCGCGTGCTTGAGCTGGTGGAGGCCTGAGATGGCGCTGATCAGCAAGAAAAACAACCTGGGGGCGCTGTCGCGGACTCTGCGCCTCGTGGGTCCCGACGTGCGTCCCCATCGCGGACTGATCGCCGGGGGCATTGTGGCTCTGCTCCTGGATGTCGTGTTCCGCGTCATGGAGCCCTGGCCGATGAAGATCGTCATCGACTCGGTCGTTGAGGTGGCGCTGCACCGTGGAGAAGGCCCGTGGTCTGCGGCCCCCATGATCGTCGCCTGCGCCGGGCTGCTGGTCGTTATCGTCGGCCTGCGTGCGGCCTCGAACTACATGGCCACGGTGTGCTTCGCGCTGGTGGGCTCGCGTGTCGCCCAGTCGTTGCGAGCCCGCGTGTTCCGCCACGTGCAGGGCCTGTCCCAGCAGTTTCACGCGCGCAACCGCAGCGCCGACACGGTCCAGCGCATCGTCGGTGACGTGAACCGGTTGCAGGAAGTGGCCATCACGGCCGGACTGCCGCTCCTGGCCAATACCGCGACGCTGCTCGTCATGGTCATCGTCATGGTGGTCCTCGACCCGTTGCTTGCGGTTGTGGTCGTTGTGGCCGTCGCGCTCTTCCTGTTCGTGTCGCGCGGCTCCTCCCAGCGCATCACCGCCGCCGCGCGGCGCACCCGCAAGGGGGAGGGCCAGCTGGCGAACACCGCCCAGGAGTCCCTGGCCTCGATCCCCGTCGTCCAGGCCTACGGGTTGGAGGACTACATAGCCGGGCGCTTCGGCGGGGCAAACGGCAAGGCCGTCCGTCAGGGCGTGAAGTCGCTGCGCCTGGCCGCCCGCCTGGAGCGCTCCACGGACCTGCTCGTCGGCATCGCCACCGCGATCGTGCTCGTGGGCGGCGGCCTGCGCGTGCTCAGCGGCGCGATGAGCGTGGGCGACCTCGTCCTGTTCACCTCCTACCTGCGCACCGCCATGAAGCCTCTGCGCGACATGGCCAAGTACACGGGCCGAATCTCGCGCGCCGGCGCCTCGGGCGAGCGCGTCGCCGACCTCATGGAGGTCCGCCAGGACATCGTGAGCGCGCCCGGTGCCCTGCACCCCGTAGTCATCGGCGGCAACCTCGAGTTCGACCGCGTCGTCACCGAATACGACGGCGTCGAGATCCTGCACTCCCTGTCCCTGTCGGTGCGCGAGGGCGAGCGGGTCGCGATCATCGGCCCCTCCGGATCCGGAAAGTCCACGCTCGTGTCGCTCGCGGTGCGCGCCCAAGACCCCGTGAGCGGTCGCGTCCTCATGGGCGGATACCCGCTGACCTACCTCACCCTGGCGGCCGTGCGCTCGAACGTCACCCTGCTCCACCAGGACGCCGTGCTCTTCGCGACGACCATTCGCGAGAACATCCGCCTGGGCCGCGAGGGCGCCACCGACGAGGAGATCGTCACCGCCGCAAAGGCCGCCAACGCCCACGACTTCATCATGGAGATGCCCGGCGGATACGACGCTGAGGTGGGCGAGCGCGGAGGCACGCTGTCGGGAGGCCAGCGCCAGCGCATCGCGATCGCCCGCGCCCTCCTGCGCGACACCCCGATCATCATCCTCGACGAGGCCACGACCGGCCTCGACCCCGAGTCCACTGGACTCGTCCTGGACGCCATCGACGGCCTCGTGGCAGGGCGCACCGCCCTGGCCATCACCCACGACCCGACCGTCGCCCTGCGCTCGAGCCGCGTCGTGTGGATCGAAGACGGGCGCGTCCTCCTGGACGGCACGCCCGCCCAGCTCCTCGAGGAGTCCGAGGCCTTCTGCGAGTGGGCGGCCAGTGCGACGAGCACCTCCGCGAGCACACGAGGGGGTGACGTGCGATGAGCGCGAACCTGTCGGATGCACTGTCCCTCTTCCTCGACTCCTTGCGCCTGTCCGAGGCCGTGGACGCTTCCCGGGTCGCCACCCGCGTGCGCATCAAGCCCGGGGTATCCATCAGTGCCTCGCTCGCCGACGCTGACGGTCTTCCGGTTGGTTGGGCTCGCCTGCTGTGGCCGGATGCGGTCGCGAAGGGCGAGAAGAGCGCCGCCAAGGCCCAGCGCCGAAACCTACCCACCTCCTCGCGCATACTCGAAGACGGCCCGTGGCTCCAGTGGGGCGACATAGTCTCCGACCCGGACCTGATGGTCCACATCGGGCGCGCCCAGGCCTCGGGCATCGTCGAACCACGCACGTGGCAGGTGTTACGCCACAACCCCCTGCGCCGCCTTGTCGCGCGCAGTGGCGGTATGGTCGTGCGCATCCAGGCCACCGAGGACGCACACGTGCGCGGCCTTGACGCCTTTCTGAGCGCGGTCGTTCCCGTGCCCGAGCGCCTGGATGAGGGCAGCGATCCGAACGTGAGTGTCTTGGCCGACGCCGGGGGATTCGACCTGTCCCAGAGCGCCGGCACAGCCGGGCAGGTACACGCCTGGCACGAGGAAGCGGGAGAGCTCTTCGCCCGTCTCCACGCCGCCGTTCCCTCCGCGCACCTCGCCCAGAGCATGGGAGCTCCCACGGCCTCGACCCGTCACACCCTCGCTGTGCACGCCCGCATCATCTCCGAGCTCAACGCCGTCCTCGGAGCTCGGATTGAGGCGCTCGCGGACACGGCCCCCGAGCCGGAGGAAGCGCCCCTCGTGCCCATCCACGCGGACGCCACGCCCGACCAGGTGCTCGTGTCCGCGGATGGGACCGTGCTGCTCACCGACTTTGACCGCGCACGCATGGGGGCCGCCTCGCTCGACGTGGCCTCGTACATGGTCAGCGCCGATCCCGAGTGTGCCGAGGCCTTCGCGCGCGGATACGAGCGGGCGGGAGGACGCCTGCCCGCAGGCACCGAACTGAGCGCCGCACGCATCCACGCCCGCGCTCTCAAACTCGCCGACCCCCTGCGCGAGGCCCGCCCCGACTGGGCTCAGCACATCGACCACACCCTCACGCTCATCGAGGAGGAAAGCGCATGTCTCTAATCACCGACGTCCGATCGATCGAGGGGATCAAGCGTGCGTGGCCAGCACGCGCTGGCATCGCCGTCGAGCTCGTCGACCGACGCGGACGCCTGCGCGCGGGACTCGCCACCGATGCCGGCGTCGCCATGTCCCTGTACGCCTGCGACCCGGTCCTCGGGACCATTCCCGTGGGGGAAGGGGAGCTCGTCGTCCACCGCCACGCCAGACGCTCCGTCGTTGTTGCGGATCGCTTCGTCACCAAGCACGTGCGCAAGGGCGGGGAGCGCATCGCCTGCAACACGGCAGTCGCCGGTCGCATCTACCGCTCATGGGGACTGGCCGTCGCCGACGTGACGGACTGGTCGTCGACCGCTCTGACCTACACGCGTCTGCCCGGCCGCTCCCTCGGTGACCTCGGGGACGAGGGGCTGGACGGGTGGAAGGCTCTCGCTCGGGCCTGGCAGCCGACTCGAGACGCCGCCCTCGAACCCCACACCGGCGCCCACGAGGCGCGCATCCTCGCCCGATGGGCCGAGCAGGCGCGCATCTTCGACACCATCGGCGAAGACCCACGTATCACCGAGGCGGTACTGGACGTGTCCGCCCGCCTCATTGAGGACATCGACACCACCCACGTTGTCTCCCACGCCGACCTGCACGACGGACAGCTCCTGTGGGACGGCACCAGCCTTGGCGTCATCGACCTGGACGGCGCCCGCATGGCCGAGCCCGCCCTCGACCTCATGAACCTGCGCGCCCACGCGGAACTGCACAACCTGCGCGGGCACCTCAGCGCCCACAGCCTTGACGTCGTTATCGGGCACATCGATGACGTCGCGTCCCGCATGCCCACCACGCGGGCGCGCCTGGAGGCCTACCTGCAGGCCTCCCGACTGCGCCTCATCTTCGTCCATTCCTTCCGCCCCGGGGCGAGCTCCTGGCTGGGGGAATGGATGGACCACGCACTCTCCGCTCACTCGGGCACTCACTGACCACAGACACCGACACAGAAAAGAGCACTTCCATGAAAATGACAGTTATTGGTTGCGGTTACCTCGGTGCCGTCCACGCAGTGTGCATGGCCTCCCTTGGCCACGAGGTCGTCGGCATCGACGTCGATCAGGCGAAGGTGCGGGCTCTGTCAGCCGGCAAGGCGCCCTTCCACGAGCCCGGCCTCGAAGAGATGATCGCCGCCGAAACCGCCTCGGGTCGCCTGCGCTTCACCGCCGAGCCCACGGCGCAAGACTTGTCCGGCGCCGGCATCCACTTCATCACCGTGGGAACCCCGCAGTCTGACGAGGGCGGATCCGCCGACCTCAGCCACCTGATGGGAGCAGTCTCCATGCTCACCGAGCTGCTCGACCCCGCCGAGCGCACCGTCGTCGTCGGAAAGTCCACAGTACCCGTGGGCACCGCGCACATCGTCGAAGAGAAGCTCGCGGGCACGGCTGCCGCCCTGGCCTGGAATCCCGAGTTCCTGCGCGAAGGCTACGCGGTCGAGGACACGCTGCGCCCCACGCGCCTCGTCTACGGCCTGTCCGCTAATGCTGACAGTGCATTCCGTGGACGCAACGCCCTCGACGAGGCCTACCGACCCATCATCGAGGCAGGCTGCCCCGTCATCGTCGACAGCTTCTCCACGGCCGAGCTGGTGAAGGTCGCCGCGAACTCCTTCCTGGCCACCAAGATCAGCTTCATCAACGCGATGGCCGAGATCTGCGACGTCACCGGCGCCGACGTTACGATGCTCGCCCAGGCCCTCGGGCACGACGAGCGCATCGGACGTCGCGCCCTCGGCGCCGGCATCGGCTTTGGCGGCGGCTGCCTTCCCAAGGACATCCGTGCCTTCGTGGCGCGCGCCGAGGAACTCAACAAGGGTGAATCGGTGGCCTTCCTGAAGGAAGTCGACGCGATCAACACCCGTGGTCGCACCCGTGCGGTCGCCGCCGCCGAGGCCGCGCTGGGTGGGTCTGTGACGGGCAAGAACATCACCGTCCTCGGTGCTTCCTTCAAGCCCGACACGGACGATGTACGCGACTCGCCCGCCCTGGACGTCGCCTCGCGCCTACACGAGCGCGGCGCCAACGTGCGCGTCACCGACCCGATCGCCCTGACCAACGCGGCCGCCCATAAGCCCCACCTGACGATGGTGGAGGACATGCACGCGGCGCTGACCGACGCGGACCTGGTTGTCCTGGCCACCGAATGGAGCCAGTTCGTCAACATGGATCCGGCCGCCATCGGCCCGCTCGTACGCTCGCGCACCATCGTGGACGGGCGCAACGCGCTGGACCGCGAGGCATGGAACGCCGCCGGTTGGACCCACGTGGGGATCGGACGGTGATACGCGGGTCGCGCCCGGGTGCAGACCTGGGAGATAACCCGGACAATGAGGTCATGAGCAAGCAGAACACGCGCGCGGGCGTGTCCGTTAGCATCCGCACCAGGATCATCGCCGCGGTGATCCTGGTGGCGGGTGCTGCGCTCACCGTCTCCGGCGTGCTTGTCTTCATCCTCCAGCAGCGTGCCCTCGACGCCCGCGCCGTGGATCGGCTGCATCAATCCAAGATCGCGCTCCAAGACCTCGTCGAAGGCGGGACCAACCCCGAGACGGGCGTGGCTCTCACCGACCCTTCGGAGATCGTGCGACTGCACCTGGCGCGAACCTACGCGGGTACGTACACCGGTGAGGTCGGCTTCGTCGACGGGACCCTGTACTGGCTGCCCTCCCAAGAGCCGCGTCTACACATCGAGGACGACGCGGAGCTGGTGGCCTACGTTGCGCCCCTGACGACGGGCACGGACACCATCATCACCACGCACACGACCACGACGACGACCTACCGGCTCATCGTCGTACCGATCGCGGGTCCGTCCAGCAACGCGGCCCTCGTCCACGCAATCGACATGCGCGGCTACGGGGAATCGACACACTCTGCGATGGTTCTCTACGTGGTTGCCGCGCTCGGCACCCTCGTCCTCGTCGTACCTTTCGCCTGGTTCTCGGTGACGCGCCTGCTGCGCCCCATCGGCGAGCTGCGCCGCGCCACCGACTCGATCGGCGAGTCCGACCTGACGACCCGCGTTCCCGTGCGCGGCAACGACGACCTCTCGGGCCTGGCAGGAGCGGTGAACAGGATGCTGGACCGGGTCGAGACTGCGGTTGTCGCCAGGCGCGAGCTCCTCGACGATGTCAGCCACGAGCTGCGCACCCCGATCACGGTCGTGCGCGGCCACATGGAACTCCTCGATCCCGACGACCACGACGACGTGGTCGAGACCCGCGCGCTCGTTATCGACGAGATCGACCGGATGGGCACCCTCGTCGGCGACCTGCTCGAGCTTGCCCGGGCCTCGGACACCGTGAACCCCGCATCCACGGACCTTGCCGCCCTCACCGAGGCGGTCCTGGACAAGGCCCGCGCCCTGGGAGATCGCCAGTGGACCCTCGACGAGGCCGCGCAGGTCACCTGCTGCCTCGACCCGACACGCATCACCCAGGCGTGGCTCCAACTCGCGCAAAACGCCGTACAATACTCGGCCGACGGCACGCTCATCGCAATCGGATCGGGCACGGACTCGCAGTGGGCGCGCCTGTGGGTGCGTGACCGCGGCGTCGGCATTGCCCCGGACGACATTGAGTGCGTGCGTCAGCGCTTCGTGCGCGGCACCGCGGGCACCGAGAGCGTTGCCGGGTCCGGCCTGGGCCTGAACATCGTGGAATCTATCGCCCGCGCCCACGGCGGGCACCTCGACATTGAATCGACACCGGGGGTTGGCTCGACCTTCACCCTGGTGATCCCTCTGCGCCCCTGCGGCGCGTCAGGAGAGACATCGTGACGACCATTCTCATCGTTGAGGACGAGGCCCGGATCGCTGCCTTCGTCGCCAAAGGACTGCGCGCCGCCGGCTTCGTCCCGGAGATCTACTCCACGGGATCCGATGCCGTCGAAGCCGCCCTGCAGGGCCGGGGCGCCCTCATGCTCCTGGACGTGGGCCTGCCCGACATCGACGGCTTCGAGGTCCTCGAGCAGATTCGAGGCCAGGGCGTGGGCATGCCCGTCATCATGCTGACGGCGCGCAGTTCTGTTGCCGACCGTGTGGCCGGGCTCGAGGGCGGGGCCGACGACTACGTGCCCAAGCCCTTCTCCTTCGAAGAGCTGCTGGCACGCGTGCGCCTGCGCCTGCGCGAAGAGACGTCCACGTCCAGCGCGATGACGCTGACCCGGGGATCGCTCGTGCTTGACCTGAAGACGAGGCGCGCCCGCGTGGGCGCGGAATGGGTGGATCTGTCCGCCCGCGAGTTCACGCTGCTCGAAACCTTCATGCGTAATCCGGGACAGGTGCTCAGCCGCGAGCAGCTGCTCTCGGCCGTGTGGGGCATCGACTTCGATGGCGCGTCCAATGTGGTGGACGTGTACCTGTCCTACCTTCGCCAGAAAATCGGTAAAGACTACTTCGAAACGGTGCGTGGCATGGGGTACCGGCTCCTCTGATACCGGTACCCCACGCGCTCAGTCGTCGGTGTCGTCGTCGTGATCGTCGTCGTCATCGTCATCGTCGTCATCGGGGACGGCGCGCTGTGGTGACGTGGGGGCGACGTAGTAGGGGTTTGTCGCGACTGGCGCGGGCGTGGGTGCGGGCGCCGGGTCCTCGCTGGTGGGCTCGGGGACGGGCTCCGGGGTCGGCGTCGGCTCCTCGGTGGCCGCAACGACCGGGGCGGATTGGGGGCCCGCACCGTCGGACTGGGCGGGGACGGAGAGGCCGGACTCCATCGTGGTCTGCTGGCCTCCGGCCGCGAGGGCACGCAGGCCGAAGAAAGCGCCGCAACCGACGGCAGCGATGAGGCCGATAGCCCAGATCACACGCATGCGTTCTGACATGTGTACTCCTTTCATCGCTACTAGGATGGATGCGGACCGTGAGAGTCCCATTGTGTCTTCATGAGGAGATTCTCATGAAAGGACGCGGCGCGCTTGGCGGAGCGCACGGGGGAGGGGAGTTGGTGTGAGCATCCTCGTGTGTTGGCCGACGAGGCCGTGGCGCGCTCTCGGGGTGGGTGCGGTCCGCGTAACATGGCCCCGTGAACGAGTTTTCCTTGGCAATCCCCGGTGTTGATGGCGGCGACGCGCGCCGCCCGTACGCGTCTGCCGATTCCGAGCGCTGGGTGCCCGAGGACCACAAGTCCTCCGAGCGCACCGAGTTTGAGCGCGACCGCGCGCGCATCCTCCACTCCTCGGCGCTGCGTCGCCTCGGCGAAAAGACGCAGGTACTGGGCCCGATCTCGGACGACTTCGTGCGCACTCGCCTCACGCACTCCCTTGAGGTCGCCCAGGTGGGCCGTGAGCTCGGCAAGGAGCTGGGGGCCGACCCGGATGTCGTGGACGCGGCGTGTCTGTCCCACGACCTCGGCCATCCTCCCTTCGGGCATAACGGCGAGCGCGCGCTCGACGCGGCGGCCGCCTCGATCGGCGGGTTTGAGGGCAACGCCCAGACCCTGCGCGTCGTCACCCGCCTGGAGCCCAAGGTCATCGGCGCGGGTGGTATTCCTGCGGGCCTGAACCTGACGCGGGCGACTCTGGACGCGATCTGCAAGTACCCGTGGGTCAAGGCTGGCGGCCCGGACCTGGCCAAGTCGACGCGCAAGTACTCCGTGTACCCCGACGACGCGCCCGTGTTCGCGTGGATGCGCCAGGGCGCGCCCGCCGGGCGGCGATGCCTGGAAGCCCAGATCATGGACCTCTCGGACGACATCGCCTACTCGGTGCACGACGTGGAGGATGCGGTCGCGACCCGCAAGCTGGACCCCTCCGACCTCTTCGATGACGCGCACTGCTCGGCGGTCGTGGCCTCGACCCTGGACTGGTACGGGCCCTCGGTGGCTCGCTCGGACCTGGAGGAGGCCCTCGAGCGCATCGTCTCCATGCCCGTGTGGCTGCGCTCCTTCGACGGGTCCTATGCCTCCCTCGCGCACCTCAAGGACGCGACGAGCGAGCTGATCGGTCGCTTCTGTTCGGCGACCGTGGCCACCACGCGCGAGACCTTCGGGCACGAGCCGCTGGGCCGCTACCGCGCGGACCTCGTCGTGCCGCGCGAGGTGCGCGCCGAGATCCAGATCCTCAAGGGCATGGCCGTCCACTACGTCATGAG
>ERZ772962.581-NODE-581-length-20286-cov-8.185952_pt1 | contig 20286 bp, 17 predicted proteins | sample MGYA00580676_ERZ772962 | MGnify/ENA primary metagenome ERZ772962 (study PRJEB29015, sample SAMEA2738049) | human oral metagenome | biome: human oral; feature: human-associated habitat; material: saliva | place: China | collected 2230 ...
TTCGGTGCTCGTTGCCCGAACCGTGATCTGAGCTATCACCTCCCGCACTGACGTGATAGGCGTCTGTGCCTCTCACGCTATCGAAAGTCTGTAGTCACATCATAGCACGTCGGTGACCTGCATCATGAGATAAGCCGCGGTCGGCACAGCGCCGCAACCCCGTCCAGGCGTCCCAACGCTCGCTCCATCTCGCGGATCGTCGCGCCCGTCGTGACCACGTCATCGACCGCAATAACAATCGCATCCATCGGCACAGCCACGCGTGCCTGCATCGCCCCCATGCGTCCCACAACGCGTGCTGCCCCCGCCTTGCCCGACTGCGAGCCAGCACCCACGCGCAGGGTCAGCGCGTCCACGACACACACCCGCACACCGGCCGGAGCCACCGACGCCAACCCCCGCGCGACCCCGCGCGCAAGCGGCAAGGCCACCTGTCGCCCCCGCAAGCGCCTACCCCACGACGAGGGCGCTGGCACGACCCACACGCGCACCGCACCATCTCCCGAGCACGCCCTCCCCGGCAATGCAGCCACAGCCCCAGCGGGCGTCCCCATCCCGCCCACCGCCTCCCACAGCGACGCGCCCAGGGTGGCCCCGGCCTCGTCAAGGAAAGCGCTGACATCCGTGCGAGCGGCGTGCTTGGCGGCGAGCACAATCCGGCGCAGCGGCCCGGAGTACTCACCGAGAACCACGCCGGGGATCGGGACGTACCTTCCCTCCACCGAGGTAAAGACGGGAGGGGACGAGGCCAGCGCGCGGCAGGATGGACACAGCACCTCATCCCACGCCAGGCACCCTGCGCACTGGACGGGCAGCAGCGCGCCCAGGAATCCCTGTGTCAGAGAAGCTCGGCGCGCGCCTGCCATCGGACTCACCCCGCGTAGCGCGCCGACGTCAAGGAAACCGGGGCGTTTTGCCACAGTGCACCTGATCGGAGGAGCACCTGAGTTTTCCCCGTCTCGTCCATGCCGACGATGACGACCGAGGCCGCGGACGCCCCCGCGCTCATCGACGTCACGTGGATCGGGAGCACCACGGACGAGGGCAACCCGCCCAGAGGCATCGTCACAAGCTGATCAGCCTCGCCGGTGCCTGCCCGCACAGCGAGCGCGATGCCCGTCGACGTCGTCCATGAGGCATCGATAACGGAGCCGTCGAGAGCAATCTGTTCGAGGGAACGCACCGCGAGCGGGCGGCCGCTCATGCCACGCTCGACAACGCCCAGCCACGCACTCGGCGTCGACCCGCGGATGATGAGTGCCCGCGTGCCGTCAGGAGAGATACGCACCGCGCGGATGTCGCCGGCGCTGTCCGATTCGACGCCGACGCTGAAGGCACCGTCCGCTCCCCCGCCGACGCTCAGCCATGACGCCGAGGTGGCTGGTCCCCATACCCATCCGTAGCGGTCAACCGACGGACCGAGGGGTGCCTGGCCGGGCAGGAACGCCACCGAGGTCGCGTCCTTCTCGGCGTAGACGCCGTCGGCACCGGTCCACGCCACGAGCGAAGAATCCACGGGCGAAACGGTCGGTGCCCAGGCGTCGGTCGCCGACGCTCGGGGAGCCATCACAGATGAGGACACAATGCCCACGCCCGACGCGCCGGCACCGACGAGAGTGTCGAGGGAATACTGTGGCGAGGGCGGGATCGTCTCGGTGTCCAGCACCTCCCCCGAGAGCGTCACGTTCAGCTGCGCCACGTCGGCGGCCTGCTTCAATGTTCGCGTCAGCTGCCACGCAAGGCTCGCGCGTGCCCCCTTGCTCGAAGGCATCGGCCCGTTCAGCTCCACGTTGGCCACGCCGTCGGCAACCTCCACGCCATGGGAGGGCAGCGTCGTCCCGGCAGGAATCGCATTCGACACCGCCGACGCGAGGGACGGGCGAGGACCCGCGATGAGGCCTGCCAGCAAGTGGGAGGCCAGGCGCCGAGACGGGTACCAGCGCGGATCCGCGACCAAATCTGTGCCGTCGGTCGTCGGGAAGTAGAGGTTCGCCAGAGAGTAGGAGGCTGTCAAAGCTGCTCGGCTGACGAGAATCATGTTCTCGGGGGCGTCAATGCGCCACTGCCCGTCCTCACGCACAAGGGTGAAGGTACGCGACACGGTTGCCCCATTCGAACGGGTGAGAACGCCCGTCGCGTCGATGCTGGCGACTCCCAGGACGGAGACGTTCACCTCCGTCTGCGAGGCTACTTCCGCTCCTGCGTTCACCGACGGCGCTGTGTCCGTGTCGTACACGAGGATCTCGGTTTCCGGCTGCCAGTCGCGCGCGGACGAGGCTGTGAGGAACAGACGGGCCGTCGCGTAGTCGTCCTGTGTGCCCGCGGCGCACGCCCGCAGGAAATCGGTAACCAGGGTCGAGGCGTCGGAGCCATCCACGGGTCCTTCGGCGGAGAACTGAATGCCGGAGCCGTCGCGCGCGGACACATCGAAGGTGGTCGGAGCCGAGGAAGTCGGCAGGGATGCGCAGCCCGCGAGGGCCAGCGCGGTGCAGGCAACCAGAGCGAGTGCGCGTCTCATTCGTCCTCCCACAGCGTCAGGGGCCATGTGGCGATCTCGTCGCCGGGGTGTTTGGGCAGCGTCATGAGGAACGAGGCTCCCTTCCCGGGTTCGCCGTATGCCTGGAGGCGGCCGCCGTGGATCGCCACATCCTCGGTAGCGATGGCCAGGCCCAGGCCCGTGCCGCCGGTCGTGCGTGCGCGTGCGGTGTCGGCTCGGTAGAAGCGGTCGAACACGTGATCGGCGACCTCCTGGGTCATGCCGACGCCCCGGTCGCGCACGCGGCAGGCCACGTCGGTGTCACTCGCGGCCACGGTGATCGTCACGTCTGTTCCATCGGCGTGTTCGATCGCGTTGACGACCAGGTTGCGGATGACGCGTTCGATGCGGCGCTCGTCGATCTCGGCGGCGGCGCGGCTGGGGGCATCGATTATCACCGCGACGCCCTGCCGCTGCGCCAGTTCCGCGCAGCCTTCCACGACGCGGGTGACGATGGGGCGCAGGTCGTGTTCTTCGGCATCGAGCAGGGCGCTCGCCGCATCGTAGCGTGAAATTTCGAGGAGGTCGGCGAGCATCTGCTCCATGCGTTCAGTCTGGTCGTGCAGCAGCTCAGCGGAGCGGCGCGCGTGGGCGGGCAGGTCATCGCGGTTGTCCCACACGATCTCTTCGGCCATGCGGATCGTGGTTAGCGGGGTGCGCAGTTCGTGGGAGACGTCGGAGACGAAGCGCTGCTGGAGCTTGGCCAGCTCGTCGTAGCGGGTGATTGTGTCCTGGAGGGAGGAGGTCATCGCGTTGAAGGCCCGTCCCAGGGCCGCCATTTCGTCGGCACCGTGCACCTCGACGCGCACGTCCAGGTCTCCTTCCGCCGCCTTGGTGGCCGCGTGGACGGTCAGGCGCACCGGGAGGAGGAGACGATGGAGCAGGGCGAACACGCCGATGGGCAGCGCCAGGATAATCGGCAGGGAGGACAGTGCCAGCACGCGTAGAACGACGTCGACCTGGCTCTGGTCGGCTTCCAGTGAGTAGAGGATGTAGAGCTCGTGCGTGCCCGCGCGCGGCAACTGCACCTGTGTGCCCACGAGAATGCCGGGCGAGACCTTGTCGGTAGTGGAGGCCCGGATGGCCACCGACTGCCACTGGGCACCGCCCCCAGCCACGGCCTCGCGCATTGCGGGGGTGATGAGGCCGCGCATCTGCTCGTCCTCGACCTGGTTGATACGCAACGAGGCCGTGGATCCCTCCGCTCGCAGCAGCGCCACGTTCGTCGCGCCAGCGCCGGCGGCGGAGGCTTTCAGCGAGGCCAGGGCACCGCGCGCGGATTCCTGGACTTGGTCGGGGGACGTGGCCGTCGAGGAGGAGAACACCGACTGAGCCGAGGAGAAGCGCAGCGAGGCGTCGGCAAGGATCGCATCCCGGCGCGTCTCGAACATGGAGGTGCGCAGCTGGGAGGCAACAATGACGCCGAAGACGAGGAGGATCACCAGCGCGGCGGCCGTGATGGCCAGTGCGAGCTTGGCCGACAGGGAGTGACGGATGCGGTGGACGAGCTGCGTTGAGCGCAGGGACCTCCATGGCCTCGAAGTCGTGATGGTACGAACGAAGTGCGCCGCGCGGTGGCTACGCACCCGTGCCGGCACGGTACCCAACCCCGCGGACGGTCACGACCAGCTCGGGCTTTTCAGGATCACGTTCGATCTTGGAACGCAGACGCTGGACGTGAACGTTCACCAGTCTGGTGTCGGCGGCGTGCCGGTATCCCCACACCTGCTCGAGGAGTTCCTCGCGGGAGAAGACCTTCCACGGGGAGCGCGCCAGCGTTGCCAGAAGATCGAACTCGAGGGGCGTCAGGGCGATCATGCGCCCGTCGCGTTTCACGATGTGTCCAGCCACGTCGATGGTGAGGTCCTGCAATGTCAGCCCCTCGTCGACCTGCGAGTCCTCGCGGCCGCGCAGGCGTGCGCGCACGCGCGCCACGAGTTCCTTGGGCTTGAAGGGCTTAGGCACATAGTCGTCCGCGCCGGCTTCGAGCCCCGTCACCACGTCTGCGGTATCAGAGCGTGCGGTCAGCATCACGATCGGGGCGTCGGAGACGCGACGAATCGCCCGGCACACGTCGAAGCCGTCCATGCCGGGAAGCATGACGTCGAGGAGGACCAGGTCCGGATTGTGCTCCTGAAACTGAGAGAGAGCCTGGGACCCATCGGAACAAAAGACGACGCGATAGCCCTCGTTCTCGAGGACGATGCCGATCATCTCGGCCAGGGCGACGTCGTCGTCGACGACGAGGATGCACGAACTCATAGTCAAGATAGTGTCACGAATCGGTCACGGGTGCAGAAGATTCCATCGGCGGCACGAGCGTTTCTCACTGTCATAAGGTTTCGCGCGTTGCGCACCTATGGCAGGATTGAGATCAGGACAACACAGGCAACCTGGAGGTATTGATGAGTTCCCCGTGGACCTCACCCGATCCGACCCAGTACGTTCTGGGGCACGCGGACGCTGTTCCACCCCAGAACGGGCAGGCTGCGCAGGCGCCCCAGCCCGCTTACCCGGGTCCCTCCGGCCAGCCCGTCTTCGCGCCGCCCGGCGCAGGCCCCGCAGGCGTGGCCGCTCCCCAGCCCGCATACGCGGCCCCCGACACACCGGGTAACAGCGCTCCCACCGCATCCGGTTACAGCCAGGCAAGCACGTGGAGCTGGGCTCCCAAACCCGGCATCATCCCGCTGCGCCCACTCACCCTCACCGACCTGTTCTCCGGATCATTTTCCGCACTGCGCAAGAACCCCTCGGTACTGTTCGGCTTCACGATCATCGTCATGACTGTCGTGGCGCTGCTCAGCCTGGCGGGAACCATGCTGCCGCTGTTCTCTTTCACGTCGTTGATGAGCAACGATCTGGACCCGCAGGCCTCCTCCAAGGCCCTACTCGACTCCGCCTATATGTCCGTCGTGTCAACGATCGTCGGCTACATCGCGATTCTTGCTGGCTCCTTCCTGGCAGGCATCCTGCTCGACGGGGTCCTCTCGGTAGCCGTCTCGCAGCTCGTCATCGGCAAGAAAATCACGTTCAAGCAGTCGTGGGCGCTCGTCAAACCTCGACTCTGGTCGATGCTGGGGGCCTCGCTCCTCTCGATGCTCGCGGTCGGGAGTCCCCTGCTGGTCTTGGTCATCTTGTTCTTCATGTCGCTGTACAGTGGCCCCGGCTCGAATGCATTCTTCAGTTTGTTTGGCCTGTTGCTTGCTCTGGCGGTTCCCGTGGTCTTGGCGAGCTACGTCATCAGTATCCGCTTCCTGTACGCACCGATTTGCGCTGTGCTGGAGGAGAAGGGACCCATCGAGGCCGTTAAGCGTTCGTGGGCGCTGACCTCCGGGTCGTTCTGGGTGACTCTGGGCAGAGTGATCCTGATCAACGTGGTGGTCGGTTTCATCGCGGGCTTGATCGTTCAGATCATCGGCATTATTGCCGTGATTTTCATGTTCACGATCCTCGGGGATCCGTCCTCGGATCCAAGCACCGTGTGGTCGACGATCATGCTGTACGGAGTGATCTCGGCTCTCCAGATGCTCGCCTACTCACTCGTGGTCCCCATCCTGGCGGCGTACCAGACCCTCATGTACGTGGACGAGAAGATCCGCAAGGAGAATTTCGCGCCCCTCCTCGCCCACGCAAGCCAGGGCTAGGCGGTGTCGGCTGTGTTCGCGTGCGATCCTCCCCTGACGCCCGACGAGGGCGAGGCTCAGTCGTGGCTGAGCGAAGAACTCGCGCGCTCCGTTTACAACACCGATTCGAGCGGTTTTAAGCGTCTCCTCCAATCCGCCTTCACCAAGCTCGCGAACGCGTTCACCTGGCATGAGGTCGATACTCCGCCGATGTCCCTGATCCTGGCGATCCTCGCGATCATTATCATCGCGGCCATCCTGATCGCGGTGATCCTCAACCCGATCCGGTTGCGGATTCGCGCGTCCCACTCGGTGTTCGAGGTGGAGGCCACCGAGGAGGATATTCGTCGGTGCTTCGACGAGGCCGTGGCTGCCGAGGATTGGAACCTCGCCTATGTGTGGGCCTACCGTCTGATGGTCGTTGGGTTGGATGAGTGTGAGGTTGTCTCGGCGACGCCGGGCTTGACGGCACGCGAAGCTGCGGTTGCCGCAACGCGCGTCGTTCCCGATCAGGGGACCGCACTCGGCCATCACGCACGGACGTTCGACCGCGTGCGCTACGGGCATTCGTCTGTTGCCGAGCAGGACGTCAACGCGCTGCGCGAGCTGACACCCATTTTGTTGGCTCAGTGCCGAAAGGCGCGGGATCACGCATGAAAGCCACGTCGACTCACGTTGTGACGCCCACGGCGCGCGAGCGCGCGAGTGCAGCACGCCCCGCGCTCTTGATTATCGCCTTCGTGATCCTTGTTTTTTTCGGACTCGCCGCGTTGCCTGACGGACGTATGAACGCTGTCCCTGTCGGCATTCGCAACCCAACGGGTGACGGCGCTCGAGCCCTCGCGCAGGTTCTCAAGAAGCACGGAGTCTCGGTGCGTGAAGTGACCGCGAAGCAGGCGGCAACAGTGGGCGAGGATACGACGCTCGTCGTCGTCTTCCCGTCCCGTATGTCGCCCACCATCGAGCAGGATGTGGAGACGCGCGCCAACGTTGTCTACATCGGCCTGGAGGAAGAATTTGGGAGTTCGCCCGCCTATTTAGACGGATTGTCCGGTGATCGCGGGTCTGCGGGCAGCACGAAGGTCGCACCGGCTTGCGCGTCGGAGATCGCGGGACAGGCCGCGGAGATCATCCCGTCCCGGTACTCCGTGTCCGGCGCGGGTGCCAACTGGCAGATGTGTTTCACGTCGGACGGTGAGACCTACGCGTACGCCGAACGAATCCAAGATGGCCGATTCCGCGCCGTCATCCCGGATTCGGTGCGGGTGCGTAACCGAGGGATCCTGGAGGCAGGCAACGCCGCCCTCGCGCTCAACGCAATCGGGCGGACCCCGAAGGTCGCCTGGTATATCGCGTCCCGCACCGACGGCGTGTCGCTAGCCGAGACCACGCCGACACAGTCCCCCTACCTCGCCCCCGCGTTCCTCACCGTTGCGGGTTCTCTTGCACTCCTCGCCCTGGCTTTCGGCAGGAGGCTTGGTCCCTTGACGCCCGAGCGTCTGCCCGTCGAGGTGCCCGCCGCCGAGACCCTCATCGGCAAAGCACGTCTCCTACGCACGCAGCGTACATACGGGCACGCGGCGTCGGCTCTACGCAGTGCGTGCGCCTCGCGCATCGCTTCGTCGCTGGGAGTTTCTACCAGCGCGGATCGCAACGCCCTCACGCAGGCGTTCACGCTTCGAGGCCTGCCACCCTCCCGCTACGAGGCACTCCTGTGGGGTCCGCCCCCAGTCAACGAAGCAGCCCTCGTCCAACTCGCCAACGACCTCGACGCCTTTGAGAAGGAGATCCGTCATGACTAACCCCGTCCCCGGCCCCCGCCAGCCCTACGGCCCCGCGGGTGGCACGCCCACGTCGGGTTCTCCGACGCCGTCTGCTCCTTCCGGCACCTACCCGCCCCAGGGATCCCCGGCCTCGTACCCCGCCCCGACGGGTGTCCCCGTGTCGGCTGCGCACGCGGGCGGACCCGTCTCGTACGCCGCCCCCACGGGCGAAGGCTGGTCGGGCCGATCCCTCAGCAGCTCCGAGAAGAACACCCAGGAGGCCCTCCTGGCCCTCAAGGCTGAAATCGGCAAGGCCGTCGTCGGTCAAGACGCTGCGGTCACCGGTCTCATCGTCGGACTCGTCGCCGGCGGGCATGCCCTGCTCGAGGGCGTGCCGGGCGTGGCCAAGACGCTCCTCGTGCGAACGCTGGCGCGCGCGCTCGACGTCAACATGGCGCGCATCCAGTTCACCCCCGACCTCATGCCTGCCGATATCACCGGCTCCATGATTTGGGACGCGGGCCGCTCCGAGTTCGTTTTCCGTGAGGGTCCGGTGTTTACGAACCTGCTCCTCGCCGACGAAATCAACCGAACGCCTCCCAAGACCCAGTCGGCGCTCCTGGAGTCCATGGAAGAACACACGGTTTCCATCGACGGTGCAACCCGCACGCTGCCTGAACCCTTCATGGTCATTGCTACTCAGAACCCCGTCGAATACGAGGGAACCTATCCCCTTCCCGAGGCACAGCTAGATCGCTTCCTCCTCAAGCTTGAACTGCCCCTACCCTCGCGCGAGGCCGAAATCGGCATCATCGCCCGCCACCAGGCTGGCTTCGACCCCCGCTCTCTGGTTGAGGCCGGGATCCGCCCGGTCGCCGGTGCCGCTGACCTCCACGCGGCCCGCGAGGCCGCTGCGCGCGTGGAAGTGGCTCCCGCGGTCATGGCCTACCTCGTCGACATCTGCCGGGCGACCCGCACGTCCCCCGCTGTCCGCCTGGGCGTATCCCCACGCGGTGCGACCGCCCTGCTGCGCACCTCGCGCGTGTGGGCTTTCCTCCAGGGCCGCGGCTTCGTCACCCCCGACGACGTCAAGACGATGGCTCCCTCGACCCTCGCGCACCGTCTCGGGCTGCGCGCCGAGGCGAACCTCGAGGGCATTACCGCGGTCAACGTGATCTCGGGTGTTCTCGCCGCGACCCCGGTCCCCCGCTGAGGCGACCCGTGATCGTTTCAGCGCGCAGCGCGCTCCTCGTTCTCTCCGGACTCATTCCCCTCGCGTTCGCTCCCTCGCGGGCGTTCGCGTGGACATGGTTCGGTCTCGTCGTCGCGGCGTGCATCCTCGACGCACTCGGTGCTCCTTCCCCGCGTACTCTGCGCCTGACGCGCGAGGTGACCGGGCCGATCCGAGCCGACCAGACGACCGAAGCGACGCTGCGTCTGTCCAACACTACGAAACGGCCGATGACCCTGGACGTGCGCGACGCGTGGCCGCCGTCCTTGCACCCCGCCCCGCCTCGCCGTCGCGTGCGCATTGGAGCATGCTCGTCTTCGAAGATCGTCACAATCCTGGCCCCCACGCGCCGCGGCACCCGCCACGCGGACGTCGTCACCATCCGCTCCTGGGGGCCGCTGCACCTGGGCGCGCGCCAGGTCTCACTCAAGGCCCCACTCACCCTGTCGGTCCTGCCGGAATTCAAAGCGCGTGTCTTGCTGCCCTCGCGTCTGGCGCGCCTGCACGAACTGGAAGGCACTACACCGACGATGCTGCGCGGAGCCGGCACCGAGTTCGATTCCCTGCGCGCCTACGTCGAGGGCGACGACCCTCGCGACATCGACTGGCGGGCATCCGCCCGCTCCCCTGAACTCATGGTTCGCCAGTGGCGCCCCGAACGCGACCGTCATGTCGTGATCGTCGTTGACTGCGGACGTGCCTCCTCCGCGCTGCTGGGAGCACCGGTGCGCATGGAGGTCGATTCCATCGCACTTGGCTGCGCGCCCCGCCTGGATTCTGCCATCGAGACGGCTCTGCTTCTCGCCGCCCTGGCTGATCGCGCGGGCGATAAGGTGCACGTCCTGGCCGTGGATTCGCGCGTGCGGGCCCGCGTGTCCGGCGTGCGCGGCGCGAAAATCATTGAGTCACTCGCGCACGCCTTTACGGATATTTCGCCGCGCCTCGACGTCACCGACTGGACCGAGGCCGCGGCAGCGGTCGAGCAAACCGTCCGTCATCCCGCCTTCGTCGTCCTCGCCACGAAAATCCCGCCCGCCGGCATGGAAACCGAATTTACGGACGCGGTAGCGCGCCTCGCCGAGCGCCACACGGTGCTCGTCGCGTCAGCCACCGACCCCGACGAGCTGAGGGCCAGGAGCGGTCGAAGCGACGCCGAAGAAGTTTTCCTGGCTGCCTCTGCCGCGCTCGCCGAACGCGCCGACGAGGCCGGGGCAGCAGACGTGCGTCTCGCCGGCGCCTTGACCCTCCAGGCGTCCGCAGACCTGCTACCCGCACGTACGGCCGACCGCTACATTGACCTCAAGAAGAGCGGTCGACTCTAAGCCCGAGCGTCACCGAGCGGCTGCACCCGCGCGACCGTGGCCTCGTCCCTGTGCCCCAGGGATGAGGCCACGCAGTCCGTTCACCCGGCGACCGGCTGGTAGTAGCCCGCGTCGATGCCCACATCCGCGCTGGCACCGGCCCGGTGCGCTCGCCGCCCCAGGATCAGGATGTACCCCCACGTCGCCGCGGTCAGCGCCACTCCAAGGCCAATCTTCACGGCGTCCGGCACGACATACGAGGGCGTCACAAACCCCTCCAGGAAGCCTGAGCCAGCCAGGAGGATCGCGCATCCCACCGCCACCGTCATCGCTTCGCGCGCGGCCTTCCCCACGGCTTGGAACCTCGTCATGGCACCCGGCACAAGCAGCGCCCAGAAAATCCTGAGTCCCGCAGCGACCGAGATAAACACAGCCGTCAGCTCAGGCAGACCATGCGGCAAAATGAAGCGGAAGAAGTGCCACACGCCCCCATACTCGAACACCACCGCAGCCGACGTGCCCAACGAGGTGGCGTTTTGCCACAGAACCCACAGCGGATACACGCCCGTAATGCCAGAGATGATCGACTGGAAGGCAATCCAGGCGTTGTTCGCCCACACGGACATGCCGAACTCCAGGTGCGTGTCCTGATGGTAATAGAGGACGAACGCTTGCTTGGCGTAGGTCCTCAGCGTCTCGGGGCTTCCCAGCTCGTTCATGGCCTCAGGAGTCGTCATCAGATAGTGCACCTGGATCGCACACAGAGCGATGAACGCCGCCATGACGCCCAGGATCACCCACCGGATCCGATAGAGCGCCAGAGGCAGGGAGACGACGAAGAACGTCGCGATTACGCGGCCCGTGAGTCCCCCGGTGCCCGCCAGGCGCCCGCGGGCCGCCGAGAGGAGCCGGGAAAGCTCCGCGATCACATCGGGGTCGGGGCTGTGCGTGCGCACCCGCGCCAGGTCAGTGGTCGCTGATCGATAGAGCCGATCAAGCTCGTCAATATCCGTGCCACTCAACGTACGCTGACGAGTCAGTTCGTCGAGGCGCTTCCACTCGTCTTTTCCGCTTACCCGCAGCACATCGATGTCCATTGGACTAGCGTGTCACATATGAGCGCGCAACGCAGTCAGTCGGACACCCTTCAGGACGATTACGTCCGCACCGGCGAGGCGGTGAGCCTCGACATCACGCCTGCCTCCCCGATGGAGCGCTTCGCCGCTGCCGTCTTCGATGCGACCGTGTACATGGGAAGCGCGTTTCTGCTCCTCATGCTGACCGCACGGTCGTGGGGCGCGGTGTCCTATTCGTCCCTGCGTGTCTTCTTCATCGCCGTGATCGCGAGCGTCACGTTCTTCGTTCCGTTCGCCATCGAGATCATGACCCATGGCCGATCGCTCGGCAAGTGGGCGCTGAACCTGCGCGTCGTACGCGACGACGGTGGCCCGGTGACTGCCCGCCACAGCGCGGTCCGAGTCGGGGCCGGAGTCATCGAAAACTGGATGTTGGCGGGCGGCCTCGCCTTCGCGGCGGAAATGCTCAACGCGAAAGGCAAACGTCTGGGCGATCTCGCAGCGGGAACGATGGTGTGTTCGCAGGGCGCATCGGTGTTCTACCCGCCGCTCATCATGCCTCCGGGTCTTGAACAGTGGGCGGCGACCGCGACGATTCTGCCCCTCGACGATGCACTCGTCGCCGAGGCGCGCGCCTTCCTTGGGACGAACAGGGGTCTCAACCCGGTTCTGAGGGAACGGGTCGCCACTTCCCTCGCGGACCGCCTGTCCGCGCGCGTCCAGACTCCACTGCCTGAAGGGCTCCACCCTGAGCTTGTGATTGCCGCCGTGCTGGTTGCCCGCAGGGATCGAGTGTGGACGCGCGAGGTCGAGCGCCGCGCCCGCGGACGGCAGCGTTTCCACGAGGCCACGCAGGCACGCTTTGGCCTCTAGGGTTCAGTCGTCGCTTGCACCGTCCTTGCCGTTGACGACGGTGAACTGGGCACGCCTGCGCGCGTAGGGGCTGGAGGGGTCCAGGGGACTGGACGTGTCAGGCCTTCCCACCGAACGTGCGGGGCTGAAAGGACCGCTACGCGTCGAACGCTTCTCAGAGGACGAGGCCGGGGCGTGTTTCGCTTCTTGCGCAACCCTGCGCACGGCGTCGACGAGGGCGGCCAGATCGTCGACCGAGGGCGGAGCCGGCTCAAAGTTGGTGGCCAGGCGTACGACCTGCCACCCGAGGGGCGCCTTGAGGTTCTGGGCGTGTTCGTCGCACAGATCGTAGGAATTGGGGTCGGCAACGGTGGCGAGCGGGCCGACGACGACCGTCGAGTCACGGTAATCGTAGGTCAGGGTAGCGACGGCGACGGCAGAGCAGCCGGGCTTTGAGCAGTGTCGTTGGGCAATCACGCACCTAAGAGTACGACACTCTGTGCCCGTATCGCGCGCTCCAGCACGCCATAGTTTTACCCTGGTGGAGTGTTTCCGACCAGACGTCATGTCATGAGCCGCGACCGCCATGGTCGGGGCCCCCGCGGCCCCCTCTTTTTCCCGGGGACGCCGGCGTGGCGTACACGGCGAGAGGACTTCGATCTCATGGTCGCGGACCTCGTCAGCGAGCTGATCGGCCGCTGGCCGCAGGTGGCGACAATCGAATTCGCCGTGGAGGATGTTCCCCCGTCAAATCCGGCAGCGTGGGAACCGCATAACGTGGTCGTGGCCCGTATTTTTCCGGCGGATCGACGCCGTGGCCTGCGTGATCGGATCGTCGTCTATCGGTTGCCGATCATCCTGCGTTGTCCACCCGAAGAGATGGGCACGATGACCAGGCAAGTTCTCGTGGAACGTATCAGCCATATCCTGGCGCTGCCGCCGGACGAGATCGACGACGCGATGCGTTGACGGCGCGCAGGCACCCTGTCGTTCACTGGCACGCGCGAGCGCCACGTGCGGGCATCCGCACCTCAGTTGACGGTGCGGATGGATCCGGACACAGCGCTGATGCCCTCGGTACCGACGTTCCACGTGGTCGTCATGCGGCCCACGGCGGTGTCTGCGGAGATGACGACGGCGGCCTGGATCGGCGTGGGCGCGCTCACCTGTCCGGCTGCCTCGGGCAGCTCAACCAGGGTCGGAACACCGGGTGCCAGGTAGAGGGTACGGCCACCGAGCGTGACGGGGATGGCGCCAGGGTTCGATGCGCTGACGCCGGTGGACTGCGCGTCACCCGCGTCACCGGTCGCCGTGGGACTCGGCGAGGGGGAAGCCCAGATGTTAGGGGTCGTCGTGGGCGTGGGAACGGCCGACTGCTCGCCGTCGCCGTTCTCCTGAGCCACGGCCTCGTCACCGTCTGTGACGGGCGCATAGAGCAGGAGGCTCGCGTGCGTCGAGCTGACACCGGACTCGGTCTCGAGCGATGTCTGGCGTATCGGTTTCGTCGACAGGACCGAAGAAGCCATGGTTTCCAGCGACGCGCGGCCCGGAATCGCAGCCTGCGTCAGAAGGGTGGCGGGTGCGGCGCTGGAGCGCATAATCCACGCATTGGCACGCTCCGCCCACGGGGCACCGAGCGTGATCGTGGTCGTCTGCGCAACCACCTCGCGATCAGAACTGACGATCAGGGCAATTGGAGTGGAATCCTTCGAAGCACCATCGAGAGGCATCTCCAAGGTTGCCCCCTCGGCGACGGTAGCATTGCCACCGCCCAAGGGATGTACGCCCGCCGAATCTGCAACCGATACGCTCACACGCGCGTCCCCGGAGGGCGACACCAGGCGCAGCAGCGACGTGCCCTTGGGGTCAACGCCGAGGATCGTCTGCGTCGTCGCGGGGGCAACCGCAGAGGCCAGCATTGTACCCTGGGGAACCTCCCCGTTCATGAGGGACGCCTGAGCCCAAGCACTGACCCCTCCCCCGTCGGCCTGCACGTGGACGGCCAGGGAGTTTTCATCGGGGAACCAGCCTGCCAGCAGGACAGATACCGACGAGTTGGCGGCAACCGTCACCTGACGTGGAGCCGCATTGAGCGGCCCGAACGCCCCGTAGCCATCGACACTGACGACCGAAGCCGTCGGGCCGGGATTGGACAGGATGAGGACCATGTCAGCACCCGACGTGGTCGCGCCGACCGCGATCCACTGGGAGGTGCGGGGGGCCGCGCAGCCGACGGCACTGAGTCCTGCGAGTTCACCGCCACCCTGGCCGACAAGCGTCAGGCCCGTCGGGATGACGCCGCCGGTACCCGTGATCGAAGCCGGCGCGGGCGTGACCGGAGCGGACGAGAGGGACGACCACGTGGCGGCCGTCGCGACATGGCTGGTGTTGAAGGGGTCCACGAGCGCCGTCGGACAGGCGAGCTGTACCTGTGAGGGGTGCGCGTTCTGCGCGGTACCATCGACGCTCGCGGGAGCAGACCCGACGAGCAGGGATCCGGTGGCCAGCGCGGCGGCCGCAATCCCGGCGACACCGAGCGCGGCCAGGGTGGCGGTCCGGGGCGTTGTCATCTCTTCCTCCACACGGATAGGGCGCTGGCGGCCACAACCACCAGGCAGATGCCCGCGCCAACGCGCCACGGAATGATCCACCAGGCACTGTAGGTCACTGTCAGGCGACCGGCAGCGGGCATGTCGAAGGCTTGAGCCCATCCGTCGACCGGGTCGGTGGGTATCAGGGCCACGCCGTCGACGCTGGCCCTCCAGCCGGAGTCCGCACGCTCGGCCAGAATGAGGGTGCCAGACGCATCGACGTTGCCGTCTACGCGCAGCTGCGAGGAGCCAACGTCGGTGATGATGCCGCCGGAGGATTCGACGCGCACGCGCGAAGGCTTGATCGCGCTTGGGCGCACGCGCCACACGATACCGCTGTTGGTGTTTCCGACCTTCTCGAGGCCGCCCGCGCGATCGAGTCCGAACGTGAGCGCCTGTGCGCCGCTGGCACCGTAGGGCACGAGAATCGTGTCAACATCGTGGGCGGCGAGCGCCGCAACGGTTGCGTCGTCGGGGTAGACGACCAGGGTGTACGCAGCCTGCGCGAGCGAGGCCGTAGCGGGATCGTCAAGAGTCCCGGTGATCGAGCCTGCACGGGCACGAGACAGCGCGAGCGCCCGCACGGTCGGCGAGGCATCCGTCAGGGATTGCCCGTTTCCTCGCCACAGGGCGGCGTCGACGGTGCCATTCGTGGGGTCGCCGTCGAGGACGAGGACGCGTCCGGCACGAGACGAACGCTGCGCTTGAGAACCGACCGCAGAGATGATGGGTGTCGCGACCGGCGAGACCGTCTCACGCTGGGCGAGCGCGTAGGTCGGAGTGTCGGAAGCGTCTCCTCGAGTCGCGAACGAGACCGCCGACTGGGTGGCACCGATGCCGACGAGGATCAGGGCGAGAAGGGTTGCACCTCCCCGCCGGAGAACAGAAACCGAGGCATCCCACGCGAGGCGCTCGCCGTCCTCGTCCTTCATCGGCGCGATGAGCTGGCTAGCGGCGAGCAGAAGCAGTCCGAAGGACAACGAGAAGGCGGGGGATGTCCAGGCTGAGGCGACGAAGGCACCATCGAGTCCGACCCCGACGTGCGAGGCTGTCCACCCACACAGCGCGGCAACGAGCGCGGCGCTCAGCGCCGTCACGAGGGCGGTCGTGCGATGACGCGCGACGGCCAGGAGAGCAAGGAGTGCGACACCTCCACCGAGGACGCCGGAAGCGATCAGATCGAGCGTGCTCTGGGGAGCAGCCGGCGTTCCAAGGAAAGCGAGCCACGAGGACGCGCGGGTGTACGCGTGGACCCCACCCGTCGTCGAGGTCAGGGCCACCCACGCCGACGGGTGAACAAGAATGCTCACGTAGGTAGGAGCGACGACCACAGCCGCGGGCAGGGCGACGATGCTCCGCCGGCGCGAGCGCCGCATGAGCGCCGCGACGCTCAGCGGCAGAGTCCACGGGGCACAGCAGGCTAGGACGAGGACGGCCAGACCCGCGCAGCCCGCGTTCACGCCGCGTGGATTGGTCGGCGCGGCCTCGACACCGGAGGCACTCGCGACCATAAGGGGTGCGGCGGCAGACACGCAGTAGGCGGCCAGAATCGGCAGGGCAACGTGCGCGAGGGTTCCGGCTAGGACCCCGTGTGCCGCACTCATGAGCAGGGCCGGGGACAGCGCCCACGCGAGGGACACGAGGAAGCGCACGCGCAGCGAGGTCGTGAGGCAACGGGTGGGCACCCATGCGGCCATCGCGGCAAGCGGCGATGACGCGACGAGCAGGAAAGTCGCCACCGCACCTGGCGTGACTCCCAGAGGCGCGACGGGAGCGCTGAACAGCGCCATAAGGATGGTCAGCGGATCGGCTCCCCCGGCGTATCCATCACCGCCGGGAATCCACCCGGCCCACGCGGCGCTCCACAGATCCCACCACGAGGCGGGCAGGGAGACCCAGGCTCCGCCGACGAGTCCAGATGCGGCACCCCACCATTGGAGACCCGCAATCACCGAGGTCACAATGAGGAGTGCCAGCCCGGTCGACGCGGATCGGATCCGGTAGCTGCGCATGGAAGCGACGACCAGGGGATCGATACGTTCGCCGTTGTCATCCTCTTCGTCACCCGCGGGTTCTTTGCGCAGGGACGCGGGCGTGATCTCAAGGGCACGCAGCGAGGAACGCGGCACCGTACGCGACTGCGCGGCGCGAGCCCTGCCAGCGAGAAGACGCGGCGTCGCAGCCATGAGAGAGAGCAGCGCGGCAATTTCAGGCAGAGCCAGGGTGGCTCGCCCGGTGACGAAGCGCCCCAGGGCACGCGCGGGAGTCCACAGGAGAAGCCACAGGGCAAGGAACGGAAGAGCGAGAGCGGGCACGGCCTTGCACCAGTTGTACATCTGGGCGGCGCGACGCCGACGGAACGACTTGGCCTGCGCCGAGACGAGCCGAGCCACAGCCTCGGGACTATCAGCGTCCTCCCACAGAGTCGAGGCCTGGGTCGGGTCGATCCCGGGAGTCATCGACGTGCGGGCATGGCGCACGCGAGCTCGGGGAGCCACGATGACGCGATACCCGGCCAGGTGAAGGCGTCGACCCATGTCGAGGCCGTCGCCGAAGGGGCCTAGAGCGGGGTCGAATCCACCGATGGTGTCATACGCCTCGGCGCGCAGGAACATACCCGCCGTACCGACGCCGAGGACGTCGGTCGTGCCGTCATACTGGCCCTGATCAATCTCATCGTCGCCGATACGCTCCAGGCGACGCGCACTTGCCGTCGCAAAGATACCCAGTTCCAGCAGGCGCGAGCCGTCCCACGACAGCTGTTTAACGCCGACGGCACCCACGGTCTTGCCGACGAGACCCGCCTGAACGAGTTCGCTCAAGCACTCCGGCTCGGGGGCGGAGTCATCGTGAAGGATCCACCACCAGGGTTCGGAAGCGAAGGGGGCACCTTGAGCGTAGGCACGGCGGATCGCGTCGCCCAGATTACGCGCGCGTCCGACGCGCACGAGTTCGGCCCCACGGGGGACGCGGTCAGCGGGAAACGGTGTGACACGACGGCCTGCAACGTCGATGATGGTAAGCGAACGCGGGGCCATCGTTTGATTCTCGATGGCCCGCAGAACGGACTGAGTGAGCGGCGCGTCCCCCCTGGTGACAAAGATCGCGCCGACGGCACGCGAAGCGGGACTCAACCGGCCATACGGCGCAAGCGCCGCCTCTCGCGTTCCGACATGCCACCCCAAATGCCGAAACGCTCATCGTTAGCGAGGGCATACTCGAGGCAATCTTCGCGAACCTGGCAGGCCTGACAAACTGCCTTGGCTTCGCGAGTGGAGCCGCCCTTCTCGGGGAAGAAAGCTTCGGGATCCGTCTGGGCACACAGCGCGTGCTGCTGCCACGCAAGGGGGCCGTCGATGCGGGCGTACAGCACCGCGTCGGCGTCCTCGGACCACTCGAGAGGTCCGTCACCGAAGATGTTCCACATTGCGGGAGCTCCTTATAACGAATCGATCAATACGAGAATTACACGCGTGTCAATGCAGGAAGTCAAGCTGTTTCGCGTTACTGAGACCTCAAGAGTAGCACCTGACCCGCCGGTAAATGCTTACAGTTTTGTAACGACTTCACAGTTACCTGTTAAACGGAAAGCGTGGGACCTTCGATATACTCACGACTATGGGGAATTCTTCTGAATTTAATGTGACCAGGCTCTCTTCACTCATCGGCGTGGTTAACGCATGGTCAGGGCCCGCGCTGACTCAATATGGCCAGGTGCGAGTCGAGCTGGGCGGCCCCGTGGTCGCCCGCTGGCTCTCCAAGGTAGCTAATTACTTAACAACTGAAATCGCTGCTGACCTCTTCGGTTCAGGTGAACCAACACCGGCCTGTATCTACACGTCCCTCCAGCCGTGGCAGGATGTCCTCTGGCAGATCGCGGCCAGGGCCATGGGCTGGGAGTACCTCGATACGCGTCGCCCGCTGCCCGGAGACCTCCTGGTGACAAACTCTCTGAACGACGAGGCAAACACCGCCCTCGAGAGCGGTGCTCACGTGTTGGCTCAGGCACCCACGTACCTGTCCTTCGCATGGAATGGCGAACTCGGTGGCGCCATGGATGCTCTCGCAGAAATCGCGGCGGCACCCGACGCCCTGGTCGTCGACACTCCCCCGACGCTCCAGGCTGCGCGCGACGAGGCCCTGGCTGGGTTGCGTCCACCCGCTGACCTGCACGGACAACGCGTGGCGCTACTCTGGGAGGCTCGCACGGGTGCTGGACAGGTGCTCGATCAGTGGATGGCGGGGCGCTCGGTCGTAATCATTGACCCGACATACGTGTCACCCCGGGAGCTTCCACAGATTCTGACCACCGAGGCCGTCGACGCCGGATTGGTCGTCTACTCACGCTAAAGGGAGCGCAGCGCGGCCGCTCACTCACTTACCAGACGCGCAGAAAACGAGCGGCCGCGAGCTTCATGCCCTCGGTGCGGTCGCGCCGAATCTGTGGCCAGCGCAGAGCGAAGCGCAGGCGAGCCCACTGGCTGTCGGCCTCAAGCTCGCGCAGGATCGTGGCCAGTTCGATGCGACGCGGGGCATCGAAAGTACCCACCTGCAGTGCGGCGCGAGCGATCAGGATGAACTGGTTGCGGTAGAAGCCGTTGCGCAGCTTCGCCATGCGGGCGTCGCGCGCACCAGCCCCAGAATTCGCACCCTGGACGTTCGCACCATGCTGACGATACTCCAGCGTCGGTTCCTCCCCGATCACCCACGTCAACCCAATCGCGCGGGCGAGCGCATACACGTACCAGTCGTGCACGCCGATCTGCGAATAGTCCAGGCGCTTGATCACCTCGGCCAGCACACGATGCGCGTCAGGCGAAAACACGTACGTAGAGCCGGGTCCGGCGGCTTCAAACAGAAAGTCCCATGCGCGCATCGGCTGAGACTTACGAATGAGGCGACGTTCCCCCACCCCGCCGCCGGGCAGCGACTCAAACGCCGTGACGTTAGAAGAAACCACGTCAGCGCCGGTAGAGGCCATCAACGCAAGCTGAGAACTCAGCTTGTCCTCGTGCCACACGTCGTCCTGATCGGTGAAGGCCACGAAGGAACCGTCGGGCACATGCGTCGTAAACAGGTGCAGGAAATTGCCCGTCACGCCGGGGGTGCCGTCGCGCTGGGGCAAGATGGTGATGCGCGGATCGGACGCGGCACGCTCCTCAAGATGGGAGCGCGTCGCGTCCGTCGACGCGTCATCGGAGACGACAAGAGAGACGTCCACCCCCGCCTGAGCGAGCACAGAGTCCACTTGCTCATCCAGCCACGCCCCGGCCTCGGCCATCCCGTTATAGGTGGCCATGAGGACGGTGACGC
>ERZ772962.590-NODE-590-length-20099-cov-5.773698_pt1 | contig 20099 bp, 19 predicted proteins | sample MGYA00580676_ERZ772962 | MGnify/ENA primary metagenome ERZ772962 (study PRJEB29015, sample SAMEA2738049) | human oral metagenome | biome: human oral; feature: human-associated habitat; material: saliva | place: China | collected 2230 ...
GCTGCTGGCGTTGTCGGCCCCGCCGGCTGCGCGGGTGGCCCCCAAAACCCAGGCGACGACGTCGCAGCGGCTGCTAGCAGCGCAGCCGGCCTTGGTGACGGCTCAGGCCCTGGCACTAGCAGCGCAACCGGCGCCGTCGGCCCTAAGACGAGCACTAGCGCCCCTAATGCGGGCGCAACCGGCGCCGTCGCCCCCAAGACGAGCACTAGCGCCAGCGTCTCTAAGGCGGGCGCAACCGGCCCGCGCCAACGCCTAACCCAAGCCCTAGCGCGCGGCGCCACCCTCACTCGCGCCGCCCAAGAAGCTGGGGTGAGCCCGCAACTGGCGGCAGTGATGGTAGAGCAGCTACGCCGCAGCGGCTCCCTGCTGGGCGCAACCAGCCTATGCGCCTCTGGCCTAGGGGCGTGCCACAGCCTAGAGGTGGATGAAAACACGGCGATACGCTGCGCCGGCTGTCCCTTAAGTCTCAAACGCACCATTTAGGTGACGTGAATCATTATGTCAAGGAGTGAGATTTTCTGCGTCTGTAACCTAGAGTAAACAATTCTTTGCAAGGCTAATGCACGTACCGAGATTGCATACAGATGCCCTCCGGGGCTCTTAGGAAAGGGTCGCTATGACCGCCGCTATCGATAAGGTTTATGCCGACGTCATCCGCCGTAACCCTGGTGAAATTGAGTTCCACCAGGCAGTACATGAGGTACTTACCTCCTTGGAACCGGTGCTTGCAAAGGATCCTCACTACGCCGACAACGCTCTGCTAGAGCGCTTGGTTGAGCCTGAGCGTCAGATTATCTTCCGTGTGCCGTGGGTTGACGACGCCGGTAACGTACAGGTCAACCGTGGTTTCCGGGTTGAGTTCAACTCTGCGCTGGGCCCCTACAAGGGTGGTTTACGCTTCCACCCCTCAGTTAACGCAGGCATCATCAAGTTCCTGGGTTTTGAGCAGATCTTCAAGAACGCCCTGACCAATCAGGGTATCGGCGGCGGTAAGGGGGGTAGCGACTTTGACCCTCACGGCCGCAGCGACGGCGAAGTCATGCGTTTTTGCCAGTCTTTCATGACTGAGCTATCGCGTCACATTGGCCCTAATGTTGACGTTCCCGCCGGTGACATCGGCGTGGGTGGGCGCGAGATCGGCTACCTGTTCGGCCAGTACAAGCGTCTACGTAACTCCTACGATGCCGGTGTGCTAACCGGTAAGGGCCTAGCCTGGGGTGGTTCGCTGGTGCGTACCGAGGCCACCGGTTACGGTACCGTGCTGTTTGCCCAGTCCATGCTGGCTACCCGTGGCCAGTCGATGGAAGGCCAGCGCGTGGTGGTTTCCGGTGCCGGTAACGTGGCTATCTACGCCATTGAAAAGGCCCAATCCCTGGGCGCCAAGGTAGTTACCTTCTCTGACTCCTCCGGTTACGTGGTGGATGAGGCCGGCGTCGACCTGGAGCTACTCAAGCAGGTTAAGGAAGTTGAGCGTGGGCGCGTAGCCGACTACGTCAAGCGTCGCCCCTCCGCCCAGCTGGTTACCGGCGGCAGCATTTGGGACGTGACCTGCTCTGTAGCGCTGCCCTGTGCCACCCAGAATGAGCTAAACGGCGACGCCGCCGTGCGCCTGCTACGTAACGGCTGCGGTGTGGTGGCTGAGGGTGCCAACATGCCCTCCACCCCCGAGGCTGTAGAGCACTTCCAGGCCGCCGGGATTCTTTACGCCCCCGGTAAGGCCGCTAACGCTGGTGGTGTGGCTACCTCCGCATTGGAGATGGAGCAGAACGCTTCTCGTAGCCGCTGGGATTTTGCCACCGCTGAGGCCAAGCTGACCGGCATCATGGCTGACATTCACCACTCCTGCCTGGAGGCTGCCGACACCTACGGGCGCCCGGGCGACTACGTGCTGGGTGCTAACGCTGCTGGTTTCGTGCGCGTAGCCGATGTTATGAACGCTTTCGGCATCATCTGATCCAAGCTAGTTCAACAACTTGACCCGCTGGGCTAAATGCCTGGCGGGTCAATGCGGTTTTTGGCATTGTGTGCGGCCTGAGTTAGGTGCGGCTTGGGGGCCGGCGCGTCCTGGGCTGTACGTGGCCGCAAATAAGCGGCCAGCTTTAGCGGCTGCTTAAGGGCCGCCCAAGAGGGTAATCTGGCCAGCTATGAGCACCCGTCGTCGTATCGACATCACCGAAGGTATTGCCGCCCTACACCACTGGCGCAACCAGTATCAGCAAGGCCAAGACGCTGACCGCAACACCACCGCCACCGCCGTGCGCTACACGCTGGAGGAGCTGGCCGCCGTCGCCCCCGGACGCAGCGTAGAAGTGCGCGTACCACCCTACGGCGCTACCCAAGCAGTAGCCGGCTCCACCCACCGGCGCGGCACCCCGCCGTCGGTAGTAGAAACTGACGCCCAAACCTGGCTGGAACTAGCCATTGGGGCGCTGGAATGGAATGCGGCCCTAGATGAGGGCAAACTCAGCGCCTCAGGGTTGCGCACAGATCTAAGCGATTTCCTACCGCTGCTTTAAAATCCAGCTGCTTTAAACCACTGCCGGCCCCAAATACAGGGTGGGTTAAGCGAGGCTAGCGTGTGCATGTGACAAATGGCCACATGCGTCGCTAAAGGGGATGTGACAAACTTAGAAGGTGACACTCGGTGAAATCCCGCGCAAAAGTCAACCCGTCGATTATCTAGAGTCAAAACCTGAAGATGAATGTGGCGTCTTTGGGTTGTGGGCGCCAGGTGAAGATGTAGCCAAACTGACCTACTTCGGTCTGTACGCGCTACAGCACCGTGGCCAGGAGGCGGCCGGGATCGCTGCCTCAGATGGCGAAAAAATCATGGTTTATAAGGATCTGGGGCTAGTCTCCCAGGTTTTTGATGAAACCAGCCTGTCAGCCTTACGCGGGCATATCGCGGTGGGGCATGTACGCTACTCCACCACAGGCTCCACCACCTGGGAAAACGCTCAGCCCATGCTGGGGCCGGTAGCTGAGCACACGGTGGCCCTAGCCCACAACGGTAACCTCACCAACACGCGTGAGCTAATGGAATACGTGCGTGAAGCCTCCGGCCAGGATATTTCCGGTGAACTGGGACGCGGCTCCACCACTGACACCGCCGTGATGGCTGCTCTGCTTTCCCTCACCGCCAAGCAGCACCCTGAGCTAGACCTCGAAGAGGTAGCCATGCTGATGCTGCCGCAGCTCAAGGGTGCTTTCTCAGTAACTTTCATGACTGAAGATACCCTTTACGCGGCCCGCGACCCCCACGGTGTGCGCCCGCTGGTGCTGGGTCGCCTAGAGCGCGGCTGGGTGGTGGCCTCCGAGACGGCCGCCCTGGATATTGTGGGTGCCTCCTACGTGCGCGAGGTGGAGCCGGGCGAATTTTTGACTATTAACTCCGACGGCGTAGCTACGCGCCGTTTCGCCCCCGCCACCCCCACTGGTTGCGTATTTGAGTATGTTTACCTGGCTCGCCCTGACACGCGTATTTCGGGGCGCTCCATTATTGCGGCCCGTAACGCCATGGGTGCGGCGCTGGCGCGCGAACACCCGGTTGAAGCTGACCTGGTGATTGCTACCCCCGACTCGGGCACGCCCGCCGCTATTGGTTACTCGCAAGAATCAGGTATTCCTTTTGCCCAGGGCATTGTGAAAAACGCCTATGTGGGCCGCACCTTCATCCAACCCACCCAAACCCTGCGCCAACTGGGTATTAGGCTCAAGCTCAATCCGGTGCGTGAGGTTATTGAAGGCAAACGCCTGGTGGTGGTTGATGACTCGATCGTGCGTGGAAACACCCAGCGGGCCCTGGTGCGGATGCTGCGCGAGGCTGGCGCCAAGGAAATCCATATTCGTATTTCCTCCCCGCCGGTTAAATGGCCTTGCTTTTATGGCATCGACTTTGCCACCCGCGCTGAGCTGATCGCCAACGGCATGAACACCCAGGAGATTTGCAACCACATTGGGGCTGACTCTTTGGGTTACCTCTCTGTGGAGGGCATGGTGGAAGCCAGTGGCCAGGAGGCTTCACGCCTGTGTATGGCTTGCTTTGACGGTAACTACCCGATTGAGCCCCCACATGCGGCCCCGGTGATTTCCACCCTGCCGATCTCGCGCGTGCCCTCGGTGTACCGCCGTCGCCGCGACGAAAACAAAACTGACGCGCCACTGCCGCGTCGCAACTCAGTGGTACCACGCATTGAAGGAGTCAAGTAATGAGTGAAGTTACCTATGCCGCTGCGGGCGTGGACACCGAGGCAGGTGACCGTGCCGTTGAACTAATGAAGGCCTCCGTGGCCGCCACCATGACCCCCGCCGTGGTTGGGGGAGTGGGCGGATTCGCTGGGCTGGTGGATGTTAGCGAGCTGCGCGACTACCGTCGCCCGCTGTTGGCCACCTCCACTGACGGCGTGGGCACCAAGGTGGCTATCGCCCAGGCCCTAGACATCCACGACACCATCGGCCAGGACCTGGTGGGTATGGTGGTTGACGACATCGTGGTGGTGGGTGCGCGCCCGCTGCTGATGACTGACTACATTGCTTGCGGCCATGTGGTGCCTGAGCGTATTGCTGACATTGTGCGTGGCGTGGCCCAGGCCTGTGCGGCGGTGGGCACCCCATTGCTGGGTGGCGAGACCGCTGAACACCCCGGTTTGATGGGCCCTGATGACTACGACGTCGCCGGTGCGGCTACGGGTGTGGTTGAGGCTAGCCGCGTGCTGGGTGCTGAGCGGGTAAGGGCTGGCGACGTACTGATTGGTATGGCGGCCTCGGGCCTGCACTCTAACGGATATTCCCTGGTACGGCGGGTAGTTGAGGTGGCCGGCTGGGGCCTGGAGCGTCACGTTGACGAGTTTGGCCGCACCCTGGGGGAGGAGCTGCTAGAGCCCACCCGCCTATACACTCGCGCCTGCCTGGCCATGATTGAGGGCGTGGGTAGTGGCCCTGACCCGGCTACTATGCACGTGCACGCTCTTAGCCACGTCACCGGTGGGGGCCTGGCTGCTAACTTGGCGCGGGTGCTGCCCTCTGGCTTAATTGCCGACGTCGACCGTAGCGCCTGGCAGATCCCGCCTGTCTTTGATGTGGTGCGCCGCCTGGGTAATGTGCCTTGGGATGACCTGGAGGGTACTTTGAACCTGGGTATCGGCATGGTGGCGGTGGTGGATGAGTCCATCGCTGAAGCTGCCATTGAGGTAAGCCGCGCTGTCGGGATTGAGGCTTGCGTGCTGGGTAGCGTACATAAGGCTGATGAGTATGAAGTCACTGGCCGAGTAGTTAGCGGCACTAAGGGTGTGCAGGGTGGCGCAGTGGATATCCACGGCGTCTACCGCATCTGAGCTGCAACAACGCTAGAGCGTGGTGGGGACTGGCCGGGCGGCCAGTCCCCACTGGCGTTTAGGCGGTGTCTAGGAGCGCATTTGGTGGCCCGGCGGGGCAAATTGAATGGGGTGAGGGGAGCTGATAGGTTTAGAAGGTCCTGAACGCCACCCTGATAGTTGTGATCCTAGTCATAGTTATCGTATTCCCCTGCCTGGGGGATGACCCTCTGTAGAGTGCTAGGTGGCCTATTGAAAGGGCGTTTTCCCCGCGAAAGCGGGGATTTTTTTTGCCAGCGTTCTAGGTTAGAGCGCCCTTGGTGTCCTCAATGAGGAAATTTTTAAACCTGTAAAGTGCAAGTACTGATGCTACACTTTAGGCATCAACCCCACCGGTCGATGTCGATCCGCTGGATCGTCTAGCAGCCCGCTCCATAAATTTGATGCTAATCCGCAGCATGTTTTTAGGGGCACTTTCAGGCAAGGAATTAGAGTGGTCCGCAAAATCAAAGCTGGCACTGCTACAGCAACTCAGCGCAGGATCTTTGGTGTGCCTGAGTTTCCGCTGCCGCAGCCGCAGCTGGAGGCTGGTGAACTGTCTGAGCTGGCCCGCAGCTTTTGGGCTAAAAGTGGCGATGGTAAAACTTGGCTCTCGGTGGTGCAGCACCTACTAGATAGCGCAGATATAGCAGGCTACTTATTTGATGAGTACTTAAGTGAACATCATCGCCAGCTCATGGCTTCGGTGTGGGGTGGCGACCAAGCCAAAGCTCGCGCTAGTCTTACATTTCTAATGTCTATACATGACCTGGGAAAAGTGAGTCCGGCCTTCTCATGTCAGCGCACAGACTTGGCCGAACTGATCCGTAACCAGGGCCTGGTGGTAACGTGCAAGCGGGACTACCCTGACCTACCTCACGGCCTGGTCAGCCAATTTGCACTACAAGATGAAATTAGTGAAGCCGACGGTGATCCAGCTGCTGCCCGCCATTGGGCAATTCTGGTAGGGGTACACCACGGGCGCTACCCGGACGCTGCGGCTGTCACGCAAGCTTATAATAGTTACCAGGAGGGCTTCAGTCGGGATGATCCGCGCTGGGGGCAAGCTCGCTCAGAAATTCTGCGCTTCATGGCTAGCCGTAGCGGTTTCCCTCTCAGCGCTCCTGACACTGCCCTACCTGAGTTGCCTATTGCAGTAGCCTCCGCCTATGCCTCAGCCCTGGTGATTGCAGACTGGTTGGCCTCTAATGAAGACTACTTCCCACTGCGACCGCGCCCGGTAGATGACAGCGGCAAACTCTCAATTAGCGGCTATCCGGAATTAAATGCCCGCCAGCAGCACGAACGTGTCAGGCGGGCCTGGAAACGCGCCCAGTTCCCCACGCCCATGCGCGTTCCCAACTCCGACATCGAAAACGTCGCAGATTTCTACCAACACCGTTTTAGCTGGCCCGCCTCCTACCAGCCCACCAAAGCCCAGCGCGAAGTCATTGAGATTGCCGCCGCTGAAAACCCGGACCTGATGATCGTTGAGGCCCCTCCTGGCTCAGGTAAAACCGAACTAGCTTTTGCTGCCGCCGAGGTACTTATGCGTGAGCGGGGACTACAGGGAATTTTCGTAGCCCTACCCACCCAGGCCACTACAAGCGCCATGTTTGAGCGCGTCACCAGCTGGCTCACCAGTATCTTGGGTGACGAGCCGCAAAAACTTGGGGTGCACCTAGCCCACGGTAAAAACAACCTAAACAAATCGTTTATGGAACTTCTAGAAAGCGGTCACAGCCCACTAGAGGTTTATGACGACGACGCCGACAGCAAAGACAACGGTCTGCACGCCAGCCGCTGGATGGGACAAAGGTGGCGCTCCACCCTATCTCCCGTAGTCGTGGGCACAATCGACCAAGTACTACTGGCCGCCCTCAAATCCCGCCACGTACTAGTACGCCACCTAGGTTTGATGGGCAAGGTAGTGGTTATTGATGAGGTACACGCCGCTGATGCCTACATGCAGACCTACCTCAAAGCCGCACTGACCTGGCTGGGTCTGTACCAAATCCCCGTAGTACTACTATCGGCCACCCTGCCCCCCGAGCGCCGTCGAGAATTGCTAGACGCCTACCGACGCGGCCAAGGCGCCCCCGCAGCCAACACCGCGCTGGATAAGGCAATCGGCTACCCAGTGATCTCCACCGTGACCGCAGGCCAAGTGCGCATCCACGAGATTGAGGGTGAAGCAGAAGTAGCCAAACAGATCATCCCCACTCAAGTAGCCAGCGCCGAAGAAATCGCAAAATTACTAGAGAAAGAACTGGCTGATGGCGGCTGCGCAGTGGTCATCCGCAACACGGTAGGTGAAGCTCAAGAAACCTACGCCGCCGTCAAAAAAGTCTTCGGACGCCAGCAGGCCACGTTGCTACATGCGCGGTTCCTGGCAGTTGAACGCTCCTCACGAGACAGCTCAATGCTGGAACTATTTGGCAAAAACAGCACCAAACGCCCCCAAAGGCACGTGGTTGTAGCCACCCAGGTGATCGAGCAGAGCCTTGACGTCGACTTCGACCTGATGCTCACTGATCCCGCCCCCATGGACCTAGTGCTGCAGCGCATTGGCCGTCTACACCGCCATGCTGGACGTAACCGCCCCCAAGGTCTACAAGCAGCCCGCTGCCTGGTACTAGTCAATGATCTAGCCTCTGCCCCCTGGAGCTACTCCAGTGGCACCGACTACGTCTATGCGCGCTACACAAATCTACGCACCCTAGGCATCCTCGCTGATCGCAGACAAATCACCGTCAGCGAGCCCAACGACTATGCCCAGCTCACCGCCTTGGCCTACAACACAGCTGAATCTGTAGGTCCAAAGCAATGGGGTAAATCATTTGCCCAAGCTGAGTGCGATTATCAGCGTGATTGCAATCAATCCCAAATAAAAGCGCATACCTGGTGTCTAGACGGTGCGAACCTACCCAAGTGGAAAGCTCCCGAATTAGAAGAAAAATTCATGGGCAACGCTGCCACCGGGGAAGAAGCAAACGGGCCCGCCGTAGCCGCCAGCAGAGCAGCCGTACGCGACGGCGAAGACCAAATCCCTGTGCTCGTCGTCGCCCTAGACCCAGAGCTAAACAACGTGCCAGTAGCGCCCCCAATCAGCGGCGTGCAACCAGATGACACCCCACTTGCAGTTAGCGAATACAACGCTTGCGGCCGCATAGCCGACATCTGCAGCTGGAGCATCTCCCTACCGCCGCGACCATTTTGCGATAACAAGGAAGATCTGGATCGTGTGGTGGACGATGTGGCCGAAGAAATTTGGCGCGACCCCATCACCCAAGACTGGGCCTGCCGCCAGCACCCGCTACTAGCTGGAGAGCGAATCCTGGCCATGTATCTGAGCCCTGACGGTACACGGCTGACCCGAGAACTACATGGGTGCAAACTTACCTATTCAATTGAGAACGGATTGGAGGTGCGGGGTAAATGAAACCCCCTGAATATAACCTGCTTGATAAACCATGGATCCCCGTTCGGTTACTCGACGGGACCATCACCGAGGTTGGGTTGCTGGAGCTGCTGCAGCGCAGCACTGACATCGCTGACCTAGCCTGCGAGCTACCCACACAAAACATCGCAATCCAGCGCCTAGTTTTAGCTGTTGCTTATCGAGTGGCCACGCCACTTGATGCCGAAGCCTGGGCTGCTCAGTGGGATCATGGAGCTCCTACTGAGGAAATGGCCGAGTACCTAGAAAAATGGCGTGACCGCTTCTACTTATTCGGTGGGCAGTACCCCTTCATGCAGGTGGCAGATCTGCGCACGACCAAGGATGAAAAAAAGGCACTTGACGTAATCATTGCGAGTGTTCCAAAGGAAGAAAAACGACTGTTTTCTACTCGGCAGGGGGCCGGTTTAGAACGAATTGATGCAGCGGATGCTGCGCGCTGGCTGGTGCATACCCAAGCCTACGATTCCTCTGGGATCCGCTCAGGTGCTGTAGGGGACCGCGAGGTGAAGGGCGGTAAAGGCTATCCGATTGGTCCGGCCTGGTGTGGTCAGCTAGGTCTGGTATGGCTCAAGGGTAGAGACCTCGATGAGACTCTGGTGCTGAACCTAATCCCTGCAGATACTGCTGAGCTACGAGGAGGAGATAACTCATCACAGTGGGGGGCGTGTAGCTGGGAGATGGCAGAACCTGAAACTGCAGAGAGGCGAGACTACTCGCTATTGGATAAAAGGGGAAATCCAGATCCAAATGGCTTAAGTATTCCGAGGTTACTTACCTGGCACTCCCGACGTGTACATCTATTTGGAGATGCCTCTGGTGTGACGTGCGCGCTTGTCTGTCAGGGAGATAGGCTCTCACCGCAGGAGATGCGGTTATATGAACCGCAGAGTCTGTGGCGTTACTCGAAGCCACAATCCACTCGCGCTAAACAGGACGTGTACATGTCTCATAAGTTTGAGCAGGGGCGTTCTTTATGGCGAGATCTTCCCGATGCCTTTCTAAGTGTCAAAATGACTGAGGGCGCAGATAAACAACAAAAACGAGAATTCTTACCGTCTGCTACCTTAGCATTCCATGAGAAATTTGACCAAACATATATCAAAACTGAATATCTGAAATATATTCAAATTCAGGCAGTCGGGGTCAAGTATGGGACGCAGGAAACCACTTTTGAGGATATCTATGCTGACGAACTGGCTCTTTCTATCGCTGCGATTCGCACTGAGCGCAAAGATTTAGCTAATGTGATTGAGCAACAAGTATCGCTCACTGAGCAAGTAGCTGCAGAACTGGATTTTCTTGCTAAAAATCTGACTCTTGCTGCGGGCAAGAAGATTGAAAAGCTCGACCCTAAAAAAGATAAAGAAAGGCGAGAGCGTGCAAAGGAACGTTTTTTCGCAATAGTTGATGATCCTTTCAGAGCTTGGATTGCGCAAGTTGACGGAAGTTGCGATGTTCGTGAAATCGGTCAGATATGGGAACGTCAACTATATCGTTACGCAATTGAACTGAAGCAAGAAATGGTTGCTTCCGTCTCTTCTTCAGCGATTATTGGTAGAAGAATTGGTGAGCATTTTATGAATGTGGCTATCGCTGAAAATATTTTTAATTCGAGGCTACGAAAAATATTGTCAAATTCATATGATAAACAGGAAGGAACAAAATGACCGGCAATGTTGCTGCTCAGACGCCTCCAGCTCCTAACAGCCAAGGGCTCAGCTCACGCGCAGCAGTACGCGGACGGGTGAATGGGTTAATCATTCACCGCCTGTCTATGTCCACCCCCTCGGCGCGGGCACTGCGTGCACAGCTACGCGGAGCGCTTGGCAAGGAGGTGGGCACTGTCCCAGCAATTTGGGGACTGACCCTAGATGATAGTCCTGTAGATCTGGGTAAAACTCCCACTTATGGGGAAAAAGCCACTCACGCGGCACTGACCCTCTGGGCGCTACACCAGGGCTCTAATACACAGCCGATGCATGACAGCTCAGAGCATCCACTCCGCTTTGCTTCTGCGATCCGGCTAATTGCCGAAAAGCAGCGTGGTGACAAACTTGCTGAAGAGACCCCTATCTACCGGCGCTTTGCTGCCGCAGTGCAAGCCCCCACCTTTGACGGACTGCTAGTGCACCTGCGCTCGCTGGTATCCCAGCTTAACTCTGCTGAAATCCCCTGCGATTACGGCCAGCTTGCTGCTGACCTGTTCACCTGGCAAAGCCCGCGCTACCGCACCTCCGTTATGCGTGACTGGGGGCGTCAATTCTCCCGCGTTAAGCAGGCCGCTAACACCGACACCGACGACAACTGACGATATCAACCCCAATAATTAGAAAGGAAAAACCAATGTCACTCTTTATCGATATCCACGTCCTGCAGACCCTACCTCCCTCGAACCCGAACCGTGATGACACCGGCGCCCCTAAGAGCGCAACCTTCGGCGGTGTCAGCCGTATGCGCATCTCCTCGCAGGCCATCAAGCGTGCGATCCGCCAGGACTTCGAGAAGAAGATTTCTAACGGTAACTACGGCGTTCGTACCAGGCTCATCGTTGACCTGCTTGCTCGCGCCATCGTAGCCAAGCGCCCGGGCCTAGAGGCACAAGCTCTTCGCCTAGCGGAAATGGGGCTGACGGACATTGGCTTTAAGCTAGTTGATCCGAGCGCGAAGGCTAAAAAGAAGTCAGACAAGAATGAAGTGGAAGCGCAGGCTGAGCCAAAAGCGCAGGAAGCTGGCTTCTTGGTATTTCTCTCGACTGCGCAGATTGACCATGTAGCAGAGGCACTGATCTCGGTGGCTGGCGAGGATGACCCGAAGAAAGCTTTCAATGCGTTGAAGCCGCGTACTCTTGTAGACACTGACCACTCCATTGACATCGCGCTGTTTGGTCGTATGGTTGCTAATCCCAATCCCCTTAATGTCGATGCCGCCTGCCAGGTTGCCCACGCTATCGGTGTAGGTGCGATTGAGCACGAGTACGACTACTACACCGCCGTCGACGACGAGAAGCGCCAGGATGAGGAAGCGGGTGCAGGTGCAGGCATGATCGGCACCATCGAGTTCGCTTCGGCCACGGTCTACCGCTACGCCACGATTAACGTGGAGCTGCTGCGGAAAAACCTGGGTGATGAGGCTGTGGCAGAGGAAGCCATTAAGCTCTTTGTAGACAGCTTCGTGCGCTCCATGCCCACCGGCAAGATCACCACCTTCGCTAACCGCACCCTGCCTGACGCGGTACTGGTGCAGGTACGTGAAGATCAGCCAATCAACCTGGCTGGTGCCTTCGAAGATCCTATCGTGGCTAAGGGGCATGGATTCGCCGCCCCCGCTATTAAGCGGTTTGTGGAATTCGAGTCCCAGCTGCGCGAGCTCACCGGCATGGACTCGGTGTCCTCCATCGTCTCCTGGACCACGCCGCGCGGAGCGGACTTTGATGCCCTGGGCGACCAGGTGCCTCTAGCGGAGCTGGGTGGGGCTACCGTTGAAGCGGTGCGAGCACAAGCGACCGATGAGTAAGGTACTCGTCCTGAGGCTGGCTGGCCCCATGCAGTCATGGGGCTCCTCCAGCCGGTTCACACGTCGCTCAACCGAGGCATTTCCCACGAAAAGCGCTCTGGTTGGCCTCCTAGCAGCAGCCCAGGGGCGCCGTCGGGTAGATCCCATTGAGGACTTAGCCCAGCTGCGCGTGGCGGTGCGGGTAGACCAGCCTGGTCAACTACTTCGTGATTTCCACACGGCCCACCGTGGCGAGGTCTCGATGCCCTTGTCTGACCGCTTTTACTGGGCTGACGCGGCTTTCGGTGCCTTCATTGAAGGACCTGATGAGCTAATTGAAGCCCTAGCGCAGGCAATTGTGCGGCCCGTATTCCCGCTCTACCTGGGTAGGCGTGCCTGCCCACCCACTATGCCCCTGCGTTTAGCTGTTCACGACGGCGCCGCCTGGGATGCCCTGCAGGCAACCCCCTGGCTGGCTGCAAAGTTCTACCAGCGCAAGCGCAAAGAGGCTCGCGTGAGCCTGCGCGTGGTGGCAGATCAGGGGGTCATCCCGCTCAAGGCGGGAACTACTTACCAGCACACCTTGCAAGATATGCCTATCAGCTTCGATTCTCAGCACCGCCGCTACAGCCTGCGCACTGTTGAAGAGACGCGAATTGAGGTAGAAAACCCTGAATTTGTGCCAGTAAAGCCGCAGCCCATGCCCGGTTTGAGTCATGACCCGATGGAGGTTCTCTGATGTTTCTGACGCGTATCTACCTAAACCCGTATCGACGGGGAGCACGGAATTTAATGCGTAGTCGGCAGACGATGCACGCGGCGGTTCTAAACTGCTTCCCTCCCGGCTCTCTCGACGACGCCGCAGCTCCGCGCGTGCTGTGGCGGCTGGACCGGGTCGCTACCCGATCGGGTCACCCCTTGCAGGGTAGTCCCGCCTATGCACTGTTCATTTCCAGTCCGGTGCCGCCTGACCCTTCGCACATTGTTGAGGAAGCAGGTTACGAAACCGACGGCGGTGTAGTGGTGCGCGAACTTGACGGGTTCCTGGACCGGCTTGAAGCCGGACAACGTTGGGGTTTCCGCCTCTGCGTAAACCCCACGTTCATGGAGAAGAGCCAGCTTGACCGGAAGGGTCGGAAGAAAATTCTGGCCCATGTCACCCAGGAGCAGCAGACTAAATGGGTTTTAGACCGGGCTGAACGCTGTGGTTTTAAGATCCTGGAATCTGCTGATCTGGGTGGTGAGCTGCCGGTGCTGGAAGACAGCCAGAGCCAGCGCGTTGATGGGAAAAACCTCCTGATCAACGGAGTTGAGCGGAGCCTGGTTGAGTTCAGGCGCGGCAATGACCTAGTCAGGCTATCGATAGCCACCTTTGAGGGTGTCCTTGAGGTGAGTGACCCGCAGGCGCTACGCCACGCCGTCGTCAGTGGGATTGGCCGAGGCAAAGCCTACGGCTGTGGCCTACTGACTCTAGCCCGGGCATGAAACCAATACCGGGAGCCAAGCCTCCTGACCCGAAGGACCTGGTGCGAGCACGTGACCGTTTAACGTTCCTGTACGTGGAGCGTTGCACAATTAACCGCGACTCTAACGCGATTACTGCGGCGGATGGGACGGTAGCTGCGGGTGTTTCCTATGATGAGGATGTCCCCTGGTGATTGTGCTGGTTTTATCTGCTGTCCCTGAGGGTTTGCGTGGTCATGTGACGCGTTGGCTTATGGAGATTTCGCCTGGGCGAGCAGTGATGGTGTATCGAGCCCGTAATGAGCAGGGTTTGGCCTTTCTGACCTGGGGTGATCCTTGGCAGCCGGTCGACTTCGAGGGGCTTACTTTGATGATGCGCCCTTACTACTCTGAGGGGCGCGGCCAGTATTCTGAGCCTGATCCCGCGAGTCGGTTGCGTAAGCGACCGGCAGTGAGTAAATTTCAGCGTAGGCGCAGCTCTCAAGGCTTTCCAAAATCTGACCGATTTAGGGCGTAAAGCCCCAGTTCGCGAAGTGTTTTCCCCGCGCAAGCAGGGATGATCCGCCCTGCTCCACTCGCGCTAGCAGGTTGATTGGGTTTTCCCCGCGCAAGCAGGGATGATCCGGATGAGTAAAGGTTGCGCCCACCCCTGACGACGTTTTCCCCGCGCAAGCAGGGATGATCCCTTATCCACCACCGGATATGACCGATTAACGTTGTTTTCCCCGCGCAAGCAGGGATGATCCTCTAACCAGGAACCAGTCATGATTTTGCAGCGTGTTTTCCCCGCGCAAGCAGGGATGATCCTGACACTAACCAACGCTGGAATCGGGAGGATGTGTTTTCCCCGCGCGAGCAGGGATGATCCGCGGATTGAGCCGCCGCGCTTGGGAAATTTGCCGTTTTCCCCGCGCAAGCAGGGATGATCCAATGAGTGTGCGCGCGTCGACCTGGGCCTGGAGGTTTTCCCCGCGCAAGCAGGGATGATCCTCGGTAGGTAGCGTGGCCCGCAAGGCTGTGCGTGTTTTCCCCGCGCAAGCAGGGATGAGCCGGTCATGAACAAAGAGCATGGCAAGGTCTCTAAGTTTTCCCCGCGCAAGCAGGGATGATCCGGTCGCCGGCATCTGCAGGCACCAGGTTTAGCAGTTTTCCCCGCTCACGCGGGGATGAGCCGCTGGAAGATAATGGGCCTATTAAGTGCGTTCAGTTTTCCCCGCGCGAGCGGGGATGATCCCGCTACACAATTAACCGCGACTCTAACGCGATTGTTTTCCCCGCGCGAGCGGGGATGAGCCTACTGGCAGTCCCCAGTGCAGTAAGAGCACTCCGTTTTCCCCGCGCGAGCAGGGATGATCCGACCGGGCACTAACTGCGTCAGTGACGTAGGTGGTTTTCCCCGCGCAAGCAGGGATGATCCCCGACGCGGCTCACTGGTGTTGCGTGATAGGCCGTTTTCCCCGCGCAAGCAGGGATGATCCCGCAGAGCTTTCGGATGGTTGGCTCAGTGACAAGTTTTCCCCGCGCAAGCGGGGATGAGCCCATAATCACTGAAAATCCAACGAACGGGCACGCGTTTTCCCCGCGCAAGCAGGGATGAGCCGAGGCTTCAGATGCGGTTTTTGTTGCAAATAAAGTTTTCCCCGCGCGAGCGGGGATGAGCCGCATAGCATACGATTATCAGACACAGTGTCAGAGTTTTCCCCGCTAGCGCGGGGGTTTAGAGGTGCTGCGTCAGGTAGCGGCGCAGTGCCTGTTTAGGCTGTGGTGCCTGCTTAGAGTGCGCTGCATTCGCTTGGTTGATGCGGTTTACTTGGTTGGCACTGCGTTTGCTCGATGGACGTGGCCCTACTTGGTGGGCGCGGCGTCTAGCTACACAAAAGGGTGGGGGCCAGCTCTATCGAGCTGCCCCCACCCTTATGTTCTAGTTACTCAAGACCTACCTGGATAGTCATCTTCATCGTCAAAGTCATCGTTGTACTTGGCGGCTAGATCCGAGTAGTCCTCGTCGTCGTAGCTGCTGCTTCCTGAGCGGGCCGACGTGGCAGCGAGCTCACGCTCTAGCGCCGCATAGTCAGTCTCAGGACTGTAGTACTTGAGCTTGCGGGCAACCTTGGTTGCCTTGGCCTTTTGACGGCCGCGCCCCATAGGCTCGACCCCCTCCAACGTCTGATCGCGCACGTAAAACGTGCTGTTTCGAAATGGTCTGAATTTATCGTGAGACAACCGTACAACGATAAGCGCCACAATCTCCATTCCACACGCCGATCAGGGCCTGTTTGGACTGGAGTGGCGGTCCACATGTGAACAATAGCACTGATTTCGTCTGCTTGTTCACACCGCCGCCCGCGCTGCACTGTCAGCGTCTACTTTCAGCGCAGGCAGGCGCGGTTACGGCGTCGCGACAACTACTAGTGCTTGAAAATCTTCTTCACCACTGCGCCGCCAACCAGCAGGGCGCCAGCACCCACCGTGGCCACCACGACGCGGGCAGAAGAATCGCCTTCGCCGGCACGATCCCAGTAGTACTTAGCCTGGGTGCGTACGCCTTCGCTCATTTCCTTGGCGATAAAACCAAACTGGTGTAGCGACTCAGAGATGCTAGAGCCAGCCTCAGCAGCCTTGGCACGCACCTGCTCAGCCTTCTCCTTAGCCTGAGCCTTGGGGTTAACCCGCTCAGCCAGGTCATCTACGCTCTGGGCCAGGGCCTCACGCTGGGCCTTAAGCTGCTCTTCGAGCTCCTGTGCACTGGGCATTATTTATCCTTTCCTCACTTAAACAGCGGACGTAGCGCCAAGCGCAGGCTGATCAGCGCCGTCGTGGCGGCAACCAGGCCTGCTCCGGCAAGTACGACGACGGCGGCCGGGTCTTTGCCCTTAGCCTCCTCTACCAGCGTGGTAAAGCGCTCCTTTACCGGGGCGGAGTCGCTGACGAGCGCCTTGGCTCGCGCCACGCTGTCCTCACCGATCTGGGCGGCCTGGGCTTTGAGGGTGGCCGGGGCGATCTGGCGGGCCAACTCGTTAACGGCCTGGGCGGCGGCTGCGCGCTGGGCCTCTAGCTGAGCTTCTAGGGCTGAGATAGACATGAAACTTCCTTTCGCTCAGTTGTGTCAGTTGTGTCAGTTCTGTCCGAAAGCCGGGCTGGCGGGAGTAGTGTCAGTCGGGCCGCTGGCGGCGGCGTCGGTAGCTAGACCCTCACGCAGCGAGTTAGTCACGGCCTGCACGTCCTGACGCAAGCCAACCTGGGGAGTGGGCACCACTACGCGGCCCTTGTCAATTTCCTTCTTGCCCACCAGAGCCAGCACCCCGGCCACAATCAGCACCAGCACGGCCACAATCAGTGAGCCCGCCCATTGTGGTAGCCAAAGTGCGATTACCTGCGACAGGGTGGTTAGTAGGTAGCCCAGTCCAAATAGGGCGAACACACCGGCTGCACCCAGCAGGCCGGCCCCTAAACCAAAACGCTTACCTGTCTCGGCCGCCTTGGCCTTATTTAGTGCGATTTCGGTGCGGATCAGGGTAGAAATATTTTCGCTCACGCGCGACATTAGGGCGCCTAGCGAAGGGTGTGTGCGGTTAGGGCCTTGAGGGGTTTCGGTCACGGCAGTGATCCTTCCAGCAAATTGTGGCGGCGGATAGCTACAGGTAGGCGGGCCGACGCCGAGGGATGCGGCTGCTCTAAGGTTGCCACGAAAGAGCGCTTAAGCCCATTCCCTTTAAAACGATTGTGCGCAAACAGCTAATTTCAATTGGAATTCTGCGCAAAACTTCCTTTGTGACTAGCGTCATGCTTTTTCGAGTTGTGTTCGGGTAGTGATCCTGTATAGAGTTCTTCTCGGTTCGAGGCGCAAGACGCCAAAGCCAAAAGGCTCCCATCGTCTAGCGGCCTAGGACTCCGCCCTTTCACGGCGGCAACACGGGTTCGAATCCCGTTGGGGATGCCAGGGAAACTCCTGTTCGGAGCCCCTGAACCGGGTTGCAGAGCGGTGAGGATCCCGATTTCCCAAAACCGGGGAGTGCCGCTAGAGTTACCCGGGCTGGTGAGAGCCAGCAGGTCAAGAAATTGGCCCCGTGGCGCAGTTGGTTAGCGCGCCGCCCTGTCACGGCGGAGGTCGCGGGTTCGAGTCCCGTCGGGGTCGCTGGGTGAGCTACAGGCCACCCACCGGCCAGGTAGCTCAGTTGGTAGTAGCGTTCGCCTGAAAAGTGAAAGGTCGCCGGTTCGACCCCGGCCCTGGCCACCAGATGTGAATCCCCACCCCGCCGCAATGCGGGGTTTTTCGGTATCGGGCGAGTCGAAGCCATCCCGCACACACCCCGGGACCCGTGGCCAGGTCCACCTCCCGGACGCCAGAACTGGTTTCGACTCGGGCCGCTCGTTCCTTGCGCCCCGGTTCAACCAGCTTCGATGGGGTGGAAGTTGGTTGAACCGATCCTCACGAGCGCCAGCGAGTGGGTCGTGTCGCGAAACTAAGGAGGAAAGCGGTCGGGGAGCCGGGGCTGGGTTTGTTGTTCGGGTGCCGGGGTTTCGACTCGGGCCGCTCATCCCTCGCGCCCCGGCTCAACCGGCATCAATGGGGTGGTTTCGACTTAACTTCTTCGAAGTGCGTCCTGGATGGCGTTGCTCGGCGGCGACTGCGTCGCCTTTGCCCCGCGCAGCAGGTCGAGCTGCATTTTCACGTACGCCGGGAACTCGCGCAGCTCCCCCTGGAGGTAACGCTCAGGCCAGTTCCGCTGGGCCGTCACGTCACCCACCCCGATGGCGTCGACCCCCAGGGCGCGGCAGGTGGTTATCGTGCGCGGCAGGTGATAGGCCTGCGAGACCACCGTCATCTCCCGCACCCCGAACACGTCGCGGGCCCGGATGCAGGAGTCGTAGGTGTCGTAGCCTGCGATGTCCTGCACGATCCTGCCCGCGGGAATGCCCCGGGAGATGAGGTAGTCCTCCATCACCTGGGTTTCGTAGTTGCTCTCTGCGGTGTTGGCCCCCGTGACGAGGATCACCTTGCCCCTGCCCGACTTGAAAAGCTCGACGGCGACGTTCAGGCGGGCCGTCAGGAACCCCGACGGGCGCCCGGGGTCGGCCTTCGCGCCCAGCACCATGATCACGTCCCGGGCCGGGACGCGATCACCCGCCGTGTAAATCCGGTCGGCGCTGCCCGAGGCCACCATGAAAACCCCGGACAGAATCGGACCGAGCGTGACGGCCAGGGCCACGGCCGCCGCCACCTCCAGGCGACGGCGACGCGGCCTGCTCGTCTTCTTCCCGCGTGGGCTCACCGGCGGTTTTCCAGGTACCAGGACACCAGCGCCCGGGTGGATGCGTCCTGCCGGGCCAGGGCGTGGGCGTCACCGAAGACCGCCGGCGCGATTTCCAGGGCCAGTTTCTTGCCCAGTTCGACGCCCCACTGGTCGAAGGAGTCGATGCCCCACACGATTCCCTGCACGAACGTGATGTGCTCGTAGAGCGCGATCAACTGCCCCACCACCGACGGCGTCAGTGCGGGCGCCAGGATCGAGGTGGTGGGCCGGTTCCCGGAGAAGATCCGCGCAGGCACGATCTCCTCCGGCGTGCCCTCCTCACGCACCTGCTCCTCGGTCTTCCCGAAGGCCAGCGCCGCGGTCTGGGCGAAGAAGTTCGCCAGGAACATGCCGTGCACATCCACGTCGCCGTCCTTGATCGCGTGCGGCGGGTTGGCAACCGCGATGAAGTCGGCGGGGATCAGCTGGGTGCCCTGGTGGATCAGCTGGTAGAAGGCGTGCTGGCCGTTGGTGCCGGGTTCGCCCCAGAACACCTCGCCCGTCTCGCACGTCACCGGGGAACCGTCCCAGCGCACCGACTTGCCGTTCGACTCCATCGTCAGCTGCTGCAGGTAGGCGGCGAACCGGTGGAGGTACTGCGCATAGGGCAGCACCGCGTGGCTGGTGGCGCCCAGGAAGTTGACGTACCAGACGTTCAACAACCCCATCAGCAGCGGCACGTTGCGTGCCGGCTCGGCCGTGCGGAAATGCTGGTCGACGGCGTGGAAACCGGCCAGGAAGTCACGGAAACCGTCGGGCCCGATCGCGATCGCCACCGGCAGGCCGACGGCCGAGTCCACCGAATAGCGGCCACCCACCCAGTTCCAGAACCCGAAGGCGTTGACCGGGTCGATGCCGAACTCCGCCACCTTGTCCAGCGCGGTGGAAACGGCGACGAAGTGTTTCGCGATGGCTTCGCGGCGCGCCTGCTCGGTGTCCTCGATGGCGCCCCTGGCGACCAGGGCATCCAGCAGCCAGGTGCGGGCCATGCGGGCGTTGGTGAGGGTCTCCAGGGTGGTGAAGGTCTTGGAGGCG
>ERZ772962.592-NODE-592-length-19986-cov-13.922633_pt1 | contig 19986 bp, 19 predicted proteins | sample MGYA00580676_ERZ772962 | MGnify/ENA primary metagenome ERZ772962 (study PRJEB29015, sample SAMEA2738049) | human oral metagenome | biome: human oral; feature: human-associated habitat; material: saliva | place: China | collected 2230 ...
CCGCGAGAGTCCACAGCACGGCGGAGGCGGCGGCAAGGTTCAGCACATCGGCGAATGGCTTGTACTCTTTTTCGACAGCATTTTTCGTGGTGCGTTTGCCTCGGTGTGTTCCGGCGGCATCGGCTGCATAGCGGGGAATAATACCCATTGCGAAGATCAGCGCGCCCATGGTCGTCGCCATCGAGAAATTATGAATAACCTCGGAAATAGGCAGCGCCCAGCGTACAAAACCGCCAGCATCGGCAAGCTCGGTTCCCGAGTTCGCCAGGGTTAGCCTTAACGAGACCAGCAGAGTCAGCAGACCGACCCCAACATAGGCGGTAATCCAGGGCGCGGACAGCCCGGGGCGCACGGCGGCGCGCTGAGGGTCAGCCTCGGTTTTCTGCGGTTGTGAAGACGTAGTAGCCATAGTTCTTTTTCATCTGTGGTGTGTGCGATGGTGCATGTTAGGTATGTACGTAAATTCTGGACGGCTAGGCGAAGAGGCTTTCGCCGATATACCCGCCTTCCTCACGTACCCCGGCAGGAATTGCGAACACGGCTGATCCCACCGGAACCGTCCATGTGTTAAGCATATCCAGTTGTTCAAGCCGTTTCTGAATAGGCACAAACTGCGCTACCGGGTCTGCCTGGTAGGCCACGAAAATCAGCCCCGCATCCGAAATGCCGCCGCTGATCTGCCCGTGTTCTGAGAACCCTGAAGCGTTAAAGACCGGCTCGTCATAGTTATAGCCGCGCCGCAGGATGCGCTCCCACGGCTTCTTCTCAAGCTCTGTGCCGTGCGCCCGGCGGATATGCGCATACGGGGCGATTACCTCAAAGCCCAGGTTATCGAGCTTATCAAAGTCGGGGTCATCAAATTCATCATTGCCAGTCAAGGGAGCACCATTAGAGAGCTTACGCCCGATAGCGTCTTCGCGAGCGGGGGTATCGACCTCATCCCAGGTATCCAGATTCATGTGGATGCGCCTAATCACCACGGAGGTACCGCCCGGTTCCCAGGCCTGCGGGAAGTTCTGCTCAGCGCTCCCCTCACCCCACACGATCTCGTGTGCCGACCCGCCGCCGCGCCCAGGTGTCTCGTGAGGGTCTTCGACCGGATTCACGGTGCCGTCTACCTGTCCGAAAAGATTACGCGGAGTGCCCTGACCGGTACCGAAGGCGCTCAGAAAGCCCTCTTGCACCCAGCGGATACGCCCGAAGGAGCGGGTGTCTTTGGTGAGCATCCGCTGGGCATGCGAGACCGTCAGCAGATTATCCCCACAAATCTGCAGGAGCAGATCACCGCCGTTCCACTTCTGCTGCAGTTGGTCGATCTTCGGGAACGCTGGGAGAGGTTTAAGCCACGCCGGTTTTTTGGCGGGTGCCACAATATCAAAAATCTTTTCGCCAAACCCGAATGTGATAGTCAAATGTGCGGGAGCCTGCACAAGCTCAGGTTCCTGATCTGTCAGCGGAGTCTGCCCTGCAGTCAGGGCGGCCGCATCGGAGGTCAAAATCCTCAACAGACGCTGCACCCCGGAGGCTTCCAGCCCATCGTTCAGATCAAGAGCAATAAAACGCGCATGAGCCTGTGCCGGGGTCATAATTCCGGCTTGCTTATCGCCATAAAAATTTACGGTTTGAGTGGTCAGCGCCTGCTGCGCGGATACGGTCTCGGGCGCACCAGTTTCATGCTCCGGCGTTATCAGCCCGCGTGCCCCGGCGCCAACGGCCACACCGGTCCCCACCCCCAGGAAAGCACCGGCAAGCGCTGTACGGCGACGCACCCCGGGAGATTCCACAGACCGGGCGCCTTGATGCCGTGAAGAGTCCGCAGCTGCCGTTCCTTCAGAGATCCCGGCGGTACCCTCCTGCGGCTCGTTGGCCTCCGTCGAAGAAGGCTCATGCGGAGGCTGCGGGGTACCCATCTTGTCATTCTCCGCCGTCATAATCTTTCATTCCTCTATGCCTGCGGCTATCTCTCATGCGCGCTATCGGCGCTTCAGTTGAGTGAGGCAGGATGCACGGTGCCCAGTCCCCCAAATGTTGCGGTTTCGTGCACCGCGCATCCTGCATAGGCTCGGTGGATGTGTTAAAACACCCGTTGCCGAGCGCTGCGGCTACTTACACTGCGGTTTTGCGGATGCACTCCCCGAGGCTTCGCCGCTCATATGGTCGTGGTCGCTGTGCTCACCGTGTTCGTGCGTACCATGTTCATGATCGGAATGCTCGCCATCCCCATGATTATGCTCATGATCGGAGTGTTCACCATCCCCGTGACCATGCTCGTGACCTTCATGGGAGTCACCCGAAGCTGATGCGGATGCGTCCGCCGAAGCTGAGCCGGTGGACTGTGCGTCGCCCTGGTATTCTTCCTTAGCGCCAGAGTAGTCGCGTGCCTCAGGCTTGAACTCCAGGGTTGCGCCGTCCTCAGTCTTGAGGGTTACCGTGGTGCTGGCACCCGCCGAGAGCGAGCAGTTCAGACCCATCAGCATAATGTGGTTGCCTCCGGGCTTCAGTTCCAGTGTCTCCCCCGCTTTCACCGTAAATTCCTGCACCTGCTGCATCTTGGTGCTTCCGTTAGAGTCCTTAACCGTGGTGTGCAGCTGCACTTCATCGGTCGCAGTCGAGGTTGCCGAGACGACCTTCACATCGTGATCGCTGGTATTGGTAATCTTGCCGAAAACGCCGGTCATACCACCGTCGGTTGCCTTAGCCCAGGTGTTCTCAATCTTGATCGGGCCTGAAGACGACTGTGCCGAACCGCTTGCCGCTGAGCTGGAAGAGCTCGTTGCGGATGCACTCGAATCAGAGTTCGTGTTGGTAGAGCCACAAGCGTTCAGGGTAAGAATCCCAGCGAGAGCTACGGAGCTCAAAGCCATCAGCTTGTGGTGAGCCTGAAATTTCTTCATGATCTTTTACTCTTTTCTGGCGGTAAAACCCGCCTATGTGTGCGAATAATTCTTCGGCAGGCACATGCGGCAGTTCACGACGTTCGATTATTCTGCGACTTTTAATCGCGCGTGCCGCACTCTGCGGGAAGATCCCGATGCGGCGCCTGCCAATGGGCGTGACGTCCGGAAGCTGCCCGTAACGTCACGGGTGTACAAAGTGTTATTCGGAACGTTTTTTGAGCAGGGCGAGAATCCCCACAGCCAGCACGACGAAGAAACCTACACCGCCGCCGATCAGCCACCAATTCACCCCGGAATCGGAATCTGACTTAGTGGAGTTCTGGGTATCAGCTGCGGCCTGCGAAGATTCGCCGGTGCCCGCATCCTGCGGGGATGCTGCGGCTTTACCTGCGCCAACGCTGAACGTATAGGTTCCCTGAATAGGGTGCCCGTCCGAGGAGACTACGCGCCAGGTGACGGTATAGGTTTCGTCGGCGCTCGCATCCTTGATTTTGAGCGGCTGGGTGACGGTCGTTCCCTTCACCTGTGGTTCGCCTTCAGCTACGGATGCGCCGGTCGAATCGACCACGCGCACACGGTTTCCGCCCTCAATATTCATGAGGTTCGCGCTGTAGGTCAGGTTCAGCTCGGCAGGTGCCTGCGTCAAAGTTGCGTTCGCGGCGGGGTCGGAAGAGACCAGTTCGTCATGCGCCTGCGCTGCGGCACCGCCGAAAAGCATCAGGCTGGCGAGCAAGACCGCCGCCAGGGTACGCATCATGGTGCGCATATGTGTAAATCCTTTATCTGCATCGAATGCCCATGCCGCATGCACCTTCACACTCGGTTTTAGTCGAGGAAGGTGTATAACACTCACACAAGCCAGCCGGTGGGCAGACTCGTAGCACGGGCGATGGTTGGGGTTACGCGGGGTTTCCCAAGACTGCAGGCGGTCCTCGCTCCACGCGGGAGAACGCCAGCATCAGCCGACGAAGATAAACGGATATGACAAAACGTCCGTATATACGGGGAAAGACAGGAAGCGGTGCCAACACCGGAACGCGCAGAGCGGACTGCAAACGTGTATTCAGATAACAGTGCAGAGCCCACAATGCCTGCGCGAGGGCGCGTTCACCACGGTGCAAAAGTATAAGGCTTAGCAGGGCTGCAAGAGCGTGCACCCCGATCATAGTGCCGGTAGCGTGCTGGGCGACGGCGTGGCTGAGCCCATTCCCGTGTTCAAGGGCAAGGGGTGTTCCGGGCGCATGTGCATGACCGTGCGCGTGGTTTCCTTGCAGTGCCGCCACACGATGCGCCGCCTGAGCGGATCCGTGGGATAGGTTGAAAACACCGTGGAGCAGGGTTTGCACCGTGATGGCGCCTGCTGCGGTGCCCAGGTAGATGGCTCGCTGCCGTGAGCGCGTTATACGTTCGAGAAGCGCTAGAAGTCCCAGAGCGGCGAGCGCCCCTAACGCGGTGCAAAGCGCAAGAATCATCGGATGCGCGGCGCCGCCTCCGGCGAGAGTATGCCCCGCCGAGCCCAGCAGAACCGCAGATGCCGAGATAAGCCAGGCACGCATCACACGGGCGCCTCGCCTAGTAGCGGTTGCTGGCTGTACCTCATGCGGCGATGATTCCCGCTCGGCACAGTCTTTAACGGCGAGAAGGCGGGCATGGTGGCGCGTCTTTGCGCGTGTGTGCATGTTCCGCCCCCTCGCTCGTAGTCGTCATATACGGGCGTACCCGCAACCTGTCAATATCCCACATTCTACCGGTTTGTCAGCTGACCAGGTATTTCACGGCGAAGATGTGACATGTTCGGCTGGTTAACGTTTTGAACGCCACAATGGCGCGCATCCTCATGTTCAAGGATGCGCGCCATATGCACAGATACGCCGAAACTCGCCTGTTTCGGCGGCAGCATACCGCCGCAGAGGGGCGAATGCCTCAGGTTACTGCTTTTGCTGTTGCTGAGGCTGCTGTTGTCCCTGCTGAGGCTGCTGCTGTTGCTGCCCTTGCTGGGGCTGTTGTTGCTGTTGTTCCTCCGGCGGGTTATCCATACGGGCTCCACCTTCACTGCCGGGCTTCGTCTGCATGTGGCCACCGGTACCGCTCTCACCGGTCTGCATGTTGCCGCCAGCTGAAGGCTCTGAACCAGTGCCGCCGGATCCGCCGCCGTTCTCCATCTGTGAGCCGCCGCCAGAATTATTTTCTGCGCCTGAGCCGCCGCCAGCGCCACCGCCTGAACCGGAGTCGCCTGATGTGCCGCCGTTGTCCGTGGTCACGGATCCCTGCGAGGCTGATGAACTTGACGATGTAGATGCTGAGGATGAGCTTGAGGAGGAGTCACCACCGGAGCTGCCAGAGCCACATGCGCTCAGCGCCACCACGCCAGCAACAGCCAGGGACACAAAAACAGAAGTCTTCTTGGCGATCATACGCCTATCCTTTCTGCCGGTAATTGTTGGTTCAAAACCCACCCTCTCACACACCTAAAGTATTTTTCAGGGATTTATCCCAGGTACGGAGTGTTTTTATGCTATGAGCCGTAAATACATTGCATTTCCATAAATATTTTCGAAATGGCGTGCATAAAATTATGTAGTTTAATTGCATATCCAACGGTTAAATTCCCCCCTCATATTTATATCTTCCGTATCTTTAGCAAAAATAAAGCGCGCATCCTCAAAAACTAAGGATGCGCGCCAGATTACACAGCCGCTTCACGGCCATCCACAGGTGCTAGCCCGCAGTGGTCGGGTTGAGAGGCGTTTTAGGAGTTACCGCTCCCGGAGTATTGGGAACCACGGGAAGATCCGGCAGGTCGGTGGGTTTTTCGGACGTAGCCTGACCGTTAACCATCACGTTGTAGGCGCCGTTGTACTGCACAGCCGTCACTGTATTGCCTTCGTTCTTGACCCAGGAGCCGTCGATGCCCACCAGATCGGTGTGACCATCGGAAGCGTCGGTCCTAGTCCAAGAGCCATCGTAGTAGACCGTAACCGTATCGCCGTCGGGTTCAGTAGCAGTCCAAGAGCCGTCTTCCGAGACCAGAACGTATCCCTCAGATCCGGGAGCGCCATTGGCGCCACCACCCTGTGCGCCGCTACCGTCAGCGCCGGCAGCACCGCCGCCAGAGTTAGGAGCGTTGCCGCCCTGGGCACCGCCGCCACCCTCAGCGCCAGAACCGTTCGCTCCGCCACCTGATCCGTCACCTGATCCGTCACCGCTGCCCGATTGCGCGCCGCCCTGAGCGCCGCCACCACCTTCAGCACCTGAGCCTCCACCGGAGCCGCCCCCGCTGCCTGATTGTGAGCCAGAATCGGAACCAGACTTATTATCCGATCCCGCGCCGTCGCTAGATCCGCTACCAGACCCCTTCTCTGAGTCTGCACCGCCGCTAGTATCAGAACCGGCACTGGAGTTTGCCGAAGCATCGCCGCTGGCGCCACCGCTAGCGTTCGAGGAGTCTGAGCCGCCGGAAGCGGAAGCGGAAGAGTTTGCCGATGCGGAATCGGACGCCCCGCTTCCTGCGGAAGAGCTTGAGGAGGAGCCGTTAGAATTGTCCGAGCCACAGGCGCTCAGCGCCACCATGCTCGCAACAGCCAGGGATACAAAAGCGGAAGTCTTCTTGGCGATCATACGCCTATCCTTTCTGCCGGTGATTATTGACTGGTTTTCAACTCTCTCACACACTGACGGTATTTTTCAGGAATTTTCCCCTCCCTGTGGCTCTTTTTATGCTAAGAGCAATAAATAGACCCTTTAACACATACTCATTTCTAGCCCAAACAATTAACTGTATTTCCTTGTGTTATTAAAATTAATTAATATTTTAAAATATTTACCCTTCTCTTAGACCTCAGAAAACTTAGAGCATACCTTGCACTTATACAAGAGTCTCTTATGGTTTCGGGGTTTTTATTTTGCCGCCCTTTATCCACACACCAAAGCGGTGCGCATCCTTATCGTAAGGATGCGCACCGCTTGAATTATCGCGCCGTATACCGTGATGCTACGTCCGGGTGGAGCCTTCTAGACCAGTAGTTACCGTAGCGCGTCAGAGGCAACGCACGGCATATCGGCTCTTTACATAGGATAATCTAGCCGGCAGTGGTTGGCTGAACCGGGGACTTAGGAGTTACAGCTTTAGAGTCGCTTGGCTTATTGGGCAGATCCGGAAGGCTTGGCTTCTTAGTGGACGGCTTGCCATCCTCCTGAACGGTGTAGCTGCCATCAGCGCTTACAGCTGTTACATCACCACCATCTTTAACGGTCCATGAGCCATCGGAACTCACAGTGGTAATATCGCCATCAGTCTCGGTGCGAACCCATGAGCCGTCGGAAGCCACAGCGATATTATCACCATCAGCCTCAGTGTAAGTCCACGACCCATCAGATACAACAGTATGCGAACCGGCTCCGCCACCGTTATTGCCAGCTGATGCACTCGACCCCGAGCCGTTATCCGCTTGCATTCCGCCGTTAGTACCGGCAGATACCGTGGAATCGCCGTTCTTCATCTGCATATTACCGTCAGCCCCAGCGGTAACAGAGGTATCACCATTATTCACAGTGACCGAACCGTCAGAGGCGGAGACCTTGGGAGTCGCAGATGCAGAAGCGGATGCCGATGAAGAATTCGAAGCGTTATTGGAGTTATTGGCACCGCATGCGCTGAGGGCTACAACGCCTGCTACAGCCAGAGAAAGAAGGGCGGAAGTTTTCTTGGTGATCATGTGCGTAGTCTTTCTGATGATGAATTACTGTTCAGTACCCGAAAGTTTTGCGTCACAAGACTTAAATTACAGGGCTACACCCTGCCCGGGAATACCTTTATTCTACTGGTTCTAGCTATGTTGAGCCTATGTAAACCTGTGTTTAACCTAAGAAACTTAAAAGTTATCTTAAGGCTTTTTATACATATTTTAGACCCCAAATTCCCGCAGAAGTAAAGGGGTGGGGGTATACCCCCGTACCACAGACTCTTATCGCAGGCAGATGAAAAGCCGAAGCCCTGCATCCTAGCCTTGTGGATGCGGCGCTTCGGTTCCTGAAAGTCCTCACGACAGAGGTCGCAGTCACAAACTATTGCAGAGCATACGAGGGCTCAACCGGGGTCTTAGGCGTTACCGCCTGAGGGTTTGCAGGTTTTTCAGGTATCTGAGGAACCGTGGGTTTCGCAGTTCCGGGCTGTCCACCCTTCTTCACAGTCGTGTAGCCACCATCCGCCTGCACCTTAGCCTGGGAGCCTTGCACTGTTCCCTGCTCTGCAATCTCGATTCGAGCCTTATGGGTCCATGACCCATCTGCCGACACCGCAGTTTCCTCGCCCATAATCCCGGTTTTAGTCCAAGAACCGTCAGCATTGACTTTCACCTGCAAACCATCATTGGACACATAAGACCATGAACCATCCGAGGAAACCTGTGTGGTTTGTTCCTCCATACTGCGTACCGTTACGGACGGAAAAGGCTTAGGGGTTTTCGACACCGATGGAGAGGCGGCCGAACCGCTGGAGCTATGAGCAACGCAAGCGCTTAGCGTCAGAGCAGAAGCAAATGCCAGAGCAAGACTCGCTATAATTTTTACAGTTTTCACGTGTTTTCCCATCTCAGGGCAGACAGTCAGCCGATTTTTATTACCCGCGCCCCTGCCAAACAGCGCGCTTAGGCTGTGCTGGACGAGCCGTCCCCCGTCCAGGATACGTGGGCGCTGGGGGCGTGTAGGACGAGATTCGCCATCCATTAGTGGAGTACCACTCGCCGTTATCGGTGACGCCGAATTCGCTTCCATTCGGATACTTTTGCACCCACGATCCGTCGTCGTACACACGAATTCGGGTTCCATCGGCATTCTTGCGTTTCCACGAGCCATCGGAATCAACTTTGATAGTGCTTCCATCCGCAGCCGTCTGAGACCACGAACCATCGCGGTTCACCTTGATACTAGAAGCACCGCCATTTCCCTTGTTGCCGGTAGATCCTTGCGAACCGCCATTTTTATTTGCGGATCCTGCTCCTCCCTGACCTCCAGAATTTCCCTGCTGCCCGGAGTTACTTCCAGCAGAGCCGTCAGCCGGCTTCGCCGCTTCATCGACATCCTTATTCGCATCTACACCACCAGCTGCTGCGCTTTCCTCAGGAGAATTAGCAGCCGGAGATTCGGGGGCTGTTGCCGCATCCGTGAGCGTGGGAGCATTCACGGCTTCACCTGTAGTATTACTCTCGGCGGTTGAAGAGGGAGTAGCATCCGCAGGTTCGGGGGTTGCGGTTTCAGTCGCCGTCGCGGAAGGGGATGAACTCGCCGAGGAACTGGGACTTGGAGACTTAGATTTCGTGGGGGAAGATTTTGAGCTTGAGGAGCTGCTGTTGGGCGATAACGTTACGGAGGAAGACGCCTCATTTGAGGAGCCGCAGGCGCTCAGGGCAAGAATACTCGCCACAGCCACCGATACAACGGCGTAGGTTCTCTTCATGCTCATTGCATTTCTTTCTATAAACCGGTGATGACGTCCCGTTGCGACCACCCAGACGTTCAGCATGAGCGCACCACAGCACCGAAGAATATGGTGTTATAGCGATCCCCACTGAAGAGCGTCGTTGCGGGATAAATAGTCCTTCCGGAAGGAGGGATACATCTATTCTAAAGGTGTTCCGCTTCTTGAAGCTATCCATTAACACGTTTCTTGAAAAATATCACGTTAATTTCTACGGGTACCCTCAAGAATATCTTGGGAAACACTTCAAAATCTCAGACGTGAAACTACAGATTAAAGTTAATCAGTATTTTTATATATATTTTCTTTATACTTACGAGATTTCTATGTGAAGGTCTTTATCCTCCCGACGCACAAACCCCTACCCCACAAGGCAAAACTTAATTCGCGTATCAAGAGGCATACATTCAACGACAAGAAATGCCGGAACACAAGAAAGCTCAGCTTAGTAGAGTATCACCCGAGCAGCCGACCGCAGAGATCTTTGTGCAAGGACCGTTTGATTTATAGATATTTTGAGAACAGGGTGAAATACTTATAAAGTTTATATATAAAGTATTTAATAATACTTATACATTTATATCGTTCATAGTTATATGTTGTGTATACCAGTTTTCCGCACAGAACCGCGTTTTAACGCGGAGTTGCAGGGGTTACCGGAGTTGCCGCCTCCGAACTATTGGGTTTTCCAGGAATTGTAGGGGTTTCAGGCCGATCTTCTCCATCCTCAACAATGCCGTTCTCGGAGACTGACCACGAACCGTCGGCGTTAACCGTGATAACCTCGCCGTCATGGTCGGTCTGGGTCCATGCGCCGCTTGCGCTCACTCTAATGACCTCGCCGTCGCTCTTGATAACTTCCCACGCACCGCTCGTCTCAACAGTGATTTTATCGCCTTCGGAGTTCGTGTGGGTCCAGGAACCATTCACATTCACCTTGGGTTCGGTTGGAGATCCACCATTGTTACGTTGCGCGGGCGTATTGTTCCCGCCGGTTCCGGGCTGATTCTGATTAGTATCACCATTCACCGAGCCGCCAGCGGTATTTCCTCCTCCCCCATTACCCTGGGGCGCGTCGGGGGCATGAGAGGGATCTGCCGAGGGGTTAGAGGTTGCCGAAGGTGAAGGTTCCGCAGCCGTACCATGTGTTGAGGGGGATGCAGTCACTGTCACCACGGCGGGAGTCACCGGATCCTGAGGTTCGGAGGATGCACACGCGCTCAACAGACCAAGCCCTGCAAGGGCTAACGGAAGAGCGCTATACTTTCTCGGTACGATGGTCACGGTATGTCTTTCTGAGTGTTTCTGTGTCATAACAGGATATATTTTCAGGCTGCAACATTACTTACTACTATTTTAGCTAACCTGATTGAGACTTTTAGGTGACAAGGTGTTGCCCGCTTTTCTTGGGGCGAAAGGTATTACAGCGTAATGTTGCGATGCGTATGTTCAATGTGAAGTTCTTAGAAGAATAAGATTCCGTCCCCGGTAGTTTATCCCGTCCTGACAACCTTTTCAAACGGAGTTTGGTATCGGGCGTTATCACGAGGCAGAAGCTCTCAGATAGAGAAAACAAACCATAAACATAGGGGCTCCCACCGTGTGGTGGGAGCCCCTATCAGGTCCTAGAAGTCTCAAGAAGTTACTTCTTCTTCTTGGAGGTGGCCTTGGTGGCCTTCTTCTTGGTAGCGACTGCTGCCTTCAGCTTGGAGCCTGCGGTCAGCTTCACACCGTGACCAGCGGGAATCTGGATGGTTTCACCGGTCTGCGGGTTGCGACCGGTACGAGCTGCACGGTCGGTACGCTCGATAGCCAACCAGCCGGGGATGGTGATCTTCTCGCCCTTAGAGACGGAGGTCTCGAAAGCCTGGAACACTGCGTCGAGCACTGCGTTCACGGTTGCCTGGCTCTTGCCAGACTTCTCTGCTACCTCTGCAACAAGTTCGGTACGGTTCTTAGCCATTTGGGGTGCCCCTTCCTGAGACTTATCTTTTTCAGACTAAGTCGAGCTGCTTTTCACGAGGAAAAATAACTCGCCTAGGTACAAAATACCAGAAATTACCAGCTTGACTTAGTAATACCGGGCAATTCGCCACGGTGTGCCATCTCGCGGAAGCGTACGCGGGAGATACCAAACTTCTGGAAGGTACCGCGCGGACGACCGTCGATCTGGTCACGGTTGCGAACGCGGACGGGAGATGCGTTGCGGGGTAGCTTCTGCAAAGCTACACGTGCTGCTTCGCGCTCCTCGGGGGTAGCGTTCTCGTTCACCAGCGTCTTCTTCAGTTCTCGACGCTTCTCGTCGTAGCGAGCTACGATGACCTTGCGCTGCTCGTTACGAGCGATCTTTGACTTCTTAGCCATTCCTAGCGCTCCTCTCGGAAGTCAACGTGCTTGCGAACCACGGGATCGTACTTCTTTAGCACCATACGGTCAGGATTATTGCGGCGATTCTTACGGGTTACATAGGTGTACCCGGTGCCTGCAGTGGACTTGAGTTTGATAATAGGACGCAGGTCCTTAGCCTTGGATGCCATGTACTAGATCTTCTCCCCGCGTGCGATGATTTCTGCGACCACGGCATCAATGCCACGAGCATCGATAACCTTAATGCCCTTAGCGGACACGTTCAGGGTCACCTTACGGCGAAGCGAAGGAACCCAATAGGTCTTCTTCTGAACGTTCGGATCGAATCGACGCTTATTGCGGCGATGCGAGTGCGAAATGCTGTGTCCAAAGCCGGGAACAGCTCCGGTCACCTGGCAGACTGCTGCCATGTTTCACTCCTTATTGATTGACTTTTCTGACGGATGCGCAGTCGATGTTACTCGTACGTCCCGTCACCAATGTAGAAGCACCGGGTTATTCTCCGGGCTAGAGTGTTTGAGACCGGCATCTGGGTGAGATCCAGATGTCAATCCCCGCCGCGGGAAAAACGGTGAAGCATAATTTAGTGTCGAGAGGCGTTTCCACCACTACGAACAGCGTTAAATTCTAGGTAAATCCAGCAACTCACGCAAGCCTGCACGCCAGAAAATCCCCTTAAAAACCAAGGATTTTTTGGATTTTGAGGGGTAACCATTTGATACAGACTTCTTCCGGGCACGCCGAAAGGTCACGATAGAGTTACCCGCTTATTCTACCAGTTCTCGCTGTTTCCTCAAGTCACAAGGGAGTTTAAGGTAGTTCATGACGGAATTTTCATCCCTTGTCGATATCCATGTGACAAACGTCTAATTACATCGGTGAAATTTTAAATGTGAGATTAACATCTTAACTTGTAGAAACCCGTATTTTTACGGCATACGGCAGGTTATTCTTCGAGTTCTACCGGCTCGCCAAGACCAGCGGCAGGAACCAAATTCGGGTACCTCGCGCTTAGTCCATCCCCCAAACTGCGCCCAGTCAGCTGCCGACCCATCCAAGGCAGAGCATGCGTTCTTACCCAATACGCACTCTCGGCAACTCTCTCACGCAGCGGCGGAGGCTCTTCTTCACCAGCGATAAGGTTCACATCCTGCGCAAGATGCCCCAGCCCAAGCTGCGTCAGCACATGGTATGCAAAGCGCTGATGCCCCAACTCATTCATATGCAGGCGGTCGTCAGCCCACAGCCGCCAATCCAGAAAATCGTCCATACGCCAGTAATCGATAATGTGCACACCGTATTTATCCGCCACCGTGCGCAGAAGCTCGTTATACAGCGCGGTACGCGGGCGGGTTCGAGCAAAGGGCCCCTCTCCCTTCACGTCCAGGCCCGTAATCGTCAGAACCTCGATTCCTTCCGCGCGCAGAGCCTCAAAGGCTCGCTCTGCGTGCGAGATAATCTCATCTATATTCACGTTTAGGCTAATAATGTCGTTGCCGCCGCCGTAGAAGCTAACGAGGTTCGGTCTCAGTTCTAAGGCTGCCTCCAGTTGCTGATCGACAATCTGGTGCATCAAAAGCCCGCGGATCGCCAAGTTAGCGTACTGCGCCTGAGCATCGACTGAGCCGATAGCTTCCGCAACGCGATCTGCCCAGCCACGCACCTGGTTGGGACGGTCGGTATCGACATCACCCACGCCTTCGGTAAACGAGTCGCCCATCGCCACATAACGCACAGGTTCGCCGTGCAGTCTGGCATTTTTATCGAGTTTGAGCATGGTAGGTACTTCCTAACTTTTGGTTTTATCTACCCGCCAGTATCCCATGAATAATATGTCTGTCTTAGGTATCGACCGCAGACATCCAGCTGCGTGCGGTTTCAGGCAGGGCAAACCAATCGTGCAGCAAACTCAAACATACCGTAACCGCGTTTTGTTCGGGTTTCTCGCTCCTGTTTTATTAAGTCTTATTTCACGGGTTCACGTCGTCCAGTATCTTCTGCGAAGCGGGCACAGACCGATGATGCGGTACCACCACCACGCTCCCGTCACTAAACGGATCAGCAACCTTGGCTTTGAGCCCAAAAATATCGTTAAGATTTCTGGAGGTCAGCACCTCGTGAGCAGATCCGCGACTGACGATTTGCCCGTCCTTCATGGCGACCAGATAGTCTGCAACGCGAGCGGCAAGATTCAGCTCGTGCAGCACCATAATCATGGTGGTGCCGCGTTCTTCGTTCAGGTCCGCCAGTAAATCCAGCAGCTCCACCTGATGCGCCAGGTCAAGGTACGTGGTCGGCTCATCCAACAGCAGAATATCGGTCTCCTGCGCAAGCGCCATCGCAATCCACACACGCTGGCGCTGACCGCCGGAAAGCTCGGTTACTTGGCGTTCGGCGAGCGACATCGTATCGGTGGCCTCTAGGGCCCAGGCTACCGCCTCATCATCTTCGGCGCTATTACGTTTGAAAAGCCCTTGATAGGGGTAGCGCCCCCGCGAAACCAAATCGGCAACAGTAATGCCTTCAGGCGCAATAGGATGCTGCGGCATAAGCCCGACCATGCGTGCGAACCCCTTCATGGAGTACTGATGCGTAGGCTTACCATCGAGCAAAAACTCGCCGTCAAGGGGATGCAAGAGTCGCGAAACACCCCGCAGAAGCGTGGATTTACCGCATCCGTTGGGGCCGATAATGGCGGTGACCTTGCCCTGCGGGAATTCTAAGCTCAGGTCTTTGACGATAGGCTGTGCGCCGTATCCTAGGCTCACGTTGTCTACGCGCAGAGTACGCTCAGTTACGGTTTTCATGATTTACCTTCCTTTCGGTTCTGCACGAGCAACCAGATAAGTATGAGGGTACTGAAGACGCCATAAAAATGCGTACAGAAATTTTATATGCCGGAATAGGTTTGCGGCTGCAGAATCAGCGCATACCACGATCACGGCACCTACTAACACCGGGCCTAAGAGTGTGTATCTTCCTGCGTATGAATGAAAGCTTTTTCATGTCCCGTGTGAAGACCTTAGCCAGAGAGTCCCTTCACCTTCAACGAGTACACGTCGTTCCTTCTCCCCTGCATGATCATGATACTTATATGATGTCTGCAAAATATGCACATGAAACTTCATCGCTGCATAGTAAACGTGCGGCGGCCGCCGTTCACCGAGGCTTCAGACGTACCGATGCCGCGCCTTCCGCTAAGAAGACACGGCATCGTATATTCTTGGCACGTGTTTAGAGCGAGAGCATGCCAGTGGGTATCCAGCCGCCCTTGGCGGCGCGTTCAAGCATAGTTTTCGCCATAGTACGCCCGTATGCCTTGCTCACATGGTTCTCGTCTATGTACACGTAGACGTTCCCGACAACCGGTTGGCACATTCCTTCCGGGCAGTACAGGTCAGTCATATCTACCAGCACCGCGCCCTTATCCTTGTATTTGTCAAAGACCTCTTGGGCGGGGTTCTTTTCAGCCAGTTTCTCAGAGACCGGGCGCGCGCAGGATTCCAGGTCGTCTCCCGCCTTCTGTGCGCATTCGTATACGTTGTAGTCGTACCGCGGGTTATCGCGCACACCGACCACCTGTATTCCAGCGTCCGTGAACTTCTTGACCGTTTCCTCCAGGGCCGGGTCGATGCGCTCCTCATTAGACCGCGCCTCCGCGATGGTTGCGATAATCACCACGGTCTGCGGCTTACGCTGCAGAATTTCTTCGGTAACGTCCCGGTTAAACTCGGCGCACTCGTTCGAGGATGATGCATCCTGCTGCGGATACTGGCATCCGCCCAAGAGGATCGACTGCATATTAACTTTGGACTGCTCGGCAACGGGTTTGAACATGGCCATTGCCTGTTCCGCGTGGGAGTTACCGACGACCATCATAAGCGGCGAATCATCTGTTCCGTTCTTCTGCGAAGAGCAGTACTTCTTAAGCGAGTCATGAGAGAGGGCAAAATTGCCTTCGCATTTGCCGTCGCTCAACATCTCGTATTGATTCTTCAAATCACCATTAGGGATAGGGTCGTCGTGCATGAGCGCCTGATCGGTGCCGATGGCGCGAGCACCTAGGTGGTTATCGGTTGCAGTCTGGGTCTGCGTTTCTGCCTGAATACTCGCCTGAGTATTGGAGTAGTTCACCCACGCCTGCGCACCGGCAAGAGGTATTCCTGCCAGTAAAAAGGTTGCGGCCAGGAAGGCAAGCTGATCGGCCCATGTTTTGACCGCGAAAACCCTCTTAAACCGCAGTATTTTCATCAGCCAGGGAATGAAAGGGTCTTTACGGTAACGCAGCGGTTTCTCCACGAACTGGATCAGAACCCAAGCTAAGCCAATAGATACCGCAATAATGGCGGTTCCTTCAAGAAAATTCACGTGGGGTTTCTCTACAGCGGTGCTGTACAAGATCAGGATGGGCCAGTGCACCAGGTACAGGGCGTAGGAGATATTGCCGAGACTCTGCAGAGGTTTAGAGACCAACCAGCGGTCTACGCCCCACCGACTGTTGGTACGGCCCGCCATAATGACGAGAGCACCTGAAACTACTGGATACAGCGCTAAGAATCCGGGAAAGGAACGCTGCACGGGCAGGAAGGCGCCACAGGTCACAAGCCCAAAAACGCCGATCCACCCCATGATGACGCGCGCCTTCTCAGGGGCCTTCCATTTGAGGGTTACCATGGCGAGCAGCGTCCCGACAGCAAACTCCCAGAGACGGGTACGAGTATCGAAGTATGCGAACCCCTGGTTTGTCTCGGTTTCAATAATCGAAAACGTCAAAGATGCCACAAAGACCGTATCGAAAACCAAAATGGTTGTCGTGAACAGATTCCAGCGGAAACGATGCACAAGGTATGCGACCAGCGCGAAGAGCAACGGCCACAGAATAAAAATCTGTCCCTGAATAGACAGCGACCAGAAGTGCTGGAACGGGGTTTTCGATGCTGCGTTTTGCGCATAGTAATCTACCGAGTTAAAAGCAAGATGCCAGTTCTGGTAATAGAAGAGGGATCCCTTCGCATCCGCGAGCATATCGGCCCAGCGGCTTGGCGATAGGATAAAAAATGATGCGATGGTCGTTCCCGCGATGGTTACGGTCGCTACCGGAAGCAAGCGTTGGAACACGTGTAGCCAGTATGTGAAGAGGTTAAGCGGCCTGCCCTCGTTGATTTTGCGCATATTCGAGAGTGAGAGCAGGAACGCCGAGATGAATAGAAAGACGTCCACGCCGCCGGATACCCTACCAAACCAGACATGGTATAGCACTACCAGGAGTACTGCGAATGCACGCAGACCCTGAATTTCGGGGCGGAATCCCCGAGTTTCAATAAAGTTTTCGAGGGGGTAAGAGTTTGAGGGTGATGATACAGTCGGGGTTTGCGCCGCTTGCTGATGCATTGCGGGTTGACCTGCTGCCATAATATCGCGTGTCCTGTGCTGCTCTGTAAATCGGTGTGTGTGTGGTCTCATATAATACTAACGACCTGTAAGGGGAAAGTCCCGATTCAACGCATCAGCTGCGTAACGCATGAATCAGGACTTTCGTGGAGCCCCCTACCGGATTCGAACCGGTGACCCTCGGTTTACAAGACCGATGCTCTGGCCAGCTGAGCTAAGGAGGCAACGTCTTCTAGTGTACAGCAAACGCACAGGTATGCTAATTCAAAAGTGGATGTTATGAAAGTTTATCGTGTTCACTGTTTTTATATGTGTCTACTTAAACGCTATTTTCCCGTATCACTATACTTTTTGAGTCTTTTAGATTTCGAACTATGTTCATACGGCTCAGAAAATGTTAGACGACCGATGAACCTTAACAGAGATGCCCTCTCATGCAGAATCATGCATTGGAATCTTAGACTATTGTGTCAGTATCCTTTGAGGCTAAAGCACGATAGAAAAAGGATTCGCCCGCAGGCTTAGCGCTTGCGGGCAAATCCTTTTATATTACTGCTGCGGGTTATTGTTATTCTTCTTGGCGTCGATCTTCCCCTGCAGGAAGCCAGTGAAGTCATTGCTGGTGTATTGTTCACCGTCCACAAAAACGGTCGGGGTGCCCCCAATATCGTTCTTCGAGGATTCTGCGGTCACGACATCCACAAGAGAACGCCACTTGTTATCGTTCATATCCGAACCGATATTTGCACCGTATTTAGATGCTATATCGGCGATCTGCTGGTTGTTCAGGTCGCCGGTTCCCTGGTGACTAAACAGTTCTTTCTGGAAGTCCAAGAATTTATCTGCACTCACCTGGTTAGCAACGGCGTATGCGGCATTAGCGGTACGTGCCGAGTACTGGGTGGGTGAATTCTGATCAAGGAAGGTCAGGTTACGGATTTCGAGTTCGATATTACCCTCTTGAACCTGTTTCTTCAGTTCCTCGCCGTACTGATCCTCAAACTCATGGCAGTGCACGCAATTGTAGTCCTGGAAGATCGTTACGCGCACCGGTTTGCCGTTCTTAGAGGCTTCATCTGCCGACTGAACGCCGAGCGGCAGTTTCTTGCCCGCCTGCGGGGTACCGTTCACCGAGGGAGTGTAGGAGGCGTTAGAGTCCCCTAGTTCCTTATAGTTACGGGTGTCTCGTGTTGAGGAGTTTTGGACGATTCCGTCCTTAGTCAGCACAATTCCGCCGTACTCATTCGAACTCGCAGGCACAGGACCCGATTCGGGTACTTTATTGTTCTGACCATTGATATAAACAAAGCCAATAACGAAAACAATAACAACGACTACGCCGAGTACGGTAAGTTGTATCCATCGACGGTTCATCGCGACATTGCCGTGTTTTGATTGTTTAGCCGCAATTTGGCGGGCCTTCTCGCGGGCGTCCTGGGACATTGCCTGCTCCTTTATCTTGTGATCGACGCGGTGGATGCGCCTACCGCTAACCCGTTCTAGCCTACCGAAGGTTGTTGGTAGCTGCCAGTCATAGCCAGGTTTTCTACACTTTGTGTCGCGTTCTCACGCTCACAGCTTATTTTACGGGGCAACCACAGTCACCTGCGCTGGCTATAAGCCGCGCGTACCATTATAAGACTCGTTATTCTGCGGGATAGCATCTCAGGATAAACCTGGCGGTATGAGCAAAAGCAGACTCGGTGCCTTATAAGTTGCCTCGTTCCCCTATTCTCTGGGTGACATTATGTATGTAAACCACACCTTTCCAGAGACCCCCGTTTATAGCTTATAAGTTCCACAGACAAAACCCTCATACTGCAAGACTGCGCTACCAAGGAAAAGGTCTAAGATAGCCTCGACCGCAGACCAAGTCAGAAGTCGAGATTAGCAATAAACCCCATATTTACTAGAACAGCTTCAACCAACGAGTTTCGCCCTAAGATTCCAGGGGATAATAGCATGCGATGACTCTACTACACTCAGCTTAGTTTCATCGGCGATGTCAATGTCTAATGCTGACAGTATCTTACTTGCTTAGCCACAATTTGACGAGCCTTATCACGGGCGCCTTGGGACATCGCCTATCCCTTTATCCTGTAGTCACCCCCTGTGCACTTAGCAGTTATCTACGTTGTGATCCAGCTGTTCTTCTTCACGAGCACCCTGCTAGTGGACAGTACTAGTGGACAAGCCTCGCAGTACTTTATGGCTACACACGCCGCAAGCAGTGTTCCTCAGCGAACTTCTAGCAGAGTATCGGCACCGGCAAAACCTCCAGAACCGCTATAGCTGTTCGAGTAATCATGCTCTACACTTCCGTCTTGCTCAGGGTTTTAGTGGGTAAGGGATACGGTGTAAGAGCTTCAGAATACGGCTTAACCCCACCCACAATTCAGGTTAGGAACATTAGAACAGACACACATTCTATTCCATAACCCAATTTTCTGTCTGCATAGACGATATAAGAACGACGCGGCTATGGTGATATATGCCATAATCTGCACCAAAGTAGATCCCGTCGAGCTGCACCTCGCAACAGGGTGAACGGGAGTATGAATACATGACGTCCCAGTACCGGCTTACATATACAGCTGGAATTAGCGGGTACTTTTCCGGGGCTTTACGTGTTGAAAGCTAATGCTGGTATTCCAGGCGATAAAAGCATAGCTAGTTCCGTTGGGTGAGTTTGAGGTGTTGAATGGTTGTTAAGACCCGGCAGTTGGTGCATCGTTACCGGGTTTTCCTGTGCTGGTGGCACCCGTTTTTCTTCAGAGGTCCGTCACAGGTAGCGGGGGTTTTGAGGCCCATTCTTGGGTGTTGTACCGGAGTTAACCACTAGTTGAGTGGTTAATA
>ERZ772962.594-NODE-594-length-19982-cov-3.371004_pt1 | contig 19982 bp, 20 predicted proteins | sample MGYA00580676_ERZ772962 | MGnify/ENA primary metagenome ERZ772962 (study PRJEB29015, sample SAMEA2738049) | human oral metagenome | biome: human oral; feature: human-associated habitat; material: saliva | place: China | collected 2230 ...
GTGAATGTCGCCACGTACGCGGCCGGATTGTCCTTGTACGGGTCCGGAATCTCACTCACGCCGCCCGCACTCTTCGCCGCAGCCTCAACGGCGGTCTTCGCCGTATCGACGGTATTGACCTGCACCTTGCTCATAGTCGGCGCGGTACCCTGCGGATCGGCGAATTCGGCGAACTTGTATGCCTTGAACTCGGAACCCGCGGCCGCGTTCGTCACGGTGATTTCGGCTGCGGTCGTCGGATCGGCCTGTGCGCTCGCGGCGCCTAGGGCCAGCAGCGTCGCCGCGGCGGCCACGCTTGCAAAAAGCTTCCTCGCGTTCATGATGAGAAGCCTCCCTTCCTTGTAATTGTTGCTTGGGTGTTCACCATTGATTCGAATGTTGTGCGTTATCAGGATTCGTGTCCGGCCGGGGCACCATCGGCTCGGCCGGATGCGTCCGTTCAGTCATTGGTTGCTGCCATCACCCCCATCAGTACAACCGTTTCTTGCCGCTCCAGATGGAGGCGATGATTCCCGCCACGACGGCGATCAGACCGAAACAGCCACCAATGAGCAGCCACTGTCGACCGGTGAGGTCACCTGCCGCAGGGAGCGTCGCAACCGAGATATAGCGATTGACGAACGTAGCCGTCAGATCGTCGGCCGACTGTTGTTCGTCGGCTGCGATGTCCCGGCCATCACGATCCTTGACCTGCACGACCTGCGTCACCTTCGCCTCGTATTGACCGGCCGCATTCTTGGCGACGGTGACGGTGACGTGATATTCGGACTTGTCAAAACGCCAACCGTGCCTGGCCGCAGGCTGTACTTCCACCACCTTGAAGGTGTAGGTGTCGGCACCGTCGTTCAGCGGAGTCGAGAATGTCAGCGGATCACCTGCGGAATCGACGGTGAATGCACCCGGCTTGGAGATATTCGCTTGCAGGTTGCCGATCGAAGTCGTCTGCTTGCCGCCTTCGAGACCTTTCAGCATGGCACCGGTGTTCTGCGCCTTCTGCGTATCCGACGTGATGTCGGTCAGTTCGAAGTCGAAGGATTCCGCATAGTCGTTGCCCTGGGTCTTCTTGCTGAGCTTCACGCCGTCTTGCAGCGTAACCGTGTTGCGTTGATTCCGTACCGTGCATTCGTAGGTTTTCAGCGGCTTCTGCAGGTCGGCGTTCTTGCCGGCGAGCGCCCACAGCTCATTCTTATCGATCGTCACCGTGACGTTCGCGTCGCCGACTTGGGTGTAGCCGTCGACCGCGTCTTCGGTAAGCGTGTATTCGCCTGGCGTGAGTCTGACGAAGCTGTCATTCCATTGATTGTCGGCGTTCAACGTCACTGTGAGGTCGACCGCATCATTGTAGCCTTTGAGGTGCATCTGCACTTCCGTACCGTCGACAGGTTGCACATCGGGCCACTTCTTGGTCACTGCGACGTTGGCGACCGGTATCTGTAGTATCGGATGCTGGTAATTCGCGCAACTCGACCTGTCGTCGGTGGTGTAGCAGACTTGGGCCGTCTTGTTGGACCTGAAGCCGGCCTTGCCCGCCGAAGTGGCTCCGGTATCGGCATCGCCCGTCGCGTCATAGCCGGTCTTCGCATATGTCCGATAGGCGGAGTCGGTCGGCTCCACGTTGTACGACAGCGTATATGTCATGCCGTCCTTGAGCTCGTACGATTCGTTGAATTCGGCCCTGACGATACCGTTGCCGTCTTCGCTGTACCACAACGCGTAATCCGTATCGAGTACCGGAGCGGTTTCACCGGCCTTGCCACCGGTGACGTTCAGCGTAACGCCGCTCGTTACCTTGTAGAACGTCTTGCCATCGAACGTTCTCACAGTGGATTTGTCGTAGGCGATGCCGCTCTGCTTGGCATACTCCGACAGCTCGTCGGTGATGGAGACGCCCGTATACACGTGCTTTTCGGTGATGGTCTTCTGGATATCGTTGAAGATCTGTGCCAGCTGCGTGGCGCTGGAGGCCGAATAGTAGTAGTCGCCGGAGGCTCGGTCGCCCAGACTCCGGTACCCGGTGGCATTCGGATAATTGCTCGAGATGCCGTGCATGAACTTATTGGCGTTGCTGGCGGACGATACATTCGCCGACGGATTCGCGCCATCGAAAATGCCGATGGAGTACACCGTGGTGCCGGCATTCTTCAGCGTCTTCGCCTTGGAAATCGCATTGTCGGCAATAGTTCCATCAAACCCGCTGATACCAGGTTCGCCATCCGTAAAGAAAACAATGTACTTCTTCACGCCGGCGCGAGCTCCTTTTTTCAGGGCCTCCTGTGCCTTCTCGAAGGCATAGTCGGCTTGGGTGGCGCCCGAAGCAGTCAATGCCTTGACCGAAGTCTTCAATGAACTCATGTCCGACGTCAGACCGTTCACCACCTGAGTGCAGTTATACCCACCGCTACCATTGGCCCGACAGGTTTGATCATTGCCCTCACTATCGTTCTTATTACTCGCGAACTTCACCAAGGAGACTTGCACCTTCTTATCCTCTTCCGAGATAGATTCGTTCGTCTGACCGGTCTTATCCAAGAAGGAATTCACGGCGCTCTTCAACGCATCCAGCTTTATCGCATCGTATAGCTGGGTTCCGTATCCAGCATTCGAACTGCTCTTTGGCGTGATGTTCTACCACTGCCATCCGCTCTGGTAGCCCCAGCTATTCTCGGACGCATCCCAGGTCACCGCCTCATACTTCGGATTCGAGTCAGAGCAATTGCCGGTGCATCGGTAGTAGGTCTTCGACGTGTCCAAATCACCCGAATAGATGGGAAGTCGCTGGTTCATGGAACCGGACACATCCAGCACCAAGGCGATGTCTATCGGGGTGGTGTCCGTAGTGGAGGTGGAGGCGTCCTTGCCGGTCACGTCAAGTTTGAGTGTGTAGGCGCCATTGCCTTGGTATTCGATGCTCTTGGTATGCTCCGGCGTCGACGATCCTGCGGAAGCGGACTTCGGCATGTCCCGGTACGACGCGATGCCAAGACGTACCGTCTTATCGGCATTATCCTTAGTTTCGTCGTCTTTCGCTTCGTTCTGATTCACCACGGTATCGGCATCATCGTCATCCGATTGAACCGACCGCTCAACGGTCGTAGGGTTCTCGGTTCCCGTTGGTTTCTGGGTCGGCGTTGCGGGGGTCGTCGCAGATTGCTCTTCCGACGGAGTGGCAAGTTCCATAACAGGCTCGTCGGCTGATCCGGCCTCCTGCTCTTCAGATTGTTTCACGAGCTGTTCCACAGGCTGTTCCGTGGATTGCTCCGCAGACGCGCCCTCAACCGCAGGATTTTCGGACCCTTCGGATACATTCTCAGACGGGGCGGATTCCGCTGCCGGAGCAGCCTCGGATACATCGTTCGACGCACTTCGCGGAAGCCGTCGCGACCTGTTCGGCCGCCGCCGCATCGGCGTCATCAGCCAATGCCATCGTACTTGCGCCGGCCATGCCACCCAGCATTGCGAGGGTAGCCGCCATGGCCATGAGCTTCTTTCCAAGATCCTTGCGATGTCGGTCGCTCAAGCCGGCAAGCAGATCCTTGATTCTCTTCATAGCATGTCCATCTCTTCATCTCGACGCGTAAAGCCGGCTCCGTCACGTGCCTTATGAAACGGACTGTAGGGAAGAAAACCCCGCGACGCATACACCCTCCTAGGGGGAGCCTCCAACCACTTGCATCATCGAAAATCGTTGGAATTCCAACAAGACCATACCCTCTTCGGCAACCTCTTCAAGACATGAAAACATCCTCTTTCAAGAAGGCGCGCAAAAGCCCCATGCCGATTGCGACGCATCGAAACCACCATGGCCGCGACATGATGATCACCCGCCGCTCAACCACAAGACGGCCAGCATTCGGCATGACGCATGATCCTACGCTTCGGACGAATCAGTCTGAGCACGACGAGGCACAACACCATGCCGCCAACCAGAACGCCGACACCCACCCACAGTCCGATGCTACGCGCATCATGCAGGTCGGTCGGGTCGGGTGCGGGCATGGGAATCGACACACGACGCCCCGAAACCAGCAGCCGCTGGGTATTGATGCCATACGGCGTGCAAGTCATCAAGGTCAGACGATCCTCCCCCGGCTCGATTGTGAGACGTGACGTGTCATTCAGATCAATCACGCCGATGCGATCCACCTGATAGCCAAGGGTTTCACCCATCACCTCGACATACATGAAATCACCCTGCTTCATCTCGTCAAGACGGGTGAACATCATCGCCTCGACCAGACCACGATGCCCGGTGATCACCGCATGCGTGTTCGTGCCACCGACCGGCAGGCTCGTACCATACAAATGCCCGGCACCCTTGGCGAGCGCCTGCTCCGACATACCATGATAAATCGGCAGTTTCACGCTGATTTTGAGAATCGACACGGTTCCCATAATACCGGAGCCGGAATCAAGCAGACCCTGATACTCCTCATCCTGACTGGAGACGGAATCCCCGTCACCGGAACTCTGCGAAACGCCCGCGACCGACGCGAAAGGATCCACGGCCTCACCAAGAATCGGCTGCCCTTCCTTGGCAAGACGTGCGTTATAGGCGCGGGCATCGGCAAGCCGGTCCTCAGCCTGCGGGTACGGCCAGCCCACAACCGTTTTCGCCACCGCATCGGAAGTATTCGACAGACTCCGCGCCGATCGCACCTGCATGACCACCGGAAACAAGCCTACGCATAAGGCCGATGCGATCAACAGCACCGCAAGCGCACGCATCACCACGAACTGCACGAGCCGCATGCGACGCCGACGCACCACATCCGATACGTCAACCACCTCAGCAAACGCCACAGGCTCCCACCGGAGGGCAACGGCCCAAGACACCTCCCGCCGCACGCTGACTCTGCGAAGCATCATGCATCTCCTTCGAACGCAACAATCTTCGCATCACCACCCCTGCAATCCATACCCCCTATTGGAGGGATCCATGATCATTCCCACAGGCAGGAACGTATGGGCCGACGCTAGATGAACGCGCGCTCGCCGAAGATGGCGGTGCCGACACGCACAATGGTAGAGCCTTCGGCGATGGCGAGCTCCATATCGCAGGTCATGCCCATCGACAGTTCCAGGCAGCGTTCGGTTCCCGGCGTCTTGGACGCAAGGATCAGATCGCGCGTCTTGCGCAGATGCGCGAAGCATTTGCGAATCGTGGTCTCATCGTCGACATGCGCGCCAATCGTCATCAGGCCCTGCAGTTCGAGGCCATCCAACGTGCCTATCTTCTGTGCGATGCGGATGGCATGCGCCGGATCGCAGCCTGACTTCGACGCCTCGCCGGACTCATTCACCTCCAGCAGCACGCCGACCGTAATGCCGCGCGCGACGGCCCTGCGCGAAATCTTCTCCGCCAAATCGACCGAATCCACCGACTCGATCGTGTTGACCACCGGTAACACTTTGCCGATTTTGTTGCTTTGCAGTTGACCGATCAGATGGAACGGAATATGCGTACCGTCCGCATCGCCGGCAACCGCGCCACCGGCAGCCGCCTCGGCAGTGGCCGCCCCCAACGTCAAGCCGCGTTGCGCGCACTGCTTCAGCAATCCTTCGGCCTTTGCCATCACTTCCTGCGGACGATTCTCTCCGACCATGCGCACCCCGGCGTCGATCGCGGTCATGATTTCGCCGACATCACGCGTCTTCGTGGCTGCCAGCAGTTTCACTGAACCGACTTCGCGACCGGCTTGGGCTTCGGCGGTGGCGACACGGTCCAGCACACGATGCACGCCGTCCGTAATCTCCTGTGCGCGCGCCGCATCGATCACCTCATTGGCAAGGTTTTTGTGGTCCATATAAGCAGTCATCTCATCGCCCCTTAACGTCGGATTCCCGATCCCTTTCCCTAGGGTATGAAGAAGCCCGTACGAGCCGGCCTGAAGTGAAGCGATAAAGCGGTCGGCAATAGTCGTACGGGCTAACATCAGACGACAGTAGAAGGGGACTTCAAGACTCCGTCTGTAGTTTCTTTATGACTCAAAATGCCTTGATTGTTATGGCATATTCCATAATTTGAGACATTTCGAGGAGAATTTCGAGGGGTTAACCCCTTTGGGTTTCTGATTGTCTAGTAGGCACTCAGTCCTTGTCAGTATGTTGCCGCATTGCACGAACGTTTCCACGACTCAGGATTCGATGGTTTCGAACCGTTGCTCAAGCTCCCCGACACGCTGCCTCAACGCGATCACCTGGCAGGTCAGCGACTGGATCTGCCCCATTTGCATGGTGATGAGGCGGTTACGCGCATCGGTCGGCATCACGGCCATCGCACCCGGCCGTTTGGCCTCGTTCATGATCTCATCATCATGCTTCCAACGCGCGATATTGCGTTCCACGCGCTTATGGCCGACGATCATGGGGCTCAGGCCGGCCGACGTAAAAATCACGCTCGGCCGCTCACCCTGTAGATAACGACTCATGCAACTGACTTGGAAATCATGCGAATACGTGATGTGATTTTCCGTAACCGCCTCGACCGCCGGCAGCGACCGTAGGTATTCGACTTCCGTCTGACTGAATCGTCTTCTCGTCATGTTCCGCCCACTTTCACATTGTCATTACCGTTGACTCCGCTTACGCGCCGCGCGACATGGATACGGCTTACGTGCTCTGGACGGTTCACCCTATCATCAGAAACTCGAAAATGACGGGGGTAAAACCACCCGTATCGCTACGCGATAAACCTCGTGTAAGCTATGTCACACAATCGATTCAACGCTTTATCATGCAATTCACCCCTTCTCACCCCTTATGCGAATCGCTTCCTTTCCGGAGGGGAAGGTAGTGTTTTGCGTTGTCCTGCCGTCTTTTTGGATGGATCGCTTCCTTTCCGGAGGGGAAGGTAGAGTCCTGTATGACCAACCACTCAAGGAGGTACGATGTCAGGCCGTTTCGCTCCGACGCCGTCAGGCCGCATGCACATCGGCAACATCTACGCGATGCTGGGTGCATGGCTTTCCGCACGCAGCAGCGACGACGCGATCTACCTGCGCATCGAAGACATCGACGAACCACGCGTCGTCCCCGGAGCGGCCGACCTCATCATGGACGACCTGCAATGGCTCGGCCTTGACTGGGACGGCGCGCCCGTATATCAATCCGCCCGACATCCTCTGTATGAAGATGCCCTGCGCGCCTTGCAGCGTCTCACCATCGACGATTCGGGAGCCGTCACCGCAGATGCCACCGGAAGCGCAACGCCGTTGATCTACCCCTGCTTCTGCTCACGCGCGGACATTCGCGCGGCTTCAGCACCGCAGGAAGGCGACCGTTTCATGATCTACCCCGGCACCTGCCGCAGGCTCGCCGAGACGGATCCGGACGAGGTACGCGCACGGCTTGCGCAGGGCAGGCGGCATTCCCTACGCATCGCCATGCCCGCTTCGAATTCGACGATTGCGTTTGAGGACCGTGTATTCGGCCATCAGGAATTCAATGTGACCCGCGAGATCGGCGACTCGGTCGTTCGCCGGGCCGACGGCCTGTTCTCCTACCAGCTGGTGGTCGTCGTAGACGATCTTGCCATGGGCGTCGACGACATCGTTCGTGGACGTGATCTGCTACGCTCCAACGCCCTGCAGATATGGATTCGGCAAGCCCTCACCGGCTCCACCGACTACTCTTACGCCCATCTCCCCCTCATCGACAATGCGAGCGGGCAACGACTTGCCAAGCGTGAGAAATCACTTGACATGGGCATTCTTCGCAAGCATGGCGTCGCACCCGAACGAATCATCGGATACTGCGCCTGGCTGCTCGGACTCCAAGGCGATCCGCATTCCACGTATCCGCAACCCATGAGCGCCCAAGAGGCCCTGACCGAATTCAGCTGGGCCAAGGTCAGGGCCGACACCGCCGACCGTTCCCTTGACCCGCAGGCATTCAACACCTATTTCGGTCTCTAACGGCACGATGGTCGCTATCTGACCCACAGCTCATTATCGAGCGGATATTCGTTGGTCGTGCATCCGTCCAGATGCATGGACTGTTCCTGCATCAGCGGCGCAGACTGCCCGGCACCGGCGCACGGCGTCTCATTATCGGTATGACCAAGTCGATGCCCCACTTCATGATTGATCACCATTACGCGGTATCTCGCCATGTTCCCGCCTGCGGAAAGCCAGGCATCCGTGCCGCCATTCCAGCGATCGTCGTTGATGATCACGTTCTCGCCCACACGGCAACTGTATTCGGTGGAGCAACCCGGCGAAAACGTGGTCATATATTGCGCTTCGGAAAGCACGATATTGAAGTCACAGTTTCCTTCCGCGCCCTGTACGAACGTAGCACTGGCACGCGGCCATCCGCGCCCATCGTTGAGAATACGGTAGACGGCATTGGAGAAGTCATCGAGCGAACCGACATCGCCCTTCTCCGCTACGCAATAGGTGTACTGCGTGGGTTCATGGCCGTTATCCCGTGCCGTCTGCTGGGCCTTGGCGAGAATCTCGTTCCTCTGGTCATCGGTCAGCGGTGCCGATTGATGCCGCAACTCAGCCTGTACCGGATCTTCCGCATTGTCATCGTCTCGCGATTCGTTCGACCGTTCGGCAGTCGCATCGTTCTTGGAATGCTGCCGTTTCGCCGTCGTCTTGCCGGTCGTCGCCGACTGCGAGGCCTGCGCAGCCCGTTACGCATGCGCCTTCATCCCGTGCACACTGCAGGACACCATCGCAATGACCAGAATCGCAAGCACGCAGGCCACCGTCCAGCGGCGAATGCGAAACACCTGCCGCGAATCCATCGTCACGGCCGTCTTCGGATTCAGCGCACGTAGCACATACCGTATGAATCGCACCATGGCTCCTCCCCACAATATGCGAAGGTCCGCGGAAAATATCCACGGACCTCAAGCATAGCTGTACATCAGGCGAACAGCGACTTAAAGAGGAACGCGCCTACGATCGCACCGGCAATCGGAGCCACAACCGGAATCCAGGCCTCACCCCAACGGGAGGATCCCTTGTGCGGAATCGGCAGAATGGCGTGCAGCAGTCGAGGCATAAGATCGCGGGCCGGGTTCAGACCAGGGCCAGTCGGGCCGCCCATGGAGGTCACAAGGCCCCACACGATGAAGCCGACCACGATGGCCGCGGCGGCGTGATCTTCCTTGCCCCACGGCATTTCGAGGCAGCACAGTGCGCCAAGCACCAGCATGAGGGTGCCGAAGAACTCGTTGACGAAGTAGTTGACGCGGTCGTTGTGAGCATCGGTGGTGCAGAAGGTGCCGAGAATGGCGTTGGCATCTTCAGTATCCTTGTAATGCGGCCAGTAGGTGATGTACACGATGAGCTGACCGACAACGGCACCTAGCAGCTGGGCGATGATGTACGGCAGCACCTGCCCCCACGGGAACATGCCGTTGATGGCCTGGGCGAGGGTCATGGCCGGGTTGATGTGCGCACCGGAAACGCCGCCGAACATCAGCACCGGGAACATGACGCCGAAACCGTAGCCCATCGCGATGTTCAGCCAGCCGGCGTGATAGCCCTTGGTGTTCTTCAGCTCCGCATTGGCGACAGCGCCGTTGCCGAAGACCATCAGTACGGCGGTACCGACGAATTCAGCGGCGAGTTTGATAAAGAGTGAGTATTCCACTTCGTCTTCCTCTTAATTGCTTCTTCTCGTATTGACACAAGATTAGATTGCGATTCCGCTCTAAGCGGACAACAGGGCAAGATACTACTCCCACCCATATCTTTTCGATCCGGAGACCACCGATATATATGAGACGGCATAGATAAGGAGCGGCCTGCAAGAAGAGCGGTCACGAATTGAACGAGGAATTATAGGGATACCGCTTTCGATACGACGGGCCGTATGATACCCCTAAACATCCCTGTACGAGGAACCTCTTGCACCGCTCCGACGTTGGGAAGGAGCTTCGCCGACACCCCAATCAGTTTGTATAGGTCGATGACCGAACGTAGTCGGCATACAATCAGTCTTTCACTGCTTTTCCTCACATGGAAATTCTTGACAGATAGAAGGAATCCGTCAGGAATTTCATCCGGTACCTGATACAACCTTTCAGCTCGCGTTCACAGAACAGGGGCTCGGGGGAGAAATTGTACACATGTGTAGCCTAAAAGGGACGAGAGATGCGAGATTATTTCGTTGGTTTAGGGGAAAATCCGATTCAACGGCTTCCCGCACCGCTCGCGATTGAATCAAGAGAGGGTACCATGAGAACAACCAACAATCGAATACACATCCCATCCGCTCCATCGGCTCTGATTGCAACAGTAGCGATTATGGTCATGAGCGTATTCCCCTCGGCTCTGGCATATGCGGATGGCGGCTCCGCCCCGACCGTGCCGGTACAGGTGTCGAAGGTCGATGCCGACGGCAATGCGCTCAAGGGCGCGCAACTGCGCATCTCCCATAAGGGCGCCAATGGCGCGGACGTTACCGACGCCGAATGGACCTCAGACGGCACCGTGCACACCGCCGACCTGCCCGCGGGCGACTACACGCTCACGGAGACCACGGCCCCTGAAGGATACGACAAGGCGGCCGACCAGACGTTCACCGTCAAGGCTCCCGAAGATCCCACCCCGACGGACTATTCCTTCACTACACAAAGCTCGTTGACTTTGGGCGCGCTCGTGTCGAAGGACGCCTCCAAGACGGTCTCCCCCGTGTACTGCTTCAACCTGCGGAAGTCCAGCCCGACGAATGGACTGGACTACACGAGGGTCGAAGGCTCAGCCACCGCGTTCAGCCAGCTCGCCCAGAACGCACGCCCCGGCACTGACCTGTATCAGGATGTGCTGCGCGTGCTGTACAACGGCTATCCGAACAACAAAGCAGGCATCCAACAGAAGTACAGTCTGAACGATCTGGAGTTCGCGAAGGCGACTCAGGATGCGATCTGGTACTACACCGACTCCCGTCCGGTCGGGCAGCATCCCTATTCCGACGCCGTTCAGGCCTTGGTTGACAGCACGGCGAACATTCCTTCGGGACAGACCTTGGACATCTACAAGGCATCCAACGATCAATATCAGAATCTGCTGGCTACCGAATTCCATCAGGCCACCCCACCGGTCAGCCTGATCATGGTTGGACAGAAGACCCAGGCCCCGACGCCGACGCCGTCTCAGCCGACGACTCCGACTCCGACTCAGCCGAGCACACCTGAGCAGAACGCTCCGGTGAAGCCTCTGGAGAAGACGCCGCAGAAGCCGTCCAAGGTGACCACCACCCAACCACAGGCCAGGAGCCTGTCGAATACCGGCAGCAACGTCACCATCCTCGCGATCGTGGCCATCATCGCCCTTGTGGCAGGCGGAGCCCTTGTTCTCGTGCGCCGTCGCATGAACTGAACACCATACGCTCCTCATCCGTTGTGGGGGTGTGCCCGCGTACGCAGGCACACCCCCACAACGCATGTAAGGACCGGCCGTGGGACATCGAAGAGCATCAAGGACCAGGGAAGCGAGTGAACGCCCAACATGCTCATCCACTGTTACCGGTGCGTTACGGAGATCCCGGTCCCGGATGCAAAAGAGATCATTCTTCGCTTCGCGCCATCTGGCGTTCCAGTCCGAAGTCGACGGTCCGCCGACCATGCCCCAACGTGGCGATATGGGTGAACGTCCCATGGTCGGGAATATCGGCGAGCATGACATCCCCGGCGATGCGGCGGTCGTCAAGGATGACGGCACGGTCCATGGTCTTCCAGCAGTATTCCAAGTCGTGCGTAACGGTCAGGATGGTTCGCCCACAGGCATGCAGCCGGTTGACGTAGTCGATCAGCAGATCCCGGGTGATCGGATCGATCGAATTGGTCGGCTCGTCCAGCATGATGACGTGAGGGTCGAACAGCATGCCCGCCACCAGACCGGCACGCCCGCGCATGCCGCTGGACAGCCTGGACACCCTCGTATCGAGGAACGGACCCAGTTCGAACGCCCGCACCAACGGTTCCCCGCCGAGCCGGGAGGGGTCCATGCCTCCCGTGCCATCCGGGTCGAACAGCAGGCCACGGAACCTGATATTGTCCCGGACGCTCATCGCACTGATGAGATTCGCATGCTCCGTCATCAGGAACACATCCCGCATCGACGGTACGAGCGTGCCGTTGATGACGCAGCGTCCGCTTCGTGGACGCAACAGTCCCGTAATGAGTTTGAACAACGTCGTCTTGCCCACGCCGTTATAGCCGAGGATGGCCACCGACTGGCCTTGGGGAACCGTGAAGGAAACGTCATCCAGCACGGTTTGGCGCCTGCCGTACCCGAACGTGACATGTTCCACCGCGACACACATACCCTCCAACGCCATCCCATGGCCGTATCGTCCCGCATCCGACCGCAAGGTCGGGATGAACCCGCCACGGAGCACGCGCGCCGTGATGGCGAAAGCGCCCGCGCCGCATAATGCGGCCACGATGGACGAGACCGTCAGGGCGAGCACCGGATCCACGAGATGCCACAGGGCGACATTGGCGAACACGGGCAGGGCGAGTGCCAGCGGCGTAAGGTACAACGCCGAATCCGGGTTCAGCAGACGTAGGCATATCGCCAGTCGCGTACCCAACGCGGCCCACGCCCCGTTCAGCACGAACGCCATAAAAAGCCGCATCACCGTCACGGGCATGTCGGATGGCCGCCAATGGTCCACGGCCAGTCCCGCCACCAGGGATACCAGCAGGAACGCCGATGAGACCGCCTCATAGAACCAGAGTTTCGCGGTCAGATATTCGCGCAGCGGCAGGCCGGCCCGCACGATCAGCTCGAACACCCCTGACCGGTAGTCGTCGTACGTGGTGTAATCCACGCAGAGCGAGAAAAGCAGGGCGAACCCGGGCGCGTCGATCATCGCGGTGGACAACGACTCCCCCGCCTCCAAGAAGAGCGGGTTCAGGGCCAATATGAACGGCCAGATCAGCGCACACCACTAAGCCCTGTCAAACGACGTGTACCGGCGGAACTCCTTGAACCGGATGGCCTTCATAATCGCTACCCCACAATCTGCAGAGAAAAGGACGACCCCAAGTCCGTCGCCAATCAGTTCCCTGCCATGTCGGCATCAGGGGCGGAAAGACCCGGATGGCGTCTTCCATCCCACGCCCGGGTCCTTCCGCCATGCGGCCGCGAGAATGACCACGTAGACGAGACAGAGGGCATCCTGGGCCCATCCCAGCGTCCGTGGGTTCAGCCAGCCGCCCATGAACCACCCATGCCTGCCCATCCCCAGGGAAAGCCAGACCAGCAGGTGCGTGACGACCGACACGACGATGCTCCGGAACGGGTAATAGCGCACCACACGCACCAGCGGGACCGCACACGGCCCCAGCATGATCCACACGACCATCCAGGCCGCGCCGCCGGCCGGCATCAGCCAGACCGCCGCGGCCGAATCCGACCGCCACAACGGTGCAGACGAACCATTCAAGCATGTACAACGCCGTCTGCCTTTTCATGATGAGTCCTTCCTTTCATGGAATCATCGATTGCGGATTCGTTGCGGAACGCCCTCGACGAGGCATCCCACAACGGTTTTCAATGCAGGACGAGGCAGATCAAGACGACGAGCATGATGAGGGCGAGTGCCAGCAACACGCAGGAGACACGCCTGCGACCGGCTCTCGTCAGGGCGGGGTCCGTGACGCGGTACAGGCCGTATTCCGAGGCCAGGAGGATCGCGAACGCCACCAGCAACGACGCGGACAGCATGACGAGGTCCTTTTCACGGATGGACTGGAACACCATCCCGCTCCCATAGACGACCGTAAGCATCGCGCTCAGGCCGTGCCCGTTGAACGACGAGTTCCCGACCGGCTTACGGTTCGCCTCGCCGACCCTGCGGACCAGTTCGCGTATGCGACCCATATCAACTCCTTAGCATGACATATGACGGCTATAATCACCACCATTACCGTGACAAGCTCCCTCATTCCTTTTCATGATTGCTTGCCTTTCCCAACCCCATGCCGTGATGCCACGCAACACCGTATGACGTCACGACATGCCTTTCCAGCTCTCTTCATCATTGGAAACGAAGTACCCCCAATGATAGATACCGGTCATGGGCGTCGCAAATCACCGTCCCCGAAAATGAGGACGGAAGCCAGCGACGACCCGTTATCCGGCGATATGCCCGGCATCGGTACCTCGCATACAGTGACGGAACGGAATTCCGTCTGCGAGGCCGGGACGCATGCATCAGAGGGGGCGGTCCGACGAACCGCTCATCGTTTCCGCATACAATTAGACATAAGAAGATCACAGCGGATCCCGTTCTCTCGCATTATGCAAAACGGTCAAAGGCGGTAGTCATGGATACCATTCATCAGATATTATCCTGGGCCGGTATGACGGGAATCATCCTGGCGGTGGTGATTTCGGCATACTTGGCGTTCGTCCGCCATGAACATACATCGGATATCCCGGTCAGGCTCAACGGCATACTGATGGCGCTTTCCACGGTCCTGTTCGTCGCTGGCCGGCTTCATGGCACATCGCGGTCCGCCATGGTGCTGTGGTGGACCGCGATCGCATTGGTTGCCGTCTCGATCGTGTTGCTCGTCATCGCTGCTTGCCGTCCCTCGGGCAACGGGTCGACGACGACGCTCATTCGGATCTTATTCGTCCTGTACATCGTGGCGATGGCCGTCCTGCTGTTCAGCCTGCTCTGAGGGAAAAGCGACACCGCCAATCATCACTGTCCGGACGAAGGATGGGCCATATAATCCCGTCAGACACATGGCCGTCATGACACCTGCGCACGGGCCAAGCACGGCGCACGCAAGAGCCTGGAGCATCGGCAGCGGGGCTTTCCCGTAGACCATCATCCGTAACCAGTCCGTCGAAATGGACACCCGCATGTCCGGATTACGCCAGGACAACAGGCATGCATGCACCAGTTCATGAATGGTCATGCATGCCCTTTGATGGAGAGCCTCACGATCAGACCTGCCACGGCGCATACCGCAAGGCACGCGAGTAGCAGCATCAGGGCGGATCGCGGGCTACCCAATCCGAATCGCATCATGATCCCGTTCGCCGAGGGTCTCGTCTCGAAGTAGACAGCCCCCCAGAGCGCGTCCGTACGCTGCCGTCTGCCTGGCGTGGAGAGCATCGCCCAGACGAGCCCTCCCACCAGCATCATGAGCCAGAGGACGGTGCCCGCGCAGACCGTCACGAGGACATGTTCAACGATGCTCATATCGCATGCTCCTTTGATGGGTTTGCATGCCGAGGATGGAGTAAGGGATCATCGCCGCCAGTATCGCGACGAGCACGACGGCAAGGATCGGCCCACGCAGATCGAGCAGACCTATGGCGAACAGCAGGAGGGTTCCGGCAAGCGCGAAGAATCCGAGCCCCACGATGGCGGTGAGTGGATTGTGTTTCGTCATCGGGAAGACGATTCCCAGCATCGTGCAGACGATGGAGCCCGCGACGATGCCGGCAAGCGAGTAGAGGCAGCCAAGCGGGGTCGGCCCACCCCATGGCAGGGTGAGCAGGCTTATGGCCAGCCATATCGGAACGTATACGGCCAATTGCGAGCAGATCATGCACAGATACGTGTATGCGGCCGATCCGCGGTGCAGGTTCCATATCGCCACAATGCCGTTGGCGAACTGGGACAGGCCCGTGAACGTGACGACGCATGCGGGCAGTGTGGCGAATCCGGTATCACCCCGCACGCATAGCACGATGGCCAGGGCAGCGGCAAGGATGCCTTCCAGGAACGTGTCCTTGGACCGAAGCACGTACGCGGCGAACATGGCGATATCACCCCGTCCGGCCGCAGGGCAGTGGATGGGCAGATAGTCCGCCTGCTCGCGGTATCGGGGCGGTGAGACCGCCACGTCCGCAAGCGTGACGGCCAGGAGCAGTGCCGATGCGCCGATTCCCGTGGGCAGTCCGCCGATCCGGACGGCCAGGTCACCGACCACCGTGGCCCATAGGATGGCATCATCCCCACCCAGCCAGCGTTCCTGGATGTCCATCACCAAAGGCAGCACGAGCATCGCATAGCCGACCAGCATGGCCACCAAGCCGCAGATCGCCGTCACCGACGCGAACCGCGGCAGTCCGAGCATGCGCATCGCACGACCGATCAGATCCCATGCCAGGCTCAGCATGGCGTACAGCAGCAGGGCCGGTAGCAGGAGATGCAAACAGGCCAGGCCGATCACATCGACCCCGGTTGACAATAGCAGTGAGACGGATATGGATAACACCGACACCGTCACGGCGGCCAGCACCACACCCATCTCGCTCGCCTTGATCGTCAGCCCACGCAATATGCCCGTGACGGGCAGACCGCTGACGATCCTGAGCGCGCCGTCGGCTTCGGAGAACAGCATCTTCACCAAGAGGAACACGCCGATGACCCATGGGATCGTGGAAACCCACGACAGGTCGAGCATCATCGACCATTTGTCCCGATCGGCGCCCAACGGTCGGAGGAAGAAATACGCCACGACGCAACTGAACACCATCCAGGCGGCGGCCAAAGCCGTCAGCGACCAACGGACCATCCCGCTGCGCAACGCCCCGTACTGGATCAGCGTACGCCGGAAGAACCTCATCAGCAGCGTGAACACGACCATGAACCGGATGATTCCGGCACGGGCCTTTCCCGTCATGGTTCGGCCTCCAATGTCCTGACACGGTACCATTCGGCGATTCCGCCGTACCCGTCGATTATCGACCGTGTGGGCAGGGGCGCGCTCATACGCCCGTTGCGCAACAGCACGATCTGGTCCGTGGTCCGTTCGAGCAATGCGAAATCGTGGCTGCATATCAGCATCGACAGACCCCTCCCACGCATGCGAAGGAATTGTTCGACGCACAGGTACCAGGCGTCTATGTCGATGCCGTTGAGCGTCTCGTCCACGATGGTCAACGGACAGTGCAATAGGAACGCGCAGCACAGCTGGGTCTTCTTCCTCATGCCATGCGAATATGAGTCGATGAGCCTGTCCTGCACGCCCTGCATGCCGAACAGGGCGAACATGCGGCCCACCTCGGAGCGATCCGCACGCACGCCGTACAGCCGTGCGAGGGTGGACGCATACTCCCATCCGGTCAGGAACGCTGGCACATCATCGTTGCCTCCCACATGCATGATGCCGGTTTTGGCCTCTGCGGAGGTATGCTTCCGGCCGAGCATGGTGATGCTCCCCTCCCGCAGGTCGAGCACGTCGCATACCAGATTGATCAGGGTCGTTTTCCCGGAGCCGTTGGGACCGATCATTCCCACGATTCTCGCCTGCGGGACGTGCAGGGACACGGATCGCAACACCTCGCCGCGACGCCCGTAGCCGAATGAAACGTCACGTATGTCCGGCATGATTCCCTCCTATGCATGCGTCCCCACCCGCTTCGAATCCGCGGACAGGGACGTTTTGGCAAACCGTCAGGTCCTGCATTCGACGGCGACCTCGATTCCCCAATTCACCCAATACCAGTGGCCAGTGAACGCACCATGCTGGTAGAAGAAGCAGTAGGAGGCCATCGCCGCGAACAAAACCGTGGCGAGAGTCAGCAGAACCGCCAGAAGTACGAGAAACCATCCTCCATAGCGGAGCCTAATCTCATCGACCCTGTCCGACACATAAAACGGTAGATAACCTGAACAATCGATTAATTGATCGAGCATCGGTCTCACCTCCTTCGGCCGGCTCGTCATGGTGAGCGTATGCGCCCGGAGCATGCCCGCGCAAACGGGTGTCGTATGAAATCAGACGAGGCGCATCGGTCTCTTGTCTCACGGCGTACACCGGGTCCCGCTGCTATCATCGGTTGGATACGATCGGGAGGCATGTTCGAGGCAATGGGCATACGCATGAAGACCCTTGGCGTCGTGGACAACGACGGGTTCGCCCTGTGCGCCCTGAAAGCGTACCTGGATCAGACGCTCGACGGCATCACGCTGGCGTGGATGACGGAACACGCGAACACGGCGATCGCACGATGCATGACGGGCGAACGGCCCGACGTGCTGCTGGTCGACATGTCCATGGGCGATATCGATGGCGTCTCCGTCATACGGACGATACGCGAAAGGGACCGTCGTACGAGCCTGGTGGCCATGACCTCGTTCCCCCTTGACGAGTATGCGGCCGACGCCGCCACGGCCGGAGCCCAAGCGATCGTGAGCAAGAACGATCCCCAGGGCCTGCAGGACACGATCAGGCTCGCCGCCACGGGAGGCACGGGATCCTTCGAGGGGCTTCGTTTCCCGACCGCCGCCCAGGCATTCGCACGGATCCTCCGGGAGCCGAAAACGGGAATCGCCCGTCTTAGCGGCAGGGAGATCGAAATCATCGAACTATGCCGACAGGGCGACACGTCCACACTCATCGCCGAACGGACCGGGCTCACCGTGGCGAGCGTCAACACCTACCTGCAGCGTGCCTGCGAGAAGCTCGGGGGCCAGGAACCGTGTCCAGCTGGTATCGATGTGGCTCGAACTGAGCAGGCCGAGGCACTGACCATGACGGGGCGGGACATGGACGGCGGCATGGATGTGCCCGGCAGGAGATTCATGCTGACGGCCTGCTGCTGCGCCATACTCGCAGACCTGTACTTCACGGCCGTCGGCGGGAATCTGGCGGATGGCCGGTCATGGATCCCGCTCATCCCATACATCCTGCTGTGCGGCGCATTGCCCTTCAGACCAAAAACGGCGGGCCTGCTGCGCATCGTCTACTGGTGGATACTCGTCTGGCTACCGACCGGTTCGGCCTCCGACCTGCTGTTCAGCTCCTGCCTGGTCTGGGGCGTGCTCTCTTTCCTGCTGTCCCCGTGGATGACGCTGCTGGCGCAGTCCTGCAACGTGCCGCTCCTATCCCTGACGGTCCTGCGGGATACAAGCGAGCCACGCGCGGTCATCGCGGTGCTCGTCATGCAGATCGCGGCCACGGTCGCGGGATACGCGCTCAGAAGGCACCGGCTTGACGATACCGCACGCGAACAGCGACTCCGCCTGCGGACCACCCAGGAGCGCATCGCGATATTGGAACGCAACATGCGTCTCGCCAGACGTTTGCACGATGACCTGACCAATAACCTCGCAGCGATCGGCATGCTTTGCGAGGCGCACCTCCTGTCGTGCAGCGACCCCGACGAGCGCCTGCTCCTGACATCCATCCGGGACAAGACCCGTGAATCGGTCTCCTGCGCGCACGAGGTCATCGACATACTCCGGGGGCAAACCGGACCGGATCCCGCCTCCCGTACGAGACCGGGCGGGTGGGGGCGGACGATCCGCGGCTTGGCGAGGCCAGGCAGGCCGAACTGCGCAGGCATGGCTTCGAGGGTTCCGCCAGCGTCACCATCGATCCGGATGCCGTGCTCCCAATGGCGGTGGCGGACGAGATCGTCTCGCTGCTCGCCGAGGTGTATTCCAACATCCGGGCCCATGCCTCGCCGACCGACGGGGGATTCTCCCTTGAGCTCGCCGTCGGCGATGACGGAATCCGTCTGGTGCAGATGAACATGTGCCGTCCCGACGACCGTACGGTATCGGGACGTGGCCTGCAGCTCCACCGTCATATCATCGCCACCCTTGGCGGCACGCTGTCGACCAGCCTGGAGGACGACGTATGGACGTTGAAGGCACACATCCCGAAGCATTCCCCGCAAGCGTGAACACCAAAAGGCAAACCAAGACCTTCATACCCGCGCCACGCTCGGAATGTTCGTCAAAAGGTTGGAGCCAATAGACTTTGATCCACTGGGGCACGATGCATCCAATGAGTTTCTCCGGTCAGCGTCTTGATACATGGCAGTATGACTTCTTCGCGTTTCTCCTCGCACGTGACGTCGGTTCCCCGTCCAGAAAGGTCACGCATATCCGCACGCCGCAACGCCCACAAGCGGACATGTACGAGGAATCCGGCCACTATGGTGTCGGCCCTCCAACCGTCATGCCGCCGGCGTCGGCTTGTCCCCCTCGGTAGCGGGCTTGCATAGGCTGTATTCTTCGATGTCGCACCCGCTCATATC
>ERZ772962.596-NODE-596-length-19972-cov-11.394186_pt1 | contig 19972 bp, 26 predicted proteins | sample MGYA00580676_ERZ772962 | MGnify/ENA primary metagenome ERZ772962 (study PRJEB29015, sample SAMEA2738049) | human oral metagenome | biome: human oral; feature: human-associated habitat; material: saliva | place: China | collected 2230 ...
CGCCTACCGCCTCGGCGTGTTGGATGGCCGGAGAGGTTGGCGGCGCGTCGTTTGGGTCATCAATAAACTGTTTTGGTGGCAGCGCAACCACTGCCGGGGCGCATATGCCGCCGCCGTCAACCGATGCACATACAAAAATAAAAGCCCTACCGACGTATGGCAGGGCGGAATCCACAAACGATAAAACGGCTGCGCGGCGGTGTTGTCCTCGGGCAGTCCTTCGGCACGGTTACCTCAAAATCGGCATGGAGTGCCGCCGACATCGCCGACCGCCTGCAGGCATCCCTCCAAAGACTGGCGGGCGTGCAGATTGAAACGGGCTCATGGCATAAGTGTTTTGCCAGCTACGACCGCCCGCACAGCTTCTTCTACCTCGACCCGCCATACTGGCAGACCGCAGGATACGGCGGCAGTTTCGAGTGGGCGCAGTACGAAAAGCTGGCCGAAACCATAGCCGATGCGCAGGGTAAAGCCATGCTCTCCATCAATGACCACCCCGACATCCGCGCCCTCTTCAAAGATTTCAGCACCACCCACCTCGAACTGGCATACAGCATCAACCGCGACAAAACGCAAAAGACCAGCGGCGAGCTGGTCATCTGCAACTGGTAGATAGTGGGCTGGAAAAGCCCCTCAGTACGCCTGCCGCTCGCAGGGCTGTAAAGCTTATGACACAGTATCCCGACCATTTTCCCGAAAGAGGTAAGACATGGCTCAAGCCAACCGACACCACGGCGTCACCACGACCGAAAGCACCGAAGGCGTCCGCTATATCTCCGACATTTCCACCGCCGTTATCGGCATGGTATGCACCGCCGATGATGCCGATACCGCCGCTTTTCCGCTGAACAAACCCGTCTTCTACGCTTCGGCTGCCGACGTTATCGGCAAGGCGGGCGACAAGGGGACGCTGGCCAAATCGCTGGACGGCATCATCGACCAGGCCGACGCGCAGATTGTGATTGTGCGCGTGCCGCACGATGCGAACGCCGACAAGCTCAAAGCCAACGTTATCGGCACGAACAGCGGCGGCGTGCCCACCGGCATCCAGGCACTGCGCCGCGCCAAATCCCTTTGCGGTTTTGCGCCGAAGATTCTCGGCGCGCCGGAATTGGACAGTCAGGCCGTTGCCGCCGAACTGGTCGGCGTGGCGCAGGCCACCCGCGCCTTTGTCTACGCATCGGCAGGCGGTGCAGCCGGATTGGACGAAGTCAAAGCCTACCGCGCCAACTTCGGCCAGCGCGAAATCATGCTGGTGGACAACGAGTTCACCGCCTTTGACCCGGTGTCGAAAACCGATGTCAAAGCCGCCACCATCGCCCGCATCCTCGGCCTGCGTGCCAAGCTCGACCAGCAAATCGGCTGGCACAAATCCATTTCCAACGGCCTGATTAACGGCGTCACCGGGTTGCGCTACGCCCGCAGCTTCGACCTGCTCGACAAAAACTGCGAAGCCAACGTCCTCAACAACAACGACATCACCACCCTGATCCGCGAAGACGGCTTCCGCGTATGGGGCAACCGCACCTGTTCGGAAGACCCGATGACAGCGTTTGAAGTCGCGGTGCGCAGTGCGCAGGTCATTCAGGAGACCATCGCCTCCGCTTTCCTGTGGGCGATGGACAAGCAGATGAGTATGGGGCTGTTGCAGGACATCATCATGGGTGTGAATGCCAAGCTGGCCGAATACGTCGGCCAAGGCCGCATCCTCGGCGCCCGCGTCTTTATCTCCGATAAGAAAGTAACCGCCGAAGCCATCGGTGCGGGCATCTTTGGCATCGATTACGAATGGACTTATGTGCCGCCGCTGGAAAACCTGCAATTCCACCAGCACAACACCGGCACATTCTTCGTCAACTTGGCGGAAAAAGCCGTCGAGTTCGGCCGCACCCTCAAACCGTCCACCATCTGAGAGGCTGACACATGAACAAACTCCCCCGCGTGCTCAAAGGCTTCAACGCCTTTATTAACGGCGACAACCAGCACGGCGTGCTGGTGGAAATCACCCGCCCGAAAATCGCCCGCAAAACCGAGGACTACACCCCCGGCGGCGGCATGGGTGAAATGACCATCGTCCACGGCTTTGAAAAACTGGAGCTGGAAATCACCAGCAAGGGCTACGACGCCGACATCCTGCGGCAGATGCAGTCCTCCGCCATCAGCGGCACACTCATCCGCTATCAGGGCGCCTTACAGCAGGAAGACGGAACGGCCTACCAAACCCTGCAAGGCGAGGCGCGCGGCCGCATTATCGAAGCCGACCCGGGCGGCGACAAACAGGGCGAGGGCGGCGAGCACAAATTCAAAATCGCGCTCACCTACTGGAAAGAAACGCTGGACGGTGAAGACGTCGTCGAAATCGACATGCGCAACAACGTCGCCAAATTCGGCGGCAAAGACGAACGCGCCGGACTGCGTGCCGCGCTGGGCATCTGAATACTGAAGCAAAGGAAACGACATGGCCGAAGCCAATATCCGCATCAACCCCGACAACACCGTCACCGCCACCCTGTCCGACGGCAAAAGCTACGTTCTGCGCGAGCCGCGCGCCAAAGACATGGACGGCCTCTCGCAGGACTTAATCAAAATCAAGCACACCGATCAGGTGCAAAAGCTGCTGGCAAAAATCAGCACGCCGCCGGTCACCCGTGCCGTCTACGGCAATCTGAGCATGGCTGATGCCGACGTGTTCAACACCTGCCTGAATTTTTTTTCAGCGCCGCCTTCGGCGAAAGCCGAGATGCGTTCTGCCTTGGCGGAGCTGGGCTACCTGTCGGACTCCGAATCCGCGCCCGCGACGCAGGCAGAATCCTAGACGCCGAAGAAAGCCTGTACGGCCTGGCCGAGGAAGAGGATTTGCAGTTTTTCAACCGGACGGAAGACTGCGCCGCGCAATGCGCCTTGGTTTTCGGCGGCGGCATAGCGCAATGGCGGGATTGTCCGCTGCTCGAGCTGCTGCGCTGGACAGACCGCGCCTACCGCGCCGCCACGCAGGAAGACGAAAAATAGAGAAGCCGCCTGCAATAGAAATGCAGGCGGCTTGTGTTTTTCAGACGGCCTATGGACAGGTTTTAAGGCAGAACAAAGAAAAGAAAAAACAGGGCAATCAGCGCAACGGCAAAAGCGGCCAGCCAGACCATGCCTTCGATACCGGCCTGTGCGGCCTGCAAATCATCGTGTTTGTGCATCTCAAGCTCCTGCGGGATAGATTATGGATTTGGTACAAAAGATTATCATCAAGGCCACCGACAAGGCAAGCGCGGCCATGCAGCGCGTGCGCGCCAACAGCACAGGTTTGGCCGGAGCCTTGGACAAGGCCAACAAAGAGCTGAAAAAGCTGGAGGGCGCGGAAAAAAAGCTGGCGGCCTATCCCGGCTTGAAAAAGAGGCTGGCCGAAACTAAGCAGGCATTCCGCGACAACCAGCGGCAGCAACAGGTGCTGCGTGAGGAAATGCGCAAAAGCGGCACGGCCACCCGCGCACAGGAGCGGGAACTGTCTCGCCTGCAAATGCAGGGACACAGGCTGCGCGACAGCTTTTTCAAACAGGCGGGCAGTATCCGCGAGAACGCCGCCGCCCTGCGCAAAAGCGGGGTCGATACCCGCAATCTGGCCAACGGACAGCAGCTGTTGAAAAACAGAATGGAGCAGGTGTCCGCCACCGCCGTCAGACAAAAAGCCGCCTTGGAGCGGCTGGCGGCGGCGGAAGGGCGTATGAAATCGGCCGGAGCAATGGCGGGCACAATCGGCCTGAAAGCGGCGGGATACGGCCTGTTTGCCCGTCAGGTCGGCAGGGGTTTGAGCCATCCGGTGAAAGCGGCGATGGACGAAGAAGACGCCATGCTCGGCATCGTCAAGCAGGTGCAGGGGCTGAAGAATGCCGACAACAGCCTCAACCATGCGGAAATCGCCAAAGTCCGCACTGAAATACAGGGATTGAGCCGCGAGCTGCCCGTCGCCACCACCGAAATCATGGCAATGTACGAAGCGGGAGCGCGGATGGATGTGCCGCGCCAAGAGCTGGCGGGCTACGTCAAAACCGCCGCTATCGCCGCCACGGCCTTCGATGCCGAAGACATGGGCGCTTTGGCGGAAAATCTCGGCCGCATCAATAAAAACTTCAAACTCAGCGCCGAACAGGGGCGCGAACTGGCCGACGTGATCAACTATTTGGACGACAACTCCCTATCTAAAGGTGCGGAGCTTATCGAGTACATGAACCGCGTTTCCGGCTCGATGGGACTGGCGAAAATCAGCGACAAAAACACCGCCGCCCTGGGCTCTACCCTGCTCTCTTCCGGCGTGGACGAATCCACCGCCGCCAATGCCGTCTCCTCCCTCTTTACCCGCCTATCCACCGCGCCCGATATGAAGCCGGTGCGCGAAGCCCTCAAAGACTTGGGGATGGATGCCAAAGCCGTGCAGAAAGGCATGGTGACCGACGCCAACGCCACAGTGATGAAAATCATCGAAGCCGTGAAGAAAATGCCCAAAGAAAAGCAGGCCGGTTTTCTCAAAGATTTGGCAGGCGGCGAGTACAACAAAGTGTTCGCCACGCTGGTTTCCAACACTGAAGAATGGCGGCGGCAGCTGGAACTCGCCAACAGCGAAGCGGCCAAAGGCAGCATGGCGCGGGAATTTGAAACCCGTGCCGGGGCGATGTCGAGCAAATGGCAGGAGTTTAAAAACCAGTTGTTCAATACCGGAGCGGAATTGGGGATGACGCTGATGCCCGCCATCAACGAGCTACTGGACAAGGGCAGCCGATGGCTGTCGGTAATCGGCGCATGGGTCAAGGAAAACCCTCAGCTGGCGCAGGGGCTGATGAAAGCCGCTGCCGTCGTCGGTATGCTGGCTGCCGCATTTGCCGCTATCGGTTTTGCCGTGTCGGGCGTGCTGATGCCGATGGCCGCCATGCGCTGGGCGTGGGTGAAGCTCACGCTCGACCTCGGCGGCGGCACGAAAAGCATCGGCCTGTTTGCCCGTATGTTCGGCGGACTGGGCGGCATCCTGCGCACGGGCATCGGCTGGCTGACCGGTTTGGGACGCGCCTTCTTGTGGGTCGGCCGCCTGTTTCTCACCAATCCGATACTGCTGGCCATCGCGGCCGTTGTCGGCGGGCTGTATCTGCTGTGGAAACACTGGGATACGGTGAAAGCCGCGCTGGTGGCGGGCTGGCAGTGGATAGACCGCACCTTCTCGGAAAATCCCATCCTCAACTTTGTCTTTTTGCCCATCGGCATGATGCGCCTGCTGGTCAATAACTGGGATACGGTCGTCGGCGTCTTGAAAACGAGCTGGGAATGGCTGAAAAATACCTTGGCCGACAATCCGCTGGTAAGGGCGTTCAGAGAGCCGGGCGGCATTCTCGACCGCCTGCGCGAGAGCTGGGAACAATTCAAAAGCGGGCTTATCCGGGGATGGGAATGGCTGAAAAGCATCCTGCGCGATAACCCGCTGCTGGCCGCGTTCGCGGGGCCGCTGGGCATACTTGCTTCGCTGATTGCCAATATAGACAGGCTGATTGCCAAAGCGGGCGCGCTGAAGGAGGCATTTAAAAACCTGAATATCGGCGAGCGCATCAACGCCCCCTTCCGTTCCATCGGCCGCGTGTTCGACGGCAAGGGCTTTTCGGGCGGCGGCTACACCGGCGCGGGCGGCGTGAATGAAATAGCGGGTGCCGTCCACCGTGGCGAAGTCGTCTTTTCGCAGGCCGACGTCCGCCGCTGGGGCGGTTGGCGCGTGGTCGACGCGCTGCGCAACGGCCGCATCGGCGCGGGGTTGCTCGGCAGGGTGAAAGGGGTATTGTCGGGCAGACCAGCCGCAGGCACGGCGCGCCGCCCCGCGCCCGCCGCCATGCCCGCTTTTCAGACGGCCACAGCCGCTCCCTCCTTCGGCGGCATCACCATCAACATCAACGCAGGCGGCCAAAGCGCCGAATCCGTCGCACAGACTGTGCGCCGCGAATTGGAAAAATGGCAGGCCGCCGCTGCGCGCAGAACGCGCAGCAGCATGAAAGATAGGGATTGATATGGTTTTACAGGGTATCTTGGGGCAATTCGTTTTCATCAACGCCACCGTGCCGTTTCAGGAGTTTTCCCGCTCGCAAAGCTGGAAACACCCGTCGCAGGGCATAGTCGGCGGCGGGCTGCCGCCGGTGCAGTACACCGGGCGCGAAAACGACGAAATCACCATCAGCGCCGAGCTGCGGCCGGAAATCACGGGCGGGGCAAACTCCATCGAGTACCTGCGCCGCATGGCTAACACCGGCAAACCGCACCCGCTGATACTCGGCAACGGCCGCCTGATGGGCAGCTTCGTGATTACCGCCGTCAGCGAAAACGGCAGCGAAATCAACCGCGACGGCACCGCCCGCGCCATCTCCTTCTCGATGACGCTGAAAAAAGTGTCCGACTCCGCCCTCGGCGTGAAAGGTGTTGCCCTGCAACTGGCCGTCACCCTTGCGCGCGGCCTGACGGGGATTTGACGATGGACGTTATCGGAAAACTCGGCGGCCTGATCGGACAGGCGGAGCAGAAAGCCGCCGGCATCGTGGAAAAATACCTGCCTCCGCCGGTGGCGGGCAGCCATCTGACGCCGCAGGCGCTGTTGAAAATCAACGGCCGCGAGTTCGGCACGGAAACACAAAGCCGCATCCTCGGCATCAGCCTCACCGACAAACGCGGCTTCGAGGCCGACGAGCTGACGATAGAGCTGTCCGACCATGATGGCGCGCTGGCCATCCCCGACATCGGCGACAAAATCCAACTGTGGCTCGGCTTCAAAGAAAGCGGGCTGGTTTACAAGGGCGAATACCTGTTTGCCGAGTTCACCCACAGCGGCAGCCCCGACACCCTGTCGATTACCGCCCGCGCCGCCGATTTGGCCGAAACGCTGGCCGAGCAGAAGGAAAAGAGCTGGCACAAAACCACGCTTTACGAAATCGTCGAAACCATCGCCAAAACCCACGGCTATCCGTACAGCATCAGCGCCGGATACAAAAACGAGAAAATCGCCCATATCGACCAGACCAACGAATCGGACGCCGCCTTTCTCACACGGCTGGCCGAACAATACGACGCCGTCGCCACCGTCAAAAACGGCCGCCTGCTGTTTATCCGCACCGGACAGGCCGAAACCGCAGGCGGGCAGCCGATAGAGGAGCAGCCCATCACCCGCGCATCGGGCGACGGCCACAGCTTCACCTACTCTGCCGCCAACGCCTACGCCGCCGTGCGCGCCTGCTACACCGACAAGAAAACGGGGCAGAAAAAAGAAGTGCTGGTCAATGAAGAAAACCTCTATCCCGAGAAAGTGAAAGTGGCGCAGACCAAGAAATACAAGCGGCCGCGCAAAGACAAGGCCACCGGCAAAACGGTGACCGGCAAGACCACCGTCAAAACCGTGGAAAAGAAAAAAACCATCGATGCAGCAGGTAAAAAAGTCAAAACCCTGCGCCACCTCTACGCCACAGAAGCCTCCGCCCTCGCCGGCGCGCGCGCCGCCTTCGCCCGCATCCGCCGCGGCCTGGCCGAGTTTTCCATTTCTCTAGCGACAGGCCGCCCCGACCTTTATCCCGAAACGCCGGTAACCGTTCAGGGATTCAAGGCGGAAATCGACGCCGAAAGCTGGCTGATTGTCGAAGTCGCCCACCGGCTGGGCGACAGCGGCTACACCTGTTCGCTGAAACTAGAAGCACGGCTGAAAGAAGAACGCGCGGGAGAGGAGGCGGAGGGCAAAGGGAAAAACGGGCAGGCATAACAAAGGCCGTCTGAACATTCAGACGGCCTGTTTTTATTTCGGCAGCAGTCAGAGCAGGTTTTTAGGCAGGTGAATCTTTAATCTGTTCGTCAATCAGCTTCTTAAATTCGTACAGCTTGTCGTCTGCCTGAATCAGCCGGGTCAGTTCGTTGTTGGTCAACAGCAGAATTTTTCCGTCTTCTCGCGAATCACGCAGCATTTGCAGGCGAACGGTAGAGGCGATATTGTGAGCGGAGGCAAGAATGCCTAACTGTGCCAAATGGTTGCTTGAATCTAACTTGTCACGGAAAACAACCAGGTCGCTCTTGTTCACCGGATCGGACGGGCGGTTTTTGGCCTCTACAAAAACATATTTTCCAAATTTCGAAATAAATGCGTCATCCAAATCATTTCGCAGCACCAAATCCACTTCGGAATTTGCATCTTTTACCCGCTTCTGGATAAAGCCAAAGCCGATTTGGATGAACAGACTGACTAGGAACTCCTCAAACAAAGCCCCTTTTTCCTGCGGATTGGCGGTATTTTTTGCCCGTTCGTAAGCGGCCATCAGCACTTTGCTGTTTTCTGACTGCCCATCGCTCTGCCGGATGAAAAAGCGGCGGAGGGAATGGGCAATTTCCTGGGCAAAAACATCAAACGATTTTTCTGCCTTCGGCTGGACTGCTAACACATTGCCGGTTGCCATGGCCTCATTAAGCTGGGTGTTGAATTCGGCCAGATAGGCGGAAACAAACACTACTCGTGCCATTCTGTTCTGTTCTATGATTTTGTCGAACAGTTTCATGCCGTCAAACGGCATGCCGTCCATGCGGATATCCAGCACCGCCACTGAAAAAGCCCGGTCGTTCACAGCATTTTCAATTTCGGCCTCCTCCCAAAGCGGCTCAAAGGTAAAACCCGCGCCCATTTCTTTCGTAAGCAGCTTGGCCAAGCCTTCGGCCTGCTCGCGTTCGTCATCAATGATCAGGATATGCTTGCTCATAGTTTGGGTTCCTTGTCCAAGTTCGTTATTGGCAGACTGGCCAAAAAGCATTTGGTATAACCGACAATATCAGAAGGGGCGTAGTCTAAACTGCCGCCGTTGAGCTGGCAAACATAACGGGCGTGAAACAGGCCGATACCGGAGCCGCCTGTACTAGATACTCCGAACTCAAAAATTTTTTCCCGCATTTTTTCTTCAACCGCCGCACCGTTGTCGTATAGCGAAAAATGTAGCATGCCGCCGGTTTCTTCCTCATCTGCCCAATCCAAACGAACTTTCAGTAAAACAGCCGCATCAGGGCGTCCGCGCAGGTGCGAGACCGCATTAATCATCAGGTTGTGCAGCATTTGCAGCAGGGAATGATAGTCCATGCTAACAGAAAGTTCTTGGTCAGATGGCAGATCCTTGGTAAAGCGCACTCCGCTTTGCTTCAAAAGATCGCGGGTCAGTGATTCCAGCATGCCGACGGCCGTATGCACTTTGAAAATATTCTGCGCCGCATCAGAAGGCATCATTTTTGAAAAATTGGCAATCGTCTGGCGGATGATATCTATTTGCTGGCGCAGGCTGTCTACATGCCGTTCGGTCAACTCGTCCACCGTGTTGGCGGTTAATACTGCATCCATGCTTTGGACACAGTTTTTAATATCGTGCCCCATGAAATTAGCGAGTGCGGCAATATAGATGCCGTGCGAGGCTTCGGATGCCTCCAATATTTCGCCGAACCTTCGGATTTCGTCCTGCTGTCGTCGTCTTTCGTCGCGCAGGTGACCGATTTGCTTTTGGGTTTGCGGCCGGAAATTGCGGTTGCGTTTACGCATACATTCTCCTGAAAAAGGCCGTCTGAACATTCAGACGGCCTACTGTTTTTAGAGTGAGCAAATCTTTTTGGATTTACTGATAGTTCCATCCTTGCACACGAATTTAGTTCCCGAGCAATGACTGATTCCACCTTTGCTACCGCTGCAAGGTTGTTTTCCTCGTGCCTGAACACCTGCGGCTGTTGCAACAAATATCATAGCTCCTAAAATTAACGGTAGCTTTTTTAGCATAAATTACCTTTCTATACAAATGGTTTAGTAAAAAATATTAACAAATCTTTTCACATGGAATGCCGTCATTGTCACCATCTAGGCGATGAACTCCGCACTGATTCAGATAAAACTTAGCCTCATCGCAACTGTCCATTTCCCGACAAAAACGCTTACCAGAGCAGCTAAAACCTGATGATTTGGTATTTAAAAGAGTATCTTCATGATTGGCTGTTTGAGATTGGGGCTTTTTCTTGCCGTGTCGAAAGTCGCTGGGATAGATTGGATCGGGCGCTGACCATAGGCCAATGCTTTCAGATTGTGCGTTTTTTTCTAATTCAATATATTCATTGTCTTGCAGGTATTCTTTATAAGCCCATGCGTAACCTGTACGCACCATCTCTTTATTCACATTCACGCCGTCTACAAATACTTCAGCTAAGGTGCGACGATATTTATCTGTCCCGTTGGTTTTGAGGCCAACCACTTTTCCAAAAACCAGCGCAGACAAAGCTTTTTTTGAGGCGTTTCCAAAGTCTTGTTTTTTCTCGGGTGCATCAATCTGATTCAGTCGTACTTTTATTTGATTGTGACCATCTTCCAAGCACGTCAAAGTATCACCGTCTGATATACCTACAACTTTACATTCAATATCATATGGTTTAGTAATTTTTTCTGGAACGGCTGGAGATTGTTCGCTTGACGCATTCAGCGCAGATAAAGTTGTAACTGCACCATCGAGCTCTGTTGTATCAAAGTTTGATGCGGAATCGATGAGACTTGTTGTTGGTGTATCAGAAGCTGCGGCGAAGTGAGATGGATATGATGATGTTTTGGGTTCTGTTTGAAGTGGGTTGGCAAGACCAATTAGAATAAGTCCAAAGATAAATAGAGCAGCATCAAGCCACATTCCTGCAAAAAAAATCACCAAACGCGAAGGAGTTGAGCCATTTTTTAATTTCAGTATGCTGGGAGAGATAATGGCTGCGACAACAAATGCCAACAATGCAACGCTAGCCAATAGAATAAGGCAGCCTATGATGGTTAAAACCATTTCTCCACCCCGTATTTTTAGATTTATTTTTTATTGAATTTACAAAACGCCCGAAGTCTCTTTCAGACGGCCTGACTGTTTAACCCACGCGCGAAATCCGGGTGTGGCACGCGCCCAAAATATCGAAATCACCGGCCAGCTCGGCAGGTGTGATCTGCTCGGTCTGATAAATGGGATTGTCGGAGCTGATGCGCAAATCGCCGTTTGCCAGCCATTGCAGGCGTTTGACGCGCAGGGCGTTGCCCATGCGCACGACAAACACGCCGTCGCCGTCGCGTTTGGCATGGTTGACCAGCACGATATCGCCGCTGGTCAGCGAAGGCATCATGCTGTCGCCATGCACCGGCAGGCAGGCCAGATTCCCCGCGTGCAGCCCCTCGCCCTGCAGCCAGCTTTTGGCAAAAGGCACACGCTGGATAATCCGCTCGCCGTACACCTCGATGCCGCTGCCGGCACTCACTTCCACATCATACAGCGGCACCCATACCGCGTCGGCATCGTCAAATTCCGCCGCGCCGCCGCTGCCGCTGCCGCCCTTCATTTCCCCTTTGCCCAAAATCAGCCAGTCAAGCGAAACCCCCGTCCGTTCGGCAATCTTGACGCACTGCTCGAGCGGGACGGTATTGCGGCGGTTGTAACCGCCTATGACTGATTGCGCAACGCCTAAGGATTTTGCCAAAGCGGTATCGGTTTCAACACCCAAGGCTTTTTTTGCGCGCAAAACTGGAGATGACACAAAAAATTTTCCATTTAGAATCAAAAAGCAAAATCCTAAGACTGTTAAAATAACAGCCTTAGGCTTTACTTAATCTCCGTAGGTGTTTAATATACGACTTACCACAGCAATATATAAACAACTACGCGAAGAAAGGGCATTATAGTATGTCTTCCGAAAATATCAATACCGCCGCCGTTATTCCGGGGCGTCCCAATATCATCAATGTGCGTTTCAGCGCGGCAGAAAAGGCAGCCATTGTCGAAGCCGCCAACAAACAGCACCTGCACATTTCCACCTTTATCCGTCAGGCGGCGATGAAAACCGCCGAGCGGATAGGTGTCGAAACCGTGCAGCTATCTTAAAGCCTTTTTGCTTTGGAACATAACCAATACATGAAAGGCCCAATCATGAATCAGTCAATCAATCAGGCCATCCGTGAGATGGCGAAGTCGGTCAGCGGCGGCCATGCCGCTGTGGCGGCGGTGCATCATCCGCGCCGCCTACGCAATGCGGCTTTGCAGGAGGCGGTGGATCTGATCCGCAAAATAGGGGCGGAATTCAGCTGCTCCGATTTGGCGGATAAATCAGCTCAACACCCGCCATATGCGCCTCAAGCTCAATCAGGGCTTCGGAAGCCATGTGCCGGGTATGTTCCGTGTCCGCCCTTTCCAGAGCGATCAGCAGCAGGCCGCGCAGCTGTTCCAAGCCTTTTGGCTGCTGCCGCAGGACAACCAGTGCGGATTCAAGCAGCAGCGCTTGGATATGGTAGTGGTCCAGTGTGTCGAGCAGTCGGTTTTCGTCGTTCAGAATATCGGCAATTTCTTGCTGCAAGGGATGGTGCATATGTGTCTCCATGGTCGGTTTGGCCTGCCAATGTAGCGCAGGCGCAGGAAAGGGGCAATCCGTGAATCAATCTGTCAATCAGGCCGTCCGTGAGATGGCGAAGTCGGTCAGCGGCGGCCATGCGGCAGTCGCGGCGGTGCTGGGCTATACCAAGCCCGCGCTGGAAAACCGTTTGTACGAAGTCAAAGGCCAGCGCATCGGCATTGACGAGGCGATGCTGATCCAGCGTATCAGCGGCCGCACGGATTTTGCCGAGGCGGTGGCATCGGAGAGCGGCGGGGTATTTGTGCTGCTGCCGGAGGATGTGAGCTGCGCCGCGCTGGCCGAAGAGGAAATCAGCACCCGTTTCCTGAATGTGATGGAACACGGCGGCGAGATGGTGCGCAAGTGGCGCGAGTCCACCGCCGACGGCGAGGTGACGGAGGCCGAACTGTCGGCGCTGCTGGCGGTGTTCCGCCGCTGCGTGGCGGAGCAGGCGGCGGTTATCGAGCTGACGCGGCGTTATTTCTGCCGCAAAGACGGGGCGTGCGATGCCGGTTAAAAACCGCAATAAAAACACGGCCGGACGCTTCCGCGTGGCGGTGCACTGCCCCTACTGCGGCAGCGGATGCCTGACCCACGGCAGCCTGCCCCAGTCGCCACTCACCCGTTTGTCGCGCATCGCCTGCACCAATACCGATTGCGGCTGGACGGGCGTGGCGGTGATTGAGACGGTGAAGACGGTCAGCCCACCCAGTGCGAAATACTGGCGCGAAGGCGTGCTGCCCGTGGCGGACAAGGCGTATATCGAGGCGCTGCCGCCCAAACAGGACGACCGGGCTTAAGGGCCGGGACGGCCGCAAAACCACCGCACATCGGCTGCGGCGGGTTTTTGCACGCCCGAAAAAAGACAGAGATTTAAAAACAAATGTTAAATCAATCAGATAAAAATGCCATTCAAGGCGCAGACTGGCGTTGTGCGCCGCAGCCGCTGCGCTTTTATAGCCGCGAAAAAATCGCCGGAAAGATGACGGCGGCGCGGGCGATGTATGCGATGCGGCGGACGCTGGGCGCGGCATCGCGCCGCGTCCGGCCGATGATGGAGGCGATGGAGCGCGAGGCGCGACTGGCACGTCCGGCAGGCGCGGCATCCGTTTCAGACGGCCTGAGCGCTTTGGCGGGTTTGAACGAGAAGCAGCTTAGGGAAAAGCTGCTGACGCGCTCGCAGATTGTGGCGCTGAACAATGCGCTGGCCATTTGCAAAGAAATGGCGGAGCTGGCAGTGCAACTGAACGACAGCAACACGGCTTTTGCGATGCCGCTGCCGGTGTTCCACGGCGAGGAGCTGGGGCGTTTTCTGGCGGCAGCGGATGCGGTGATAGAGAGGCAGCGTGCGATTGCGCGGCGGCTGAAAGTATCGCCGGAAACGGAAGATTTGAGTCATGTGGTGGAACTGCATGAGATGAAAAAATCGCTGACGGATTTAATCGGGCGGCAGAACGCCCGCAAAAAGGAAGGTGCGAAATGATGAAATTCGATGTGCAGAGTTTGGTTGACCGAGAGTCTGCCGAACGCGGACGCGAGTTTGGCGAATGGGCGGCAGCCTGCGGCCGCAACCGCGAACGGATGCAGGAAATCGGCGAGACGGCGGCGGGTGCGGCGTATCAAATCTCTGTCGGCGGTTTCGGCAGGGCGGAGATGTGGCTGTATGTGGATTCGGACGAAAAGTGTGTGCGGGTTCAGGAACTGTTACGGCCGTTTGCGCAGGGCGAGATGTGGCACGAATTGAAGGGTAGAGATGTGCCGACCTGCTATGCCGACTTTTCAGACGGCCTGATTGTGTGGATTAAGGTAAAGGAGTTTGAGTAATGGTTTGGGAAAAGCTGATTGCATGGTTGTCTTTTGCCGCCGTGCTGGCTGCTTTGGCGGTGTCGGGGGGCGGCGAAAGCAGGAAGACGCCTGAGGCGGCAGAGCCGCTGTTTGCAGTGGAGGAAGATGTTGAAGCGGTATGGGAGGCGGGTTATCCGGGTTTGGAAATGCCGTTTGAGCCTGCGGGCGAGGAGTTGGATGTTTTGACGGAAGGAAGTGGGAAATGAAAAACAGTTTGCAGGATTTGAACAACCATCTGTTTGCCCAGTTGGAGCGGCTGAACGATGAAGACTTGGACGGCGAAGCGCTGGAAAAGGAAATCGCCCGCTCGAAAGCCGTCGGCGATATGGCGGGCAAGATTATCGACAACGCCCGCGTGGTGCTGGAAGGCGAGAAGCTGCGGGCGGAATACGGCGGGCGCAATTTCACGCTGCCGAAGATGTTGGAGGCGAAAAATGGCTAAGGGGGTGGATATTCCGTACAGCGCGGAAGAACGGGAATTTTTGTCGGCCAACCGAACCATGCCGCGCAGGGATTTGACGGCCGCGTTTAACGGGCGTTTCGGCCGCAGCGTTTCCGTGAACAATATCTCGGCAATGTGCAAGCGCAACGGTTGGGCGACAGGCCGCAGCGGCCGCTTCGAGCGGGGCGGCGTCCCGTTCAACAAGGGGACAAAGGGGTTGATGAAATCGAACAAAACCAGCTTCCGCAACGGACAGATGCCGCACAACACCGTGGCGGTGGGGACGGCAGTTGTGACAAAGGGTTGGGTAAAAGTGAAGGTGGCCGAGCCGGATGTGTGGCGCAACCAATCGGAGCTGGTTTGGGAGGCAGCGGGCAGGACGTTGGAAAAGGATTTTTTGCTGATCCATCTGGACGGCGACTTTACCAACAACGCTTTGGAAAACCTGTATCCCGTGCGCCGTGCCGATTTGCTGAAGCTGAACCGCAAAGGCTTTGCCGCCGCACCACAGGAGGTGCGCATGAGCATGGTGGCCGCCGCGCGGCTGGATACGGAAACAAGGAGGCGGCAGAGGCCGTCTGAAAAACAAACGGGAACAAGAACATGAAATACAACATCTACAACTACGAGGAGCAGGAAGAAGGTGTTTTGCTCGGCTGCATCGAAACCGACCTGAAAGGCCGCGCCACGCTGCACCTGGGCGGCGACGGTAAAGGGGCAAGGCGGGACTATCCCAACCGCGCCGCCGCCCTGCGCGAGGTGCGCGAAATGCGCGGCTGGCCGAATGCCTATCTGGTTAAAGTAAGGCAGTGAATGTTTATTTGAATGTGAAAGGACGAAAAATGATTGAACGGATTTTGAACTGGTTTCGCACGGCCAAGCCGCAGCCGTCGCTACATGATGCCGCCGTGCAGATCGGCTGCCACTACGAAGAAGTGGCGGAGATGGTGGAAGCTGTCGATGAGGGCGGCATCGATGCCGAGGCCATTGCGGATTTGGCCGAGCATTACAAGCGGCTGCACACGGATATTTACGCGCAGGAGCTGGCAGAGCTGACGCCGCGCAACCATGAGGATTTGCTGGACGCGCTGTGCGATCAGGTTTTCACCGCCGTCGGCGTGGCCCATATGATGGGCTACGACATCGAGGGGGCGCTCGAAGAGGTGTGCCGCAGCAACGAGTCGAAGTTTGAAAACGGCCGCCCGGTATTTGATGCGGACGGCAAAATTGCCAAAGGGCGAAACTACACCGCGCCCGATTTGCGGCGTTTTGTCCGCCGTTGAACGGGAAGCCGTTTGAAATGTGTGCCGAGCGTTTCCGCTGCCCGCCCAATTTCGATCCGCAGACGCTGCGCTGGACTGCGCCGCCGTTTGTGGCGGAGGAGGCTTTGCGCCGCCTGCCCTTCCGGCTGGCGGCGAAGTTCCGCCGCGAATGGTTGAAACGGGCGAACGGCCGCGGTTGTGCGAAGCATCTGCGCGGTTATCCGCAGGATGCGCGGGCGGATAAGGCGACTTTGTGGCTGATGGAAGCAGTTCGTCCAGCAACGGGCTGGGCGCACAAACTGGACATCAATGCCGACGACGGCGATATCCGGGCAGCGGCGGGGGTGCAGAGTAAGGCGTATTTTTACGAAAACAGCCGTCTGCTGGGCGTGCTCGGGGTGATGAAGGAAGAAGCCGGTCGGATGGGACTTGACCCGCTGGCTGCGGCTGCGTACCGGCAGGCCGCCTATGCGGCAGGGGTGAAAAAGCTGTGTGCGCGGGCGACGGCGGAGGGGGTGGATGTGTCGCGCTTTGCCGGGACGAAGCAGTACCGGCCGGAGGCGGTAGCGGCGCGGCTGTGCGATAAGCATTTTGTGGCGCGGCAGATGGCAAAGGGTTTCGGCCGCGAGCGGGAAAATCTGCTGCGTTCGGGTTTCAACGGCGTGCATAAGCGCGCCGCTCTGTATGTGAGCGATGAGGCGGTGGCCGCATGGCGCGGCAGGCGTTCGCGCAACCGGGCTTTGCTCGAAGCAATGGTGATGGTGAACGAGCTGAGACAGGAGTTCGCGCTCTCCGAACTGGTGGAAAAATCGGAATCGAATCCGAGGCTGCGCAATGCGGGGCTGATGGTGCGGATTGCAGGATTTGAGACGGTGGCCGACGATTTGGGGCATGTGGGCGAATTTATCACGCTGACCTGCCCGAGCCGTTTTCATGCGGCGGTGGAGGCATCGGGCGAGCGGAATCCGAAATATGACGGTTCGACGCCGCGCGATGCGTCGGCCTATCTGCAAAGGGTGTGGGCGCGCATTCGTTCGGCGCTGGCGAAAGAGGGCATCAAAATCTACGGCTTCCGCGTGGCAGAGCCGCACCATGACGGCTGTCCGCACTGGCATGGCCTGTTTTTTATGCCTTCGGAGCAGCGCAGGCGCTTCCGCGAAATCGTGGCGCTGCACGGCTGCCGCGAGGACAGGGAGGAATTGGGTTTGAGCTATATGACATCGGCGGCGGCGAAAATGGCGAAGGCGCGGCAGGTACGCGATGCAACACTGGCGCGCGGCGGGAAGGCGGCGAAGCTGGAAGAGATTGCCGCCACTTTTCAGACGGAAAAGGAGTTTTGGCAGGGCGCGAAGACGGCGCAGTTTGTCAAGGTAAAGGCGCGGGTGCATTTCGAGCGCATCGATAAAGGCCGGGGCAGTGCGGCGGGCTATATCGCCAAGTATATCTGTAAGAACATCGACGGCAAAAACGCGTTTGGCGAGAGTATAGGCGGCGATGACGAGGCGGACGGCCGCGATGTGGTGCAGACGGCGGAGCGGGTGCTGGCTTGGGCGTCGCTGTGGGGCATCCGCCAGTTTCAGCAGGTGGGCGGGCCGCCCGTCGGTGTGTGGCGGGAGCTGCGCCGCTTGGAGCTGGCGCAAACGGGACTGGGTCATGAAGACGATTTGTACCGCGCGGCGCAGGCGGCGGATGCGGGCGATTGGGGGAAGTTTGTGATGGTGATGGGCGGGATAGACTGCCGCCGCGACGAGCGGCCCGTGCAGCTTTACAAGGAGGAGCAGTCTTTGTCCAACCGTTACGGCGAACCGCGTGCCGACAGGGTACGGGGGGTGTTGGAAACGGCGACGGGGCAGTATGCGATTTCGCGCGTGCATGTGTGGGAGATGCGCTTCGGTCGGGGCGCGGCAGCCGCCGCAGGCGGCAAAGGCGGCGAAGCCGCCCCTTGGACTTGTGTCAATAACTGTAGAAAAACGCGGTTCGAGCCGCAGCAGGACGGTTTGAGGCCGTCTGAAAATCCGTATGTCATGAATCCGCAGGGATTCGGCGCGCCGGATTGGGAGGAAATCGAGGTGCGCGACTGGCTGCGTGTCAGCGGCGGCGATTGGAAAGGGTTTGTCGGCGATAAAGAACGGCGGGAATACCGCAAATTTGCCAAAGAGGTGGCGGATTTCTTTGCCGGATGGTGCGCTTCGCCGGAAGAGGCGGAAGCGGCATTACGCGAGGCGCAGGAAAAAGCGGTTGCGGCGCGCGAAAAATCGGAGGCTTTGTGGCGCTGGCGCGAACATTTGGCCGATTTGGAGGCGATGTCTGCGGGCGTGGCGGCCTTGTTCGGCAGGAGGCCGTCTGAAAACAGGATGCCGCCGACTGCGGCTCGGCGACCGGGCATGATGCCGCTGCCGCAGCGCAAGACGGTTGGCGATGCTTTGGAAAAATCGGCGCAGACGCGGCAGCGTGTGGCCGCCTGGCGGGAGCAGGTGGAGCGTTTGGCCGGGGCAGTCCATTAAGACGGCCTGCGGGCAATGGTTGATTTGAAAAAAGGATGAAGGGCAGTATGGGTATTTTTTTGACGGCGGAAGAGATGGCGGAGCTGACGGGCTACAAGCGGCACGGCAAGCAGATTGAGGTTTTGCGGCAAATGGGCGTTCCCTGCCGCATCAACGCACGCGGCAGGCCGATTGTCACGCGTTCGGTAATCGAGGGGGCGGCAGAAGGTGTCAATCCCAGGGGGCGCGGCAAGGCGGGCGGCTGGCAGAGCAGAAAGGCCGTCTGAAACGGTGAAGCCGTCTGAAAGGGAAGGAAGCAATGAAAAAAGCAAAGATAGGGCAGATTCTGCCCGCCCGTATGCGGCAAAAATTGAGCAGCAGCGGGCGGGTGTTTTATTACTACGATACCTGTGCGAAGCCGAGAAAATGGCTGCCGCTGGGGGCGGATTATTTGGAGGCGCTGAAAAAGTATGCCGATTTGGAAATGGAATACAACGCTGTGGAAATGGCGGCGCGGATGAATGCGGAGCTGACGTTTAAAAAGGCGGCAGACCGTTATTTGCGGGAAGTTGTGCCGCTGAAAAAGCCGTCGACTCAGCGGGACAATTTGCGGGAGTTGGAGAATTTGTTGGCGTTTTTCAATGACCCGCCCGCACCTTTGTCAGAAATCAGGCCGCAGCACATTCGGGAGTATTTGGACTGGCGCTCAAAAACGGCAAAGGTGCGGGCGAATCGGGAGGTGGCTTTGTTCAGCCATATTTTCAACAAAGCGCGGGAATGGGGTTATACGGACAATGCCAATCCCTGTATGGGCGTGAAAAAGTTTAAGGAGACAGGGCGGGATGTGTATGTGTCGGACGATTTGTTTTGGCGGGTATTCCGCTGTGCGGACTATCACATCAGGCAGTTGATGTTGGTGGCTTATTTATGCAGCCAGCGCGTCAGCGACACGTTGAATTTGAAGGTGTCGGATTTCCGCGAGGGGGCGTTGTGGGTGCATCAGGCCAAAAGCGGGCAGAGGTTACGGGTGGCTTTGGTGGGCGAGTTCGCCGAGGTGGTGGAGCAGATTATGGCGGAGCGTGAAGATGCCAAGCATGATTTTCTGTTTTCGAGAAACGGTCGCCGCATCAGTTACAACCAGCTGCGCTACGGATTGGACAAGGCGCGGCGGCTGGCAGGGGTGGAGAAAGAGGAGTTTCAGTTCCGCGATCTGCGCGCCAAGGCGGGAACGGATAAGGATGAAGAAGCAGGATTGAGCGCGGCGAAGGATTTGTTGGGACACAAAAACAGCAGTATGACCGTGCACTATGTACGGCACAGAAAAGGGAAGCTGGTAAATCCGACAAGGCTGGGAAAATTCAGGGACAATGTAGAACAAGACGGGGAATGTAGAACAAACGAAGAGGCGTGCGGCAATGAAAAAACCGCATAACCGTTTGTTTTATGCGGTTTTTAATTGGTGGGTCCGGTGGGGTTCGAACCCACGACCAAGGGATTATGAGTCCCCTGCTCTAACCCCTGAGCTACAG
>ERZ772962.600-NODE-600-length-19946-cov-9.687296_pt1 | contig 19946 bp, 19 predicted proteins | sample MGYA00580676_ERZ772962 | MGnify/ENA primary metagenome ERZ772962 (study PRJEB29015, sample SAMEA2738049) | human oral metagenome | biome: human oral; feature: human-associated habitat; material: saliva | place: China | collected 2230 ...
GGGCTGTGCTCCTGCCGGTGGTACCGCTGGGCGTGCTCACCAGCGGGGGTTCCGACGCCCTCGCCGGTTCCACCACCGCCATCTTCATGGGCTGCTCCGTGCTCACCCAATGGAACACACCCCGCGCCCTGCGCCGCTTCGGCTACACACCCGTGATGGTCTTCGCCGCCATCATGCTTGGCGTTCCCGCGCTGGGGCACATCACGCTTGACGACGCCCCGTTCGTGCTTGCCCTCTCCGCCTTCCGAGGCATCGGATTCGGTGCTTTGACCGTCGCCGAATCCGCGCTTGTCGCCGAACTGGTGCCCAAACGCTTTTTGGGCCGGGCGTCCGGGCTGTTGGGATTGGCCATCGGGTTAGCGCAACTTGTTGGCCTGCCGCTGGGGGTCTGGCTGGCCACGGAATACTCTTTCACTTCTGTGTATGTCCTCGGTGCCGTGGTGGGGCTGCTCGCTGCGGTGGCGTGTATTTTCATTCCCTGGATCGTGGCCGAAGGCGGGGGTAGCGGCAGTGATGACTTTATTCCGTGGCGTGCCGTAGTGGTGCCCTGCGTAGGAATCACCACCGTGGCCATGGGATTCGGCGCAGTCTCGTCCTTCTTGCCCGCAGCTTCTTCTTCCGGCGTGGTTGCTGGGCTGATTCTTGCCGTGGTGGGTGGTGCGCAAATGATCGCGCGCTACCTGGCGGGCGTGACCGCCGATCGCATGGGTGGACCCGGGCTGCTTCTCATCCCGTCGCTGGCCTGCGGCGTTGCCGGGCTTGTGATTGTGTCGTTGGCACTGCTGCTCGGGTGGCCAGCCTGGGTGCTACTGGTGGGCGCGCTGGTATTTGGCAGCGGATTCGGGGCCATTCAAAACGAAACCCTGCTGCTCCTGTTTGGCTCACTGCCACGCACCAGGCTCTCCGATGGCAGCGCGATCTGGAACATGGCCTTTGATGGTGGAACCGGGGTGGGGTCTCTTATTCTGGGCGTGGTAGCTGTGAGGGTGGCCTATCCACAGACTTTTGTTGTTGCCACTTTTTTGGTGGCGGTGGGGCTTGCCGTTGTGTGGGCTAAGGTCTTCCCCAGAATCGATCTTCGCCAGGTTGGTCCTCTGAGAAAAGCCTGACGGCGGTGATTTTTCCGTTCGTGACGGTCAGGAGGTCAATGCCCATCATGTCCATTGTTAGTGTGCCTTGTGGGGTGCTTTGACGTTGGCCTTGGAAACGCACAGGAACTGCAACGTCGTCGCCGTTGCGCATCATCGGGCCAGTCACGGTGAGAGTGAACGTACCCTCGCTCACCTCCATCATGCCGCCAATCAATTGGGCGATGGCGGCGATGCCTTCGTGTGCGCCGGAGAAACGGTTATTGCCAGGCTGGTGCCAGACCACGTTCGGGTCGAGGAGTGCTGCTACCGTCTCCATATCGCCTTGTGAGACTGCAGCGAAATAGTGTTGCGCAACCGCAATGGGATCATGAATAGTCATAGGCATCATCTTCACAACCCCACCTGCGGTTACGTCAACGTAACAACTGGGAAAAGGTAACTGAAATCACCGAATTGTGCTTGACCGAATTGTGCTTGGAGGAAGCAGTGGCACGCAACTGGGACGTACTCAAACAAACCTGCCCATCACGCACGGCACTCACCAAAATCACCAGTACGTGGACCGCGTTGACTCTGCTTGCGCTGGGGGAGAAGCGGCAGCGGTTCAGCGACCTTCAGGCTGCTGTTGGCGGGATCAGCAGGAAAACACTCAGCGATACACTCCGACACTTGGAACGCGACGGCATTGTTGCCCGCCATGAGATGAGCACCATGCCCCGACGTGTGGACTACGAGCTCACCCCGCTCGGACGCACGCTTTTGGAACCCCTCACTGTGCTCATTCGATGGACCGAAACACACTTTGATGACATACTCGCAGCCCGCGCCCACTACGATGAGCAGGCTGCGGGTACAGTCTAAATACCAAACAGCGCTAAACCAACCACCAGGATAATCAACCAGGAGAAAATGGTGAGGATAGAGGCAATCCCTAGGAAGACGCTGCGCTTCGTCCACGCGACATAAAGTCCGAATATCACCGCTGCGGGGGAGAACAAGCAATATGCCCATGCAACCCATGTGGGGATCCTATCGCCTATGAATGGCGTACACACCCACACCACGACTATGAGAATCCAGGCGGCGATTGTTTTCCAACGGTCCCGCCATTTAACCATGTCAGACATGTGGCAACCCTCCTTTTTCCTGCCTTCCTGCTGCAAGTCCGGTTGCTGTATGGTGTTACTTTAATTTTAACACCTATAGGCTGCAGGAACGATACGGATTGCGGCCTTAACGTGGGGTGCCGTCATTGGTGTTGCATCGTCCGTACCAGTATCAGCGCTGGAAAGTGGGGAGGTGTGTGGGATTGAAAACCTTCTTTGTGGATTTCGCCGACTTCAACAAGCTGTTGCTTGGTGTCCGCAGTGAGGGCTTTTCTACATCAAACTGATGAATGTTGTAATGCTTTTGTGTGACAGTGGTCGTTTGAGGGGATAACATTTCTGGATAGAGGCCGAATGCAATCTTGTATGTTATTTCTCTGGTGATTCGTTGTTTTAACTGGCCAGACGATTTTGAATTTAATTAATGACACGTCATCAATCTAGTGATAAGTTGACTTCTATAAGAAGGTTAGAACCCGATCAGAGGAGAAATTATGAAGCTTCAACGCCGTCTTGCAGTGGTTGTGGCGACCAGCATGCTTGCGAGCGGTCTCGCTATTCCCGCAGTTCACGCGGCTGACCAGAAGCCGCAAGCAAACAATCAAATGACAACATCTAGCGAAGGCATTGTGGATGGTGTCAAAGATTCCATCGCTACGCTATTCCTTGTTAGGCTGTTTGGCCCAGCGGTGTCATCGTGCCTTACGAATAATGAAGCTTCATGTGAATTTATCTAACGAAATTTAACCAGAAAAGTGGGGTCCGCGATTACGCGGACCCTCTTTTTATTTAATCAGTCATCGTGCGAGAAAATTGCCTTACATGAAGGAATTTCTCTCTCGGCAATTGATTTGTAGCCGCTATATCGCGGTACTTGGTTTCCAACCCATGGCAAAGAAGATGACGACGCTGACCATCACGCAGTTTCCATCCGCTATATCGCGGTACTTGGTATTTGACCCTACCAGAAAAACACCCCTTCTGACCAGCGGCGGAGGAAACGGTTTACACACCCCCGTCGAATAGATCACATTCCCACATTTGCTTCCTTAAATCACGATAAAAACACCAGGTCAACCCACTACACACCAAACGCCGGTATCGAGTTTTCTCAAGCCGGTTTTGCACCCCCACGCGTTAACCCCGTTCAAAACTGGGTTTGAACAGGGAAGATAGGGGACGTGTCATCATGGATACTATCACCGTAACATGATTAAACGGTGCAAATGGGGGAGCAACGGACCTTTCGTTGTGGGCAAAATGGTGCGTTGCTGTTGTTTTGCTATCATTTTTCGATTTCAGGATGTTGATGTGCGTCAACTTCTGGGGTTGTTTCAAGAATTTTGGCTAGGGCACTGATGTCGTCATTGTTGGCGGCTGCAGGAAAAGTCCAGTGAAGGTCGAATTTCTCGGTTGTTACATCGATTTTTGTGCGCGAATTATCGTTGTCGGCCGGGGTAAAACGAATGTGACGAACTTCTGAACGGGGGACTTCGCCTTTGATTGTGCCGTGATTGCGGAAGTCGTGCGGATTGGCGGTGATGATTCGGGTGTCGGTAACCGCGATGAACGATGCACTTACTGCTTTAGAGACGGTACTGATTTTCTTTTCCAGTCTCAGTAAGTTCCATGATGCGTCCATTTTTAGATCGAAAGCAGTAGAAACCATGGTCAGAGGATTGTTTGAGTCCATCTGGTGTGGGAATGCGATAGCTAGTAGATGCTCGTCGTCGTTGAGGAGCCAGCGCAGAATACGCACGTATACGTCAGTGTCATAGCCTTCGGGTGCGATGGTGGTGATTATGGTAGCGCTATCTAGCTTGTTTCTGATCGGGTTGAGGGCATCAGCCAGCGGTTCAATGGCTTCGAGCAATTGTGCGCTGGTAAGTTGGCTTTCTTTACTGCGTCGTTGTGGCAAAAGTGGAAGTGTCCTACGGCCGGGAAGCTCGGCGATGAGATGTAACTGGCGTTTAAGTGCCGCGATCAGGGTTGTTGCTGTGTTGCGACACACCTTTACCTCGGAACGTGTGTCGTTGACGATGATATCGAAAAGCTTGGCTTCATCAGGGTCGTTGGTTTCGTTGACTCGTGCCCTGTAAGCGTGCAGAACCTGGAATTGCGTGTGTGCCCTTAAGGAAGAAAGAAGCGCCTGCGTGTCAAACAGAATTGCTTCGGCGTTGGTGGTCAGGTAGTGGCGCTCCTCTTTACCGTCAAGGTTGTCAAGCTGGTTGATATGGTCTTGAACATTCTTGCGGTACAGCTCCATGTGCTTGCGCAGTGTTGCTTCGTACGGGGCGATGCGCTGCCACAGCGTCTCGGGAACAGAGCCTATCTCTTTAGCATGAGTCGTGGCACGTTCCATCGTTTCAATGTGGCCAGTGAGTTCCGCCCATTGCTCATTGCGGATGGTGGTCAGGGTTTGATTGAGCAGCGCGGTGTTGGTTTTGACTGCTGTGGTCACATCAGAAAGTGCCATCTGTAGGGCGACCATGGCGAGGGCCGGGCCGATGGTGGCTAAGGCTCCCGCAGCAGCACCCGTGCCGATGGGGATGAAACGTGCTTGGGTAATGATCTTGCCGTTTCTCATTACAGCACCAAGTTGTGCGCCATCTTTGAGGGCCATTGTTGCTCCGGCGCTCAGGAGTTTCTGTGTTTCTGCGGTGACGCGGTATAGCCCTTGAGCGGCTGTCATGGCTTGGGCTGTGCCTCCCGTGATGGCAGCGGTGTTGCCAATCGCGCTTAATGCGGTAGTGAGCTGCGCCCGGTCAAACTCGGGCAGTAGTCCGAAGTCAATGGGTTCAAGACCTTCTGGGATGTCTCCGAACACTGCGGTGATCTCGGGTGCAATCTCTACGATGGTGCTGGTTGGCTCGATATCGACACTCATTTCCACACTTTCCTATGGTGAGCACATATTTTTATTATTTTTCTATAATATTACACAGTTTGAGTGGGAAAATAATGAATGAAACCCCTGCATAGGCCTACATCCACCCCACCCGGAATTGAGCCCCTAACCTCCCGTCAACGGCGAGTGTCGGGGGCGTCGTTACGCAGGCGCTAGACTTCGCACTATGGCTAAAACAGTGGCGCTTCTTGATTACGGATCTGGCAACCTTCGTTCAGCGCAGCGCGCGGTAGAGCGCGTGGGGGCCGAGGTCACGGTGACCAGTGATCCTCAGACGGTTCTCGCCGCCGATGGCCTGCTTGTTCCCGGCGTGGGGGCGTTTGCGGCGTGTATGGATGGGCTGCGTGCTGTGAATGGTCCGCGCCTGATCGGGGAGCGTTTGGCTGGTGGTCGGCCCGTCATGGGGATTTGCGTGGGCATGCAGGTGCTGTTTGAGCATGGCGTGGAGCACGGCATTGATGCGCAGGGCTGTGGGGAATGGCCGGGCGTGGTGGAGCGTCTGCACGCGTCGGTGCTGCCACACATGGGGTGGAACACGGTGGAGGCCCCGGAAAATTCGCAGATGTTCGCGGGATTCAGCAGTACTGATCGCTTCTATTTTGTGCATTCCTACGGCGTGCGGGATTGGGTGTTTGAGGGGGACGATCTGACCACGCCACCGCTGGTCACGTGGGCGCAGCATGATGGGGACCGGTTCGTGGCGGCCGTGGAGAACGGCCCGTTATGGGCCACGCAGTTCCACCCGGAAAAGTCGGGGGAGATGGGGTTGAAGCTGCTGGAGAACTGGGTGGGGTCGCTGTAGCCCCTAAACAGTCTCAGTTACAGCTGCCCTCTAAAAACCCAAAGCCCCACCCAGCCCCCACTTGAACAGCGTTTTTATCGATCACAATGTGAACCACACTATTGGGTGACCCTCAGCGCTGCGGTTCACCGACCAGCTAGACTTGCCTCTATGAGTCTCACACTTCTTCCCGCTGTTGATGTCGTTGATGGTAAGGCTGTGCGGTTGCACCAAGGCGCGGCGGGGAGTGAGAAAGTGTACGGAACTCCCCTTGAAGCCGCGTTGAATTGGCAGGAGCAGGGGGCGCAGTGGCTGCATTTCGTGGATTTGGATGCGGCGTTTAATCGGGGTTCTAACTACCAGCTCATGGCCGAGGTGGTGGGCGCACTGGATATTAACGTGGAGCTCACCGGCGGCATTCGTGATGATGCTTCCCTGGAGCGCGCACTGGCCACGGGCGCGCGACGCGTGAATATCGGCACCGCGGCGTTGGAGAATCCCGACTGGTGCAGGCGCGCGATTGATCGCTTTGGCGACCGCATCGCGGTTGGTTTGGATGTGCGCGAAGAAAACGGGGAGTGGCGTGCTAAAGGCAACGGCTGGGTGTCCGACGGCGGGGATTTGTGGGAAATCCTAGAGCGCTTGGATGCGCAGGGATGTTCACGTTTCGTGGTCACGGATGTGTCTAAGGACGGCACGTTGGATGGCCCAAATATTGACTTGCTGCGGGAGGTGGCGGCGGCGACGGATGCGCCGATTGTGGCATCGGGCGGCGTCGCTAAGCTGCAGGATGTGGTGGATATTGCGCAGTTTGTGGAGGAGGGGATTGATTCGGTGATTATCGGTAAGGCTCTGTACGAGGGCAGGTTCACCCTGGCTGAGGCATTGAAGGCTGTGGATTCTGTAGAAGTGATGAAGCCTCGGTGACCGACATGTGGACCAGGGAGCTGCTGGCCGTCGCCGAGGCGGTGGTGGGTGACGCGGAGCGGGTGTTCCGGTCAAGCATTGGCGCGGAGCCGATGATTACTAAGGGCGCGGGGGATTTCGCCACGGAAACCGACATGAAGATTGAGCAGCGCGTCCGTGAGACCCTGGCAGAAAGAACGGGCCTGCCGGTGTTCGGGGAGGAAGGCGGCGGCAGCCTGGACGAAGACACGGTGTGGGTGGTGGACCCGGTGGATGGGACATCGAACTTTTCGGCGGGTAACCCCATGTGTTCCACCATTGTGAGCCTGCTGCACTACGGCACGCCGGTGGTGGGAGTGATTTCCCTTCCCATGCTGGGCAAACGGCTCACGGCGGTGCATGGTTCGCCGCTGTATGTCAATGGCGTGGCGCAAAAAACTCTGGAGGAGTCGTCGCCGCTGGTGGCTCAGGTGGGGTTCGGTTCGATTGTGTCGGCGGTGGATTCCCGGTTCCCCACGATGCGTAGGCAGGCGCTCATGCGCATGCTGGCGGACCTGTATCCGCGGCTGCGGGTGACGGGGTCGGTGGGTGTGGACTTGGCCTTTACCGCCCTGGGCACGTTTGGTGGATCGATTAGCTTCAGCCCACACGTGTGGGACAACGCCGCCGGGGTGCTGTTGGTGCGTTCAGCGGGTGGCGTGGTCACCGACCTGGACGGCAACACCTGGGGCCCGCGCTCGCACGGCGTGATCGCGGGCACCCCGCTGGTGCACCACGCCCTGATGAGTACGATTGAACAGTCTGGTTAAGCCTTTCTATGTAAGGAGCGCTGTCTCGTGAGCGTTGCGGTGCGCATCATCCCCTGCCTGGACGTGGACAACGGCCGCGTGGTCAAGGGAGTCAATTTCCAAAACCTGCGCGACGCAGGCGATCCGGTGGAACTCGCCGCGCGTTACGACGCCGAGGGGGCCGACGAACTCACCTTCCTCGACGTCTCGGCTTCCAAGGCCGGGCGTGGCACCATGTTGGACGTGGTGCGCCGCACCGCCGAGCAGGTGTTCATTCCCCTCACCGTCGGCGGCGGGGTGCGCAGCGTGGAGGACGTGGACCAGCTGCTGCGCGCCGGGGCGGATAAAGTGAGCGTGAACACCTCCGCCATTGCCCGCCCCGAACTGCTGCGGGAACTCAGTGAACGCTTCGGCGCGCAGTGCATTGTGCTGAGTGTCGACGCCCGCCGCGCCACCGGACCCGACGCCGATACCATGCCCAGCGGCTTCGAGGTGACCACCCACGGTGGTTCCCGTTCCGCAGGCATCGACGCCATCAAGTGGGCCCGCACCGGCGAGGAACTGGGCGTGGGGGAGATTCTGCTGAACTCCATGGACGGCGACGGCACGAAAGAAGGCTTCGACCTGGAACTGATTCGCAAAGTCCGGGAGGCCGTGCACCTGCCCATCATTGCCTCCGGAGGCGCAGGCACAGTAGAGCACTTCCCGCCCGCCGTGGCTGCGGGTGCCGACGCCGCCCTCGCGGCCACCATCTTCCACTTCGGGGAAGTAGCCATCACCGACTGCAAACACGCCATTGCCGACGCAGGATACGAGGTCCGACTATGAGCTCACAGACGCCTGACGATCCCAGTACCTACGAGCTTGACCCCACGATCGCGCAGCGCCTGCGCTTCAATGACGCTGGTCTCATACCAGTCATTGTCCAAGCTGCGGGCACCAAAGAAGTGCTCATGATGGCATGGATGGACCAGCATGCCCTGGCCTACAGCCTGGCAACGAGACGCGGCACCTATTTTTCCCGCTCCCGCAACGAATACTGGATTAAGGGCCTGACCAGCGGTCATGTGCAGGAGGTGGTAAGTATTCGCGCGGATTGCGATGGGGATACCCTGCTGATGGAGGTGCACCAAACCGGCGCGGCCTGCCACACTGGGACGCGCACGTGCTTCGACGCGGACCTGTTGGGGTGATGTTATGACCAAAAAACGAATTTCATTCATGGCAAAAGCTTTTGTTGCCGTAGGGGCGGGGGTGCTGTGGGTGTCGTCCCGACTGACCTGGATCAACGTCACAGCCAGTGATGATAAATCCGGGGAAAGCACCCAACCCCTCGTGGGAGCCACATGGTCCACCGAGATCATGGCGCTCAGCTTACTGTTGCTGGCGGGGTTCGTGGCATCACTGGTGCTGCGGAAAACGGGGCGTCGCGTGGTGGGGATCGTGTGCGCGGTGGCCGCGGCAGCCGCCAGCTGGGCACCACTGGGGTTGCTTGCCGGGGAACCCGACCCGGCGCGGGCGAAAAGTCTGCTCACGTCGGGCGTGGCCACCCAGAATTCCTCCGCGCCCACCACCCTGTCGGACTGGGCACAGGTGACTGACCTGCACGTGAACGCCCTTGGGCCGTCGTTGGCGTTGCTGGGCTGCGCTGTGGCGCTGGTGGGCGGCATTGTGGTGGCCATGCGCCCAGGTGAAGATACGCCCAAGCGCAACCAGTATGAGACGAAGGCCGCGCGCCGGGAGAAACTGGAGGAGGACTTGGCGGATGCCCCCGAATCGGGGCGGGTGATGTGGGATGCGTTGGATGAGGGGATTGATCCGACGGACATGACGGGTGGGGCGGGTAGCGCCTCCGAGGACACCCCCACAAGCTGATAGCAAATTAGATAATAATCTGTGATTTCAGCGGCCTGATTTTATGAATGGCGGGTGTGGCCTATAGCCTGGAACGTATTAGCACGACGTTGTTAAATGCGGCCAAGGTCGCCTAAGCCCAATGCGTAAAGGGGTGAGATGTTCCATGACCACAGTTTTTGACCAGTTCCTGGCCGGAGTGCGGGCAGACATCAACGCCCGTGAGGCGCGGTTGTCCTTCCAGGACATAAAGGCGTTGTCCGCCTCTGTGCCGCCGCCGCGTGACGCTTTGGGTGCGCTGCTGCAACGTGGTTGTGGGGTGATCGCGGAGATTAAGCGTGCTACACCCGCGAAGGGCACTATTGCATGGTTTGATTCACCTAAGGATGTGGCTGTGCAGTTCGAGGCGGGGGGCGCGCAGGTCATCAGTTGCCATACGGGGCGTCATGGTTATGGCGGATCGTTCCAGGATTTGGATGTGGTCAAATCGGCGGTGGGGGTGCCGGTGATGTGTAAGGACTTGATTATTGACCCGTACCAGGTGCACGAGGCCCGATATTTCGGGGCGGACATGGTGGCGTTGGTGGCTTCGGTGCTGGACCAGTCTCGGTTGGAATCGTTGTTGGACCGTGTGGAGTCGTTGGGCATGACGGCGCTGGTGGAGGTGCACACCACTGAGGACGCCACCCGCGCGATCAGCGCCGGGGCTCGCGTGGTGGGGATTAACGCCCGCAATGCGCACACGATGACGGTAGATCGTGACACGTTTTCAGAGATTGCCCCCGGGTTGCCGTCGGGGACTGTGCGGGTGGCTATGTCGGGGGTGCGTACGGTGGCAGATTTGATGAGGTACGCGGGGGCGGGGGCAGATGCGGTGATTGTGGGGGAGGAGCTTGTTACGGCTGCGAACCCCAGGGAGGCGTGCCGTAAACTTGTGGCCGCTGGGCAGCATCCGGCTTGCCCTTCTATGAACTAGTTCCAGAAAAGGCATATCTGCTGTGATTGTGGAAAATCTGAGCCTCATTCCGTCACCCCCGCAAGGTGTGTGGTACCTCGGCCCGATTCCGATCCGCGCCTACGCGCTGTGCATCATCACTGGCATTATCGCGGCGGTGTGGTTGTCGCGGCGTCGATACGTGGCGCGGGGCGGCGACCCTGAAGTGGTGATGGATGCGACGCTGGTGCTGGTTCCGGCTGGCATTATCGGCGGGCGGCTCTACCACGTGATCACCGACAGCGACCAGTATTTTTGCTCCGACTGCAACCCCATGCAGGTGTTCAACATCGCCAGCGGTGGTTTGGGCATTTGGGGCGCGGTGACGCTGGGCACCCTGGCCGTGGCGGTGATGATGCGGGTGAAAAAGCTGCCGTTCGCCCCGCTTGCCGACGCCGCAGCTCCCGGAATCATTCTCGCGCAGGCCATCGGCAGGCTGGGCAACTGGTTTAACCAGGAGCTGTATGGTCGGCCCACGAGCGTGCCGTGGGGCCTGGAGATTTACAACCGCGTGGATGATGCGGGCAAGGTTGCGCCCATGACCGGGCATTCCACCGGCGAGGTGCTGGCGGTGGTGCACCCCACCTTCCTGTATGAGATGTTGTGGAACCTGCTGATTTGCGCGGTGTTGTTGTGGGTGGATCGCCGCTTCCGCATGGATCGCGGGCGGCTGTTTGCTCTGTATGTGGTGGGGTACACCCTCGGTCGGTTCTGGATTGAGCTGATGCGTTCCGACGCCGCAACACTCATCCTGGGGTTACGTGTGAACACCATCGTGTCGGCCGTGGTGCTGCTGGCGGGGGTGGCGTATCTGGTGATTACCCGGCGACGAGGGGAGAAGAATACGGGCGTTACAGGCGATACAAGCACAGTGTGACCAGTATCGCGTGTGGCGGAATTCTCACTGCGCATCCCATCTTTATGCCCGTTTATTTTTGATTATCCCTGCTTATTTTCGCCAAGATGTGGTTTTTCGGTCATGAGTTTGGTGGGCAAACGTGATTATTGTCCCCCTTAGCGGGCGTTTCTGTGTGGCTTGTGGGGCCAAAGGTGGTTAGGGTGGGAGGCGTGGATAGACGAACAAAAATTGTGTGTACGCTGGGTCCAGCCGTCGCAAGCAAAGAGGGAATCCTCGGTCTTGTGGAAGCCGGCATGGACGTCGCCCGGATGAACTTCTCTCATGGCGACCATAAAGATCATGAGCAAAACTACGAATGGGTTCGTGAAGCAACCGACGAGACCGGTCGCGCCGTAGGCATCCTTGCAGACTTGCAGGGGCCAAAGATCCGCCTGGGGCGCTTCGTCGATGGGGAAGCCTACTGGAACGATGGTGAGATTGTTCGCATCACCGTTGACGATGTCCCCGGCACCCATGACCGCGTGTCCACCACCTACAAAGGGCTGGCCAAAGACGCCAAGCCCGGCGACCGCCTGCTCGTGGACGATGGCAAAGTCGGCCTCGTCTGCGTTGAAGTAGACGGCAACGATGTGGTCTGCAAGGTTGTGGAAGGCGGCCCCGTCTCCAACAACAAGGGCGTGTCCCTGCCGGGGATGGATGTTTCCGTCCCGGCCCTCAGTGAAAAAGACATTGAAGACCTCCGCTTCGCGCTGAAACTCGGCGTGGACATGGTGGCGCTGTCCTTCGTTCGCTCCCCGGCGGACGTGGAACTGGTGCACCAGGTCATGGATGAAGAAAAGCGTCGCGTTCCTGTGATCGCCAAGCTGGAGAAGCCGGAAGCCGTGGATGCGCTGGAATCCATCATCCTGGCCTTCGACGGCATCATGGTCGCCCGTGGCGACCTCGGTGTGGAAGTTCCGCTGGAGGAAGTTCCGCTGGTTCAAAAGCGCGCCATCCAGATCGCGCGTGAAAACGCCAAGCCGGTGATCGTGGCCACCCAGATGCTGGACTCCATGATTGAAAACTCCCGCCCGACTCGCGCCGAAGCCTCCGACGTGGCTAACGCCGTGCTCGACGGTGCCGACGCCGTGATGCTCTCCGGCGAAACCTCCGTGGGCCGCGACCCGCAGAACGTGGTGTCCACCATGTCCCGCATCGTCAAGTCCGCAGAGGCCGACGGTGAAGTCCCGCAGCTGTCCCACATGCCGCGCACCAAGCGCGGTGTGATCTCCTACTCCGCCCGCGATATTGCGGAGCGCCTGAACGCCAAAGCCCTTGTTGCGTTCACCACCTCTGGCGATACCGCCCGGCGAGTGGCCCGCCTGCACACTCATCTTCCGCTGCTGGTGTTCACCCCAAACCAGGAGGTGCGTTCGCAGCTCGCCCTGACGTGGGGTGCGCAGACGTTCCTGTGCCCGGTGGTGGATAGCACCGACTCGATGATGCGCGAAATTGATGAGGCATTGCTGGCCATGGATGAGTACAACCGCGACGACATGATGGTTGTTGTTGCCGGTACTCCTCCCGGAGTGACCGGTAATACCAACATGATTCACGTTCACCCACTGGGTGAAGATCTTCACAGGAATGTGAAAGAGGATTTAAATAAGACCACTAAAGAAACGGCGAAGAAAGAGTCCAAAAAGGCTAAGCCTGCGGTAAAGAAGAGGTAAAAATTCCGCTGGTATTCGCGTGATCTTCGTTGATCACTGCACAAAGTAGAATCGGTCCATCTTTGTGGTAATAACCACCACAACAGTGAAGATGGGCCGATTTGATATTTCTCACGTCGAGAGGTTTTTATTAAGTGGCATCGGGGGACTGAATTGGATAAATTAGAGGAGTGAAATCTTCCGGCACTGTAAAAGTAGCACATAATATTCCATCAGCGCTGCGTCCGTTGTGGCGTCTGGCGCTCAACTTGCGGTGGTCATGGCGCCCCGAGACTCGCGAACTGTTCCGTAGCATCGACCCTGAGTTGTGGGATGCGTTGGGGGATAACCCCAAGGAACTGCTCCAGCGCGTGCATGTGGACCGCCTCCGTGAACTCGCCGCCGATGACGGCTTCCTCGGTAATGTCCGCAAGGAAGCCGACAATCTCGACCACTACCTGCAGGAACCCTTGTGGTTCCAAAAGACCTACAGCAAACAGAACAGCGGTACAGGCCGCAGCTCCACCGACCCCATCGCCGCGTACTTCTCAATGGAGTTTGGCATTGACCCCACCCTGCCGATTTACTCGGGCGGTCTGGGCGTGCTCGCGGGTGATCACATGAAATCCGCCTCTGACCTAGGTATTCCGCTGATCGGTGTGGGTCTTTTGTACTCCTACGGCTATTTCTCGCAGTCTCTGTCCGGCGATGGCTGGCAGGAAGAAAACTACGAGTATCACGATCCTCGCGATCTTCCCGTGTCGCCAGTCCTGGGTAAAGACGGCAAGCAGATCACCGTCACCGTTGCCTTCCCTGACCACCGTGACATTGTGATTGCGTTGTGGGTGGCTGAGGTTGGCCGCGTGCCGCTGCTGCTTCTGGATACCAACATTGAAGAAAACCCCGTTGACCTGCGGGATGTGACCGACCGTCTGTACGGCGGCGACTCGGAACACCGCATCAAGCAGGAACTGGTGCTAGGTGTTGGCGGCGTGCGCGCCGTCAACGCTTTCTGCGATGCCCGTGGCCTGGCACGTCCGCGCGTTGCCCACTTGAATGAGGGACACGCTGGCTTCCTGGGCCTGGAGCGTATCCGCGAACGCATGAACGAGGGCTTGGATTACGACGCCGCGTTGGCTCAGGTCCGCGCCACCAACATCTTCACCACCCACACCCCCGTTCCCGCTGGTATTGACCGCTTTGATATTGAGCTGGTCCGCCGCTACCTGGGTGCAGGTAATGAGGAATCTCGCCACCTGTGTCCGAACGTCCCCATCGAAGAAGCCATCAAACTGGGTGTGGAGTCAGACCCGAATCGCTTCAACATGGCTCACATGGGCCTGCGGCTGTCACAGCATGCGAACGGCGTCGCTAAGCTGCACGGTGAAGTATCGCGTGAGATGTTCGCCAGCCTGTACCCCGGCTACGTCGACGAGGAAGTGCCGATTGGGTCCGTCACTAACGGTGTGCACCTGCCCACCTGGGTGAAGCCAGAGATGATGAGCATTATTGAGAAGGTCTCCGGCAATGCTGACCTTGCCGTGGCAGACAGCTGGGACTTCCCGGATGCCGTGAACGATGAAACCTTGTGGGAGGCTCGCAACAAGCTACGCGCCGACCTGGTGAACGTGGCCCGCGAGTCCGTGCATGATTCCTGGGCACACCGTGGCCTGCCCGATGCGCAGCTGCACTGGACCAAGCGCGTACTCGATCCGAACACCCTGACCATTGGTTTCGCACGTCGCGTGTCCACCTACAAGCGCCTGACCCTGATGCTGCGTGACCCGCAGCGTCTGCGCAGCATCCTGCTCAACGAAGAGCGCCCCGTGCAGTTCATTATTGCAGGTAAAGCCCACCCCCACGACATGGGCGGCAAGAAACTCATGCAGGAGATCGTGCGCTTTGCCGACGACGCGGGTCTGCGCGACCGCTTCCTGTTCCTGCCCGATTACGACATCGAACTGGCTGGCTACCTCATCTCCGGCGCGGATATTTGGTTGAACAACCCCATCCGCCCGCAAGAAGCCTCCGGCACCTCTGGTATGAAGGCTGTGATGAACGGCTGTCTCACCCTCTCCATTTCCGACGGCTGGTGGGACGAAATGCCGCAAGAAGACCACGGCTGGACCATCCCCACCGTGGAATCCCACGACACGGACTACCGCGACCACCTGGAAGCGCAGGCCCTGTACGACCTGATTGAGCACGAGATCGCGCCGAAGTTCTACGACCGCGATGCCGATGGCCTGCCTCGTGAATGGCTGCAGTGGGTGCGTCGTTCCCTGGTGGACCTTTCACCAATGGTCACTTCCACCCGCATGCTGCGCGATTACGTGGAAGGCTACTACCGTCCCGCCGATGAGGGTGCCCGCCGGGTCACCGCAAGTCCTAAGGTTGCTCAGGAGTACGTCCAGTGGACCAAGCGTGTTCAAGAAGGGTGGGACAGCATTCAGCTGTCCAACCTGATGTGTAACGGCGAAGCTGCGCCGAACGCCGGTGAGACACTTGCGGGTGACCCGATCCGACTGTCCGTTGATGTGAACCTGGGTGACCTCGCGGGCAAGGATGTGCTGGTGCAGGCCATCATTGGTATTTCAGATCCGGAGAATCCTGAGGAATTAGTGCAGCCGTCGCTGATTTTCGATATGAAAGACAGTTCCGGCAAAGGCCGCTATGAAGTGGAAATCGGCAGCGATGTACCCGGCGAGTTTGGGTACACCATTCGCGTCGTTCCGAACCATGAATTGTTGGTTTCCCCGGCCGAGCTGGGTCTGGTGAAATACTACAGCGAGTAGTTTCTTACGCTCTGTGAGCGTGCTGCTGCACCCCGTCTGATTTATGAACAATCAGGCGGGGTTTTGCGTGGTTGTGTTGCGGGGGAGCGCGGGATGCTATGTCGTAGAAAAAGGAACCAGCGTTACCTAAAAATCACCAGCAGGCTACAAATGTGACGCATCTCTCTATTTTGCGATTTTATGGTAGGTTGACAGGTAGTTGCTGTCATACAAGACTTGCCTATCAATGTTGCGATAACCTGCAATTAATCTTATTGGAATCGCCGTATTTTTTCATTGCTCAACAATGTAGGCATTGTGCGAATTGTTAAGTTTGTCACTCGAAAGTAGTAATTGTGCAGCAGGGGTGTGGCGGAGTGGGGTTTAACATCGGGTATGGGGTGACGGGGACTCATCCTCCTTGGTTTCTGTTCCCCCAACGTTTTCATTCGACGTTTTCATCAGTGAGAAATACTCCCTGATCATTCAGGAACTTATGCCATGATTCAGTTTGTTTCGCAACGGTGGAATCAGATAATGCTGAACAGTTGGCAGCATCTGAGTCTCGTTGTTCAATGTCTTGTTTTGGCCACTGTTATTGCACTTGTTGTTGCTGCAGTGTGTTATCGAAGTACTTTTTTAACGTCTGTTGCCAATAATGTCTCGGCCGTGGGATTAACCATTCCGTCTTTTGCACTGATCGGTTTGCTCATCATCCCATTGGGCTTCGGTGTTGCTCCGGCGGTGGCCGTGGTGACCTTCTTCGCCGTGCTACCCATTTTGCGCAACGCCGTCGTCGGCCTCACGGAAGTGGATCCGGCGCTGGTGGAGGCTGCCCGCGGCGTCGGCATGAGCCGCGTAGCCACGTTTTTTCGGGTGGAGCTTCCACTGGCCTGGCCGGTGGTCATCGCCGGTATGCGCATTTCCGCCCAGATGACCATGGGTATCGCCGCTGTTGCAGCCTACGCTCTGGGGCCCGGCCTTGGCGGCTACATTTTCTCTGGCCTCTCCCGCCTAGGCGGAGCCAATTCCTTCGAGTCAGTAGCCACCGGTGTCATTGCCGTTGTCATCCTGGCTCTTCTTCTCGACGCGGCCTTGATTGTTATGGGTCGCCTGACTACCTCAAGGGGTATCCGTGTCTAACCCAACTGTTTCCCAAACAACAGACAACGCAGTAACCGAAATAACAGGTGCCGAGGAAGGCGGCGCCGCAATTTTGATTGACAACGTAACCAAGCGTTACGGCGGTAAGAAAGGCGCTGCTAAGAAGGCCGCAGTGAACCAGCTGACCCTGGAAATCCCAGCAGGCGCGGTGGTGATGTTTGTTGGCCGCTCTGGGTGCGGCAAAACCACCACGCTGAAAATGATCAACCGCCTGATCGAACCCACCGAGGGCAAAATTGTGATCAACGGCGAGGACGTGACCCACATGAATGGGGATAAACTTCGCCGTGGCATCGGGTATGTGATCCAGGCGGGTGGTTTGCTGCCGCATCTGACCGTCGGCGCGAATATCGCCATGGTGCCCAAGATGCTGGGCTGGGACAAGCAGCGTATCGCCGAACGTGTCGATGAGCTGCTGGAACTTATTTCCCTGGACCCAGATCTGTACCGAGACCGTTACCCGAAGGAACTGTCGGGCGGACAGCAGCAGCGCGTGGGGGTGGCGCGCGCCTTGGCTGCGGATCCGCCGGTGCTGCTCATGGACGAGCCTTTCGGCGCGGTTGACCCGATCACTCGCCAGAAACTCCAGGACGAGCTGATCAGCATCCAGTCCGAGCTGCACAAAACCATTGTGTGCGTCACCCACGATTTCGATGAGGCGGTGAAGCTAGGGGACTGGATCGCCATTTTCGACGATGGTGCACGCATTGTGCAGTACGACACCCCTGAGCGTATCCTGGCGGAACCCGCTGACGAGTTCGTGGAGGAGTTCATCGGCTCCGGCGCTGGCCTGAAGCAGTTGAACCTGACGCGCATTCGGGACGTCGAATTGCTTCCCGCCGTCACCGGGCACCCGGGCCAGGACCCGAAGGAACTTGCGCACCTCGCCGACCAGGCGGGGCATGGACACGTAGTGATCCTGGATGGCAAGCATCGGCCGCTGTCGTGGATTCCCCGCGAACAGCTGAACACCATACGGTCCATTCCCAGCCACGTCGACCCCGATCTGCCGGTGGTATCCACCCATTCCACGCTTAACGACGCCCTGGACACCATGCTGGTGGCCAGCACCGGTGCCGCGCTGGTTGTGGGTCCACGGCAGTACTTTCAGGGCGTCATCAATGTGGAAACAGTGATGCAGGCCATCACTGAGCTGCGGGAAACCCAGCCGAAAGAGGATGCTCCGGTGGGTGTGAACGCGGACGCGGTAGAGGAAGCAGGGAAGAGCGATGACCACGACAACAACCTCTGACCGGCCCGATTCCAGACGCTGGTTGGGCCTGCTTGCCCAACCCACGTTGGTGCTGTTGGCGATAGGTGCCGTGTTGGTCTGGATTACCCGTGCCGATCTCACCGAGACCGAGCGGGTGACGCTCACCATTCCTTACCTATGGGATCTGACCGTGCAGCACCTGAAGCTGACGGTGGTGGCGGCGGCCGTCGTCCTCGTCATTGCTATTCCACTGGGCATTGTGCTTACGCGCAAACCGCTGCGGTGGTTGGCTAACCCAGTGATGATGCTGGCTAACCTTGGCCAGGCAGCGCCCGCCATCGGACTAGTGGTGTTGTTTGCCTTCTGGCTGGGCTTTGGTTTCGACGCCGCCGTGGTCGCCCTGATCCTGTACGCGTTCCTGCCGGTGCTGAAAAACACGATGGTGGGCCTGGATTCCGTCGATCCGGCGCTGATTGAAGCCGGGCGAGGCATGGGCATGAGCGCTTTGTCAGTGCTGTTTCGCATCGAACTGCCCCTCGCCGTGCCGATCATGCTGGCGGGCATCCGCACCGCATTGGTGCTGCTCGTGGGCACCGCCACCCTGGCGACCTTCGTCGATGGCGGCGGGCTGGGCATCCTTATCACCACGGGAGTGAACCTGGCGTTAGACCGTGTACTGATCACTGGATCGCTGCTCGTGGCGCTCTTGGCGTTGCTTGTGGATTGGGTGGCCCGCGTCTGCGAACACACCCTGCGGCCGAAAGGACAATGAGAATGCTAAAAAAGATCTCCCTCTGCTGCGTCATGCTCTTTGGCCTGGGGCTGTCCGCCTGCGGCCTGCAGCCCTCCACGTCAACAGTGCCCGCCATGACGGAAGGGTCCATCAAGCCAGTCGCCAATGCTCATGACGAATCCATCACCATCACCTCAAAAAACTTCACCGAACAGATTGTTCTGGGAAAAATCGCTGTGCTCATAGCCAAAGCATCCGGTTTTGATGTCACCGACATGACCAACGTGCCGGGCTCTCAACCCTCACGCAACCTCATGGTGTCAGGGCAGGCTGACCTGGCTTTCGAATACACCGGCACTGCCTGGCTCGCATACCTGGGACACGAAGGCGGCATCCCCGACAAGCAGAAGCAATGGCAGGCTGTGCACGACGCGGACCTGGCCAACGGCCTGACCTGGGGACAGCCCGCGCCGCTCAATAACACCTACGCCTTTGCCGTCCGGCCGGAATTCGCAAAACAGCACAACATCTCTAAGCTTTCTGATATTGCCTCTGTTCCCGTGGAGGAGCGCACTATGTGCGTGGAATCGGAATTTAACTCCCGCGTTGATGGCCTGAATCCCATGTTGAAACTTTACGGAATACCACGCGATACCCCCGACGGTGTGCCGGAAGGAAACATCTCCCTCATGGACACCGGTACCGTCTACCAGGCAACAGCAGACGGATCCTGCAACTTTGGTGAAGTATTCACCACCGATGGACGCATCCAATCCCTGAACCTGGTGATCCTGGAAGATGACCAGCATTTCTTCCCCGCCTACAACGCGGCACCCGTGTTTAACACCGAGTTCCTGAACAAACACCCCGAACTCGCGGAACGCTTCGCCCAGGTCACTCCGCTGCTTGACGACGACACCATGCGTTCCCTCAACCTCAAAGTTGATGTGGAAGGCGCCGACCCAGGTCAAGTCGCCTACGACTGGATGGTGGAGAAAGGATTCATCGGAAAGTAGAGCCAGGGAGTAAAAGCTTATCTGCTACCGTCGGTGGTATGGATACAATTTACTTCTACACAGCAAAC
>ERZ772962.605-NODE-605-length-19914-cov-12.942696_pt1 | contig 19914 bp, 19 predicted proteins | sample MGYA00580676_ERZ772962 | MGnify/ENA primary metagenome ERZ772962 (study PRJEB29015, sample SAMEA2738049) | human oral metagenome | biome: human oral; feature: human-associated habitat; material: saliva | place: China | collected 2230 ...
CCTCCATGTGGACGGGCGTAACCCCCGGTGACGGCCCGCAGAACCTGCACGTGATTCTTATCGATAATGGTCGTACCGCTGTGCTGGCCGATGAACTGGGTCGCCAGGCGCTGCGCTGCATCCGCTGTTCTGCCTGCATGAACGTGTGCCCCGTGTACGAGCGTGCCGGTGGTCACGCCTACGGTTCCACCTACCCAGGCCCGATTGGTGCAATTCTTTCGCCCCAGCTTTCCGGTATTGAAGCGGCGCACAATAACTCGCTGCCATACGCATCTTCGCTATGCGGTGCCTGCTACGAAGTGTGCCCCGTGAAGATCAACTTCCCCGAGGTGCTGGTGCATTTGCGCGGTAAGGATGTTGAGGCGAAGCACGCGAAGAAACACGCGCCCACCCAGATGGACGCCATGATGTACGGCGCTAAGAAGCTGTTCTCCTCGGGCAAGATGATGGCAGCCGCCGAGCGTGGTCTGCCGATGTCCCGTCTGATTAGCGGAAAGAAACACAAGATTACGAAGGTGCCCGGAATTATCGGCGGTTGGACAGACTACCGTGATATTCCTGAGCCTCCCAAAGAATCGTTCCGCAACTGGTGGAAGAAGGAAAAGTCTGGCGCACCCGCTCGCGACAGCGCCGAGCGCGTGGATATTTCCGCTCTCATTGAAGCGAATAAGGGTAAGGTTGCAGAAGCCGCAGCGAACGCACAGGCTGCGGCCGAAGCTCAGGCGGCTCGTGAAGGTAAGGAGAACGCATAATGTCCTCTGCGAAGGAAGATATTCTCACGCGTATTCGTGAGTCCCTGTCGGATGCCCCCGAGGCACCAGCCCCCGTGCGTAACTACCGCCGCGTGAGCGAGCTGAACCGCGAGCAGACTATTGAGATGCTGGTGGATCGCCTGATCGACTATAAGGCGAACGTCTTCAACGCGACCGAATCGAATATCGCCGAGGTTATTGCCGAGCGTCTGGGAGAGAAATCGCGCTATGTGGTTCCCACCGGGCTGAACCCCGAATGGCTGCCTGAGGATACCGCAACCCGTGTGCATGTCACCGATTCGGGGAGCACTCTCGAGCCCGGCGCGCTTTCGGTGCATGAACTTGACGCCGTGGATGCGGTGGTCACTTCCTCGACCGTATCGTGCGCTGAGACAGGAACCATTTTCTTGAACTCCGCCCCGCAGGAAGGTCGCCGTGCGATTTCCCTGGTGCCCGACCACCACGTATGTGTGGTGCCGGAATCCACGATTGTGGAGCTGGTGCCGGAGGCGATTGAACGCATCACCTATGAGCGCCCGGTGACCATGATCTCCGGGCCGTCTGCGACCAGTGATATTGAGCTGATTCGCGTGGAGGGTGTGCACGGGCCGCGCATCCTGGATGTGGTGATTCTCGAAGGCAAATAGTAGGTGCGGCAGGCGTGTGCCTAGGCGGTTGAGCCTAGAGCCCCGCTAACGCATTGAATAGAAGGGGATGGGAACCTAACGTGGTTCCTATCCCCTTTCATTGTGCGCGGCGTACTCTCCGCGAGCAGGTGAGGAAACTGCCGCGCCAAGAGTCTAGGGTATGGCATGAGAAGTCCAGCAATGTGCAGTGCGAAATCAAGCGCTAAAATGCCCCTAACTAAATTCCCGATGACGGTTCTAATAAGCAACCTGAAACAAAGCTATATACTGGGACAAATACGGCAGACGAAGATTCTTGGAGTAGGGGAATGAACGAACTTTCTAAGGGGTACGACAGGTATGTTGGTTCGTAGTATAAAGTACTTTTCTCGTCGGTCGGTTTTTGTTGGTGGTTTGGGTGTTGTTGCTGGCTCGGTGTTGAGTTCATGTGCTGTTTCTAGGCCAACTCCTTCTAGAACTGAGGTTTTTTCATCTTCTCCTTCGCCTACGGAGGAGCCTTTTTGGGATGAGGAAGACCAGTCAGGCGTTACAAAGTATTGGGAGTTTCAGGCGGTTGGTAAGTTTATTCCTGGGACTCGGGAGCATCGTGCGTGGGGTGTTCCAGTTCCTCGCCCGTATCAGTCAAGTAACGAATATATCGTTTCTAATGTCTGGAGTGCTTTAGGTTTTTGGGTTTCTGCTCTGAATTATTTGTTGCTCACGGGGGAGGTAGAGCCTTTGAAGGTTATTGATCCTGAGTTGAAGACGGCTCGTCCTGATATTGTGAAGCTGTATGAGGATGAGGCTGGGTGGGTGATCAGTCAGCATTTATCGCCTATGGAGTCGCCGCTAAAGTTAGATTTGCTGGATCCTAAACCTGTTGAAACTCCTGAGGGGTCGAAGAATTATCTGTGGCGTGCTCGGTTGAGTATAGATGCCAGTGCTTCGGTGTTTTATGCGGACACGAAGGATACTCGTCCTTTGGCTGATGTTCTAAGGTTACAGCCGGGTGAGGTGCAGTTGCAGATTGCGTATGTGGAGGGTAAGTGGAGGTCTGAGACTGCTTATGATGTTGTTTATCAGGTCTCGTGAGAGGTCTTAGAGCGGTTTCTTATACGAGTTGGAACCATCGTCATTCACAAGATGCCATTCTCCGTCTGTGTAACGTACATCGCTACTTATATCAGCCTTTTCGCGGGCACCAATAAAATCTGTAAATAATTTCTCTGATTTATTGGCGGTTACGTAGACCATAGCTTCTGGTGAAACTCGTAGCACACTTTGCCATTCATAGATTGTGGAATCTTTGAAATCGTTTCCTGAAGCTGGTGTAACCAATTCAAGAGTATAAATATGTTGTGGTCCGATAACCCATCCTGTGTTGTCCTCATACATTTTGAGGATTTCAGGATGGATAATTTTATACGGATCTGTTATCTGGCTTAGGGGTTTAAGGTCTCCGGTGAGATAGGCGTAGTTGGTTGATTCTATCCAATATGCTAGGAAAGCACAGATACCATCATGGCTGTACTCATTAATGTATTCGGGTTTTAGGGGTTTGGGGACGTTTAGTGCTTTATGGTCGTGAGTCGCTGGGGTGTATTTTCCAGATTTTTCATAATTATCAAGCCGAATAATTCCATCGTAGCCGTACCCATACTCGGGCTCGCGAACAAATGATTGTGTTGGTGAGGGGTAGGAGGGGCTTGGTTTTTCTTTAGTGCGTGTTGATGGTGCACATCCGCTGAATGTAATGGTTGCGGCGGTGAGTCCGAGGGTGAGAATGGTTCTGCGTGTGGGCAGGTGTACAGAACTCATCGGGTCTCGCTTTCTACGCATTATGGCTAGTGTATTTACTCTACCGCATGGGGGAGTATTAGGTTTACGTGGTAGGTAGCTATATAGCTATATTGCGAGCAGGGTAAGGGAGGCAAGGGAAGCAGAGGTAGTCGAAGAAGCCTGCTGCATTGCATACCCCGTATGCAATGCCACCGCACCACCCGGGCAGCATGAGAACAGCACGCAGGTGGATACGGCAGGCGTGCAGAGGCAAAGTCAGTCACCCCGCCCGCAGCACGAGCACAGCGAAGCCCCCGCCGCGCATCCGGGAGAGTACCCGGTGCCCAGCAGGGGCTTCTAGGAACAAGCTACAGAACTTTACGCGCGAGCGTCGAAGTGCTGCAGACCGGAATCTTCGCGGCTACCGCCTTGACCGTCGCCAACATCGCGGTAATCGCTGATCCATTCAATTTTCTGAACCCACTTGACCATCTTGTAGCCGTGCATGGAATCTGCACGCAAGCGTAGGGGACCACCGTAAACATCTGGGAGGGGCTTATCGTTCATACCCCAAGCCAGAATGGTTTCGTCCTCCATTGCCATGGAGATATCCAAGCATTCGTAGTAGGGTTCGGTGGGGCGACCATCGTAGGTGTGACCCACGTGCCCGAATGAAGTCACCATAACGTACCGTGCGTTATCGTCCTTTTCAACAAGGGCGAGCACATCACGCAGGCGAACGCCTTCCCATTTGGCGATGCCCGTCCACCCCTGCATGCAGGTGTGCATCGTAATATTGACTTCCTTGCCCAAGGACTTCAAATCGTCGATGCTTAGCGACTTGGGTTCTTTCACCAAACCGCCCAGCTCCAGGCGATAATCTACGAAGTCCTGTTCACGCAGTCGGTTCCATTCGGTGCTTTCACGCTCTGTAGGCGGGCGTGTGTTAACCCAGTGGAACGGCGAAATATCGGCATCCGTGAAGGTCTGCTTCTTGACCTGGCGTGAGGAAATGCGATCCAGGAACAGGTTGCGAACCGGCTGGGTCAGGCCCCAAACGAAGGTCTGGGCGAAGCGCAGGTCTCGATGCGACCAGTAAGAAGCACCGATCCAGACCGCGAGAACCACGACGACGCCAACGATCAACATGGTCACTGCTTGGGCGAACTGTGCCGCGTCAATCTCGTTGTAGTTCTTGTTGAGCATCATGTGCGCAATGTTGTACTGCGGGTGAACGATGAGTACCAGCGCCACGTGCATGATGGTGAAGACGCAGTAGAACGCCATGCCCAAGAAGTGAATTGAGCGGGCGGTCTGGCGGTTACGGAACAACCGCACGTAGCGTGGGAAGCGACCGCAGAACGCGGGGCTCATGATAGGACCGGTGGCAATCATCAGCGGCGCCACGATGAAAACCACGGTGAAGTACATGAGCTTCTGAAGCGCATCGTAGGGCTGGAAATGCTCAATAGAGGGGATTTGGAAACCCGCGTAAATCTGGATGGACTGCCATGCCTCGGGGAAAATATCCCAGGAGGTAGGAACAATACGGCGCCACTGACCCGTAATAAAGAGTAGGCTCACATAAACCAGACCATTAGCAATCCAGATGACGGTAGTGAGAGCGTGCCAAGCACGTCCCAAGCCAATCTGAGCCTTACCGGGGAGCGAGATCAGAGGGGAGAGGCTTCGTTGATCGTCGCGGGCGGTGTATTCGCCAGGGACGGTTGAAACCTTATCCTTCGTGAACTTGAGCCACTCAGACCCGGGGGTGCAGTGGTTGTTCCAGTAAAAACGCGGATGTGAGGCAATAACTTCCCAACCGGATCGGATGAGAAGTCCAATCATCAGAAAGTTAATGAAGTGGGTGATGCGCAGCCAGGCAGGAAAGTCTAGTGCTACACCACCGGCACTCATCATGAGTGTTTGGTGCATTTGTCTTCCTTAGAATGACTGTGTGTGCGTATGGAATTAGTGTGTGAGGCCGTAAAGTTGAGATGCTCTAATGAGCTATTCAGAGGTTGAGTCCATATCGTTCTCCGTCCCTGTAGAGCTCGTCTGTCAACGCGGGACTACCCGGAAGAGTCATGTCTCGACTAACCTGCAACCCCACATGAGATATTGGATTCTGTGGGATTTATGAGGAGCCCTGCCGTATCTATTTCATCTTAGCTGACACAGTGTCACTCGCAAAAGATAAGAGTCGTAACACGCCGAAAATTTGTCGTAAAAATACCGAATATTACGGACTTTTGAGGGTGTTAATGACCTTAAGTAATGCTGCCGGATAACGATTACGTGACGGGTAAATTATGGAATTTAAGAGGTTATATGTATGAAAATTTAGGATACTCTTTTTGTGGGTTTAGAGCGATTAAACCAAAATTACATGTTCTTATTTTATGGTTTCAGACACCTCAACTCGTCGGCATTCTAAGAACTGGAGTATGCACGATGCACGCGAACGCAGCAGATGAGGCTTGGTCGGGCGTATCTTCCCGCCCGTACCTAGAGTGCGAGCAGATATTATGTCGGCGAGCAGATAGCGGATTGTTATCTGCTCGCCGACATAATATCTGGGGGTAGAATCCTGACTCTAGACCGTGCGGATTGCATCGGCGGGCTGCGCGCGAGAGGCCACAATAGCCGGAACCATGGCAGATACCAGTCCGGAGATCCCACCTGCGCCGAGCCCCAGGAATAGGGGAGTCGCCTCCAGAATAGGTTTCCAGCCATTGAGTTGGCATATCAGTAAGGTCAGGAGCGTGCCTAGCGTAATCCCCAAAATACCGCCCGCAAGCCCAATAAAAAGCCCTTCAAGCAGAAACATGCGCCGTACCGCCGCTTTCGACGCTCCCACCGCACGCCGTAACGCGATCTCGCCGCGCCTGGTTTGCACGCTTAAGTACAAAGTTGTGCCCGCGCTCAGTGCCGCTAGCAGAAGAATACCCCAGGAGGATACAAGCGAGAGGGTCGCAATATCGTTCGAGACCCCGCGATGCAAAGACCTCAAGTCTGTGACCGTCTGAACCTTGTAATTTTCCGGATGCGCCGCATCCACGCTTAAGGGCGCTACCTCAGAAACAGGCGCGGGGTAGCCTGGTTTAGTGCGCATGAGAAAAAGGTGCTCGTTTTGCGGGTATGACGATGCGCTCTTCATATCAAGCACCACAGCATTAAGCAGGAGAGCATCTCGAGGAGCTTCCTCAATAATGCCGACCACACTATATTCCCTCCCCTTGACTGTCACGATGGAGCCGGAACCAGAACCGGAAATCCCAAGCTGTTCTGCTGCGTGCTTTCCTACGAGAGCCGAAGGCCGGTCTTGATTCGTATGTGCGCGGGTAAAAAGGGTGCGGGCGTTGCCTGGTTTGGTGACCGCCTCTGCCGCATCCAGGTACCCCGTGTCGATAGCGTAGGTGAGCACGCTTATTTTATTGATGGGAACCGGTACGTCAAGCGGGAACTTTGAGACATCACCGGCGATGCTCGTGCGGTATCCGACGGCGGTAACCCCGTTAATCGCCGTGAGTTTTTGGGAAACCTCCCCGGCTTCTTCGGAGGAAAAATCTTGGGAGACGGGTGAAAGTCGAACCTCGTCGAGAGCCGCCGCTTCCAGGCGTTCACTGACCTGATGAGCGGTGCTGTTCAAGAGCCCCGAGGATGCCACCAGCCCGGTGACCGCGAGCGCATAGGCGGTGCAGAGCAAAGCTGAGCGTCCTAGCCGTGTTGTCATGGCGGCCGCCGCATCCCAGACGGAGGAGAACCAGGCGCGAACACCGCTGCGTTCCAGGGGCTGCTTTTTCTGCTGCCGTTCAGACATATTATGCTGTGGGGCGGTACTTGATTCTGCGTCCTCGAAGTGCACCTCTTCTAGATGGCCGTCTACCATGCGCAGACACCGGCTTGCCTGACGGGCAACATCTTCATCGTGGGTAATCAAAACAATGGTAGTACCCGCCGCATTGAGCCTTTTGAAATCTTGCATGACTCGCTCGGTAGTTACACGGTCCAGGTTTCCGGTGGGCTCATCAGCAAGAAGAATATCCGGGTGCGTGCTCAGGGCACGGGCTATAGCAACCCGTTGGCGTTCACCGCCGGAAAGCGCACCTCCGGAATACATGAGCCGGTGTTCCAGCCCCAACTGGGTGAGCGTCTCTTCACTAATGCGTAGTTGTTCGTGAAGACCCACTCCCTGTACCCGAAGGGGAAGTGCAACATTGCGTATCACGCTTTCGTGGGGCAGCAGATGTGCGTCTTGAAAAACGAACCCGAGATGTCGGCTGCGCAGAATGTCCAGGTCGCGGGTCGGTGCATGGGTAATGTCACGTCCACGAAGAAAATAGCTGCCGTGCGTGGGGGTATCTAAGAGGCCGAGCACATTCAAGAGCGTAGATTTACCGGATCCGGAAGGGCCGATAATTGCGAGCATATCGCCCGGGTACACCCGCAGGTCTAGGTTCTGCAGAACGGGAGTATCGGCCCTGGTGTAGGTTTTGGATATGCCTACGAGCTCAAGAATAGGCTCATGCCCGTTGTTGATGGATTCTTCGTGTTCGGTTTCGTAGGGCAAGTCGGCGCTACGGGGTTGGGATTTCAACGTCGGTTCCTTCCCGCAGCTCGTGGTCGCTTTTAATGGCCGCCCAGCCTTCAGCCTGGCGTACTACGGTCACGGTGACTTCTTCTCCGTTGTGTAGGCGCAGATACTCTTCACCGTTTTTCTCACGCAGGGCTGTAATAGGTACGGCTAGTGTGGGGTCGCCGCTGCTTTTCACCTCAAGAGTTGCGGATGCACCATCGGGCGCTTGGAACCCTTCCGGCACGGTGAAGGTCACGTCTTTACCTGGTATATCGCCGGTGGCGTTAAACTCTGATATTGCGGTAACGGTTGCCGTTCCTGAGGCCCCACCGGTGGATTTTGCTTCGGCGGTGCTGCCCACGTGCAGGTCACGGGTGACATCGATGGTTGCACGTGCCACGATCGTGGGAGAGCCGTTCCGTGTAGTCAACAGCGGATTCTCCCCCAGTACCGTACCCTGTGCTGCGATAGTTTCGACGGTGCGCCCCGCAGAGGGCACCAGCATAAAGGTTTTCCAGTCGATGCTTTCGACATCGCCGCTGGCAACCCCTAAGTTGTAGAGGAAGGACTGATAGGCCTTCATACTTTGTTCCGACCAGGTGCCGTCTGTACCGGGGGCATACCCCCAATTGGTGAGGGTCTGTTGGAGTGCCAGCACATCAGACCCCGAATCGTCTTTCTTGATGGTGCGGTAGAAAGGAATGGAATCGGGCATGGCAATAATGGGCACATCAGAGATTGTTGCCACAAGATCACCGGGGTGAATAGTGCGCCCGGGTTCTACCGCAACGCGAGTAACCACGGCACGTTCAGCCCCTACAGCAGGGGAGTAGGGCTCAGTTTTACCCAGTTGCACTTTCCCTTGAAGTACCGTCGCCTGCCCTACCTGACGTTTCTCGATTTTGGTGGTGACGGTGAGTTTTTCTTGAGAGCTGGCAAGGGCCTCTGACTGTGCGGTACTCATATTTTTACCCACGATTAAACCTAGAACCAGAAAAAGCAGGTTAGCGCAGATAAAAATAATGAGGATGCGCGAGCGGGGAATGCGCTCCAAAGAAACATGTGACGTATTTTTTACCATGAGGGCAGCGGCTCTCCGTGATCGGCTAATACTTTTTTAGCCTCTTCGATTTGGGCGTCAAGGTTTTTGCGGTATTCATCAAGCTGCGGCTTGTACTTTTCGATGGCTGCGGCCTGATATTGTGCCCGGCGGTTCATAGTTTTCATGAAATATCCGGTGCTGTCTTTGCAGTCTAGATCGGCGAGAGCGACTTCAATTTCTTTTTCTTTATCGCCGGGAACTTCTGGTGCCCAGTAGTAGTCTTTGGGAATAGAAATACCTTTATCTTTGAGGCATTGTTCCCATTCTCCGTGCCATTTTTTGACGTCTTCATCGCGCATCCATGCGGAGTCTGCTTCAAGATCAGCCTGAGCAACGATGGTGTTGGCTTCGGGCATTCGGGCGGGAAAATCGCCCAGCTGACGGACTGTATTTTGGCATTCGCTATATACTTCCATCTGGGCTTCCGAATATTCTTTGTGGGGAAGTAATGTAACTATACGAATTTTTGTTACATCATGGTCGATAGAGTATCCGTATTTGGAGACGTAGTCTTTATTCCAAATTCCGTACTGAAAATGTGGTTTAATTTCAACACCATCTCCGGTACTGCCGCTTGGAACTCCTCGCGCTACTGAACAGTCATTATTATTGTAAATATTTGCACTGAGCGTTATAAGCCCTTCTGGTGTAGACATCATATATTTGTTGAGTGGAAGAATAATTTCCATATGTTCGTTATCAAAGATCGCTTTAACATCTGAAAACTTTGAATAATTTAAATCTTTTCCGGCACTAGGATCACCCTGAGGCTCACCTGTGTGAGGTCCGCTTGAACATGCTGAACACAGGAGAGTAAGGCAGGTAATGGCAGAGAGAAGCCTTTTCATAGCTTTGGATTCTTTCGAGATGAGGGGACTGAGCATCCAGTCCAACAGAACCATGTGAGTGGTACAGCACGTTTTTGTGATGTATCTCAAATCTAGCGTAAATCACCCAGAAAGCAAGGCTGTAGAATTATAAAATTATCCATATTTATGAATAAATATCTGTGAGTTGTGAATAAATATTGATGAGATGTGTGGCATAAACGCGAAAATGATGTGTTATAGCCCCATATAAGGGATATATGCAGCTGATGTGCCTCAAAAAGCCGGTGGATGCCCAACGCAACATGTATATATATTTTTTCTAAATAACGGATATCTATCTGACAGATGCTCGTCACGGGACGTCATATACCGTCTAAAACCCGGAATCTCGCAGGTAGTCCCGTCCCCTATAATCGTGCGGGTTTCTGGCATGGGAGGGGGGACCACGAACTTCGGACGGTGTGACCGCAGCGAACGCATCCGCGCGGGAAAATCCCTACAATGAACCATAAACGCCGAACGAGCAGAGTCTTGCGCCAAACCTACAGGAGCAGCAGATGAGCAATGATATGGATCTTCGCACCTCCTATAAGAAATTCATCCAGGACTTACCCCAGCTTCTCGCGGACAAAGGCCCCGAACAGGTATATGCCCTGTACAAAGCCGAGAATTATGGCAGCCTGCACGCGGGCGGGTTCCGCGAGGAAGTTGAACGACTGGCCAGTCCCGCACCTCACTGGTGCGATCAGGGGTTCTTTCGGTTAGCCGAGCTCTACGATGGGCTGCAGCTGAACCATGACGACGACTATTTTCTGGCGCTTATGAACCTGAACGTTTCGCTTCGGCAGAGCCTGCTACGCCACGACCAGCAATTTCGTGACGAGCTGCTGTGGCACCTGTTCACCGTCGAGGGAACCCCCGAAAGGTCGTTCACGACGGTAGATAAAAATACGTTCAGAAACACCTGGCAGAGAGAACTGCTTGAGGCTTCCGCCGAGGGGCTGATTCCCCGGGAACATCTGCTGGATGCGTGCCTGGCATCGTTAGCGCGGGACTTCGCCGCCTACCGCGCCGGGTGGTTCTCCCGCATGTATGCCGCGCTCAAACCCACCGCCGCAGAATCCGCTCAACGGCAGGGCACGCTCGTGAACCTGCTGGGGTCGCCGGTGGGCACGACCGTCACCCTAGCAGTCAAACAGCTTTCGGCGGTGCATCGGGCGGGGCTTCTTGACGCCGACCGATTCGTTCGCGGATGCGCCCCCGCGCTGCTGACGAGCAAGGCGAATGCGCTGTCGATCCTCAAACTCTTGGCGTCTCTGCGCGGTACAGTCGGCGATGCGCCGGTTGCCGAAGCATCTGTTGCGGGGCTGAACCACGCGCATCCACAGGTGCAGGTGGCAGCCGCAAAACTGCTTCATCAAGCCAAAGCGGCTGAAACGCTGTATCAGCATGTGCAGAATCTCAGCCCTGTTGCACGGCAGGAATTAGAGGACGCCGGACTCCTGAAACGTACAGAAGAAGGAACCGCGCAGCATACAGCCTTGAAAGCCCCAGGTGAGGCCGAGCAAACCGCCGAGGGCACGGATCACGATGCCCCGCATCCTGATTACGTGCGTTCTGGGAAAGGTACGGGGAAAGTCCCCAATATTCTTGAGAGCATTCGAGTGAGTTGGGCTTATCGTGAAAGCGAGGCGAAACGCCCCAACGGCAAACCCGAAAACGTGTGGTGGAGCCCCACCGTGCACCTGCCTGCCGCAGAACCACACCACACGCCGGACGAAAAACATCTGCTCACCCTGCACTATGCGGCAACGAGCTGCGAAGAACTGGCGCGCCTCTGCCCTTCCTCCACAGTGCCCATGGCGGTAGGGCTGCTGGAACGATGGGTCTTTCTCGACGAAGAAGACGGGCACCACTATATGCATGATATGGTCCAGACCCTCAGGAACCATCCGGGGCAGTGGAACTCCATCACCGCGCAGGCGCTCGCTGTGCTGGCTACTTCAAAGCATCATATAGACCGTGCGGGAGCCGCCGAGCTGTTGGCGGAGAACCTTGACGGTCGGCTCTCCTACGAAGACGCCACTACAGGGTTTTCGCAGGCTGCTCCGGCGCTGATGTTTACCCGGTGGGCGCATACCTTCGAGGATATGGCGGCTATAGACCCGCACGTTACCTTGAGTTTCTTAGGCGGTCTGCTGCCGCATTGTGAGCGCACCCAGCACGGGATGGGGAAGCTCCTGGGAGTATATGCGCAGGAATACGTGCGTGCTTACGGCGCGAATGATTCCCCGCAGCTAAGCCTCGAGATGACCGCGTGGTTAGGCGGTTTTAAAGGATCTTCGCAAGCGGCAAAACATGCGCGGGCTATCCTCAAAACCCTCACCTAAATACGCTTCCTTAGCCCGGGGAACCAGCTAGTTCTCCGGCGGTTTCTGGGTTTTGGAGGACCCCGAAGAGTCATTGCCCCGCAGAGGACTGTGCGTTTCTTTCGTCGGTTTCACAGCCGGAATCATGCCGGTTGTGAGCTTCACCGTCGCGTTGCGGTGCGCCTTCAACGCATCAATCTGGGCACGCTTAGAAACACCGGACTCAGCCTCAGCCGTCTGCGACCTAAAAGCCCGCTTAATGGCTGCAGCCCACAGCGGGAATAGCAGAACCGTGAGGGCACCACCTGCCACCAGAAGCGATGCGGTAGAGCTCTCCAGCAGCCCCGAGCTCGTGGCGATACTCGTGACCGCCACGATAATAGGCAGACCTGCCGCCGAATAAAGCGCCAACTCAACCTTCTCGCTCATCGACTGCAGACCCGAACCCGTGTTCGTGAACCGCTCCGCAATAAACACCGGCACCCCACGCACCAGCAGAATACCGATAACCACCATCGCCAGCAGCAGAGGCGAAGACGCCACCACAGAAGGGTTAATCCCCATGCCGCTGACCACGAAAAACAGCGGAATCATGAACGTAAACCCGACCGTCTCTAACCGTGCCGTGATCATATGAAGTGCGCCCACCGGGGTGAGCGAACGCATAATAATACCCGCAGCGAAGGCGCCGAGCACCGCATCCAGCCCGAAAAGCGCCGTAAACATAATGAGGGTAGCCAGCAGAAACATAGCAAGACGCAGCACGAGCTGACTGGTTGTGTTAGTTTCTACCGCCATAATCTGGCGCAGGCCGGGCACTTTCTGCAGAAGACGATGCGGAATAATCGCCGTCACCACAGCAATCGCCATGAACCCCAGCAGAATCAGAATCGCCAAGCCCGGCGAATACGAGGAGAGCAGCAGCGACATCGCAAAAATCGGGAAAAGCTCGCCAACGGCGCCGTGCACCAGCACCGCATTACCCACCCGAGTACCCGCTGCACCATGCGATTTGAGCATGGGCAGCAGCGTGCCTAGAGCCGTGGAACTCAGCGCAATGCCCACCGCAATATAGGTGTTAAAACCCTTGGCGAAACCGGTGATGAGCGCCGCCCCCAGCACGCCCAGTGCAAAGCAAACGAACCAGGTTGCGATCGCGCTTTTACCCTGGCGGTTACGCAGCGAATCGACGTTAATCTCAAACCCGGCAATCAGAAAGAGCATGCCTAAACCCAGCTCTTTCAGCAGCGGAATGCCGCCGTCGCTGCCGGATGCCAGCCCCAGCACATTCGGACCAATGAGCACACCGCAGATCAGCAGGAACACTACATCAGGGATGCGCTTGCCCGTTAGCCGCGACATGATGGGCGAAAGCAGCGCCGCTAAGGTCACCCAGAAAATCGAGACATACTGCGCGGTACCCTCAACCCCGGACGCCTCGTGCGGACCCGCAGCAAGAATATGCGTGTGCGCGGCGGCGAGGGGCTGGGCAAGCTGAGAAACATCCAGAACGTTCATAGTGAAGAAAGCATACCTTAGATACTTCGGGTTATTCACATAGGAGGGGCTGACTGTGTTCTTTCAAAAAGACTAGGCGTAAGTACAGCGGGCGAGGAAATCTACTCCAGCTGCCCAAGGTATCACATGACGTTCCGAAGCCAGCGGATAACCCGCACACAACAATCCGGTATCTTGCACCCCACCCCGCACATCTGTGCCCTGAGCTGGGGCAACGTGATGCGGCATAGCCTCAACACGAACCGTCACAGCATCAGGCCCCGCTAGAAACCGCCCGCAGAACACGGTACCGTAGAATGCACCACCACAGGCACGAGCGAGCAGGAGATGCATGCTACCGGAAACCAACACCCGGCGAGATACCGGGTTAGACAGCGCTCGCGCCTTTGCGCTTCTGCTCATGCTCATTCCTGTGAGCGTAAGCCTTAACCTGGTGCCCGGCAAACATCTGAGCTGGCTTTCACAGGTGCTTCCGCAGGCATTGAACCTGTTCGCCGTGATTCTGGGCGCGGCTGCATACTTATACTCCCGCAAGGTGGCTTTTCCGCAGTTTTTTGCGAGCAGTATCGTGCGTTTTCTGGCGTTCTGCGTGCTCGGCTGGATTCTCGCCCAACTTCCACACAGCACCTTTGCGGATCAAGCTTTTTCCGGGTGGAAAGACTTCCCCATCCGTTTCGATATGCTTCTGCCCCTAGCCGTGCTGACCCTGCTGAGCATCGGGCTGGTGTACATGCCGTTTTGGGTGCAGCTTGCCGTGACCGTGCTCGCCAGCCCCGCCGTGCCGTTCACTTACGAGCGGCTGAGCGTGGGCGGGTGGACTGCCGACGACTGGCTGCATCGCACAATCCCAGCAATCGTGAACGAGAGTGCGGGAACCATGTTTCAGGATGGGTTCAAACTCATTTGGCTTATGGGCTTGGGCATGGTGCTGTGGCGAGGATACGAAAAACTTGGCGCACGCTTGGGCATACCGGTGGCGCTGGGTTCTCTTGCCGTGAGCATCTATCTGTGGGTGTATCCGCATGCCCAACTGGGACCGCTCACGTGGCCGATCGTACTCACCATCGTGGGAGTGGTGGGAACCGTCTGCACCTGGGGAGAGCTTGCGCGGCTCAGCGCCGGAAAAGGCGTGCTGGAACCGTTCGCGCGGCTGGGTCGAATGTCGCTGAGCGCATCCATTGTGATGCTGGGGCTGGCATTCTACGGTGGCGGGCGGCTCGTGACGATGGTCGCCGGTGAAGGTTATCGCGCCCCGCAGCAGGGGAGCGTCTATAGTTATGCGCTATGGTTCGGGTTCCTGCTCGTATGGTGGGTGCTGGCGATGATGCTGTGCACCCTGTGGGAGAAAATTCAGCAGCGCGGCCCCCTCGAAATGGCGCTCGCCCTCATGAGCGGGCGGGGATAGGGCCTGGACTCGGTGGCTACAGTCCCGAAGATCTCGTCCTCGCATCGCAGCGCGGACAGGCCCGAAAGACACTCGCTGCCTCAACGATAAAAAATGAGGTAAGGGTGAACCAAATGCTAAGGATCTGGCAGAGCAATACGGCACTAAGTGTAATGGTGGTCATCAGTTTGGTGGGTCGCTGGAGCCAAGCCGACCTCGCCGAATGTATCAACGTGTCACGGCAGACGATCGTCTCACTAGAGAACGGTCGATACGAGCCGACACTGAAGACCGCCATGCGGTTATCGGCAGTGTTCGATGCACCGATCGAGGAGAAGATCTTCAGCCCAGACCCCGACGACCTCAGCCTCGGTCGCACAGACTGACCGCACGCGCCCTTGACCCACAAGACGTCGAACGCCTCGATTCATCTGGATGGACCCCCATACAGCGAGGCCACTACGAGCACATCGTTACCCTCCGCCCAGGGCGATGACGAGCGTTGCTGCTGCCAGCAGGAGGCTGGTCGGTGCCATCGTCCAGCGTTCGGCGGGGCTGCGCGAGATCGCGTTGAGTGCCACGCTCGCGGCGAAGAACGCGAACACCACCCAGGTCAAGACGATCACCGCTGTACTGTCTCCGGCCGGGAGAACGCCCGCACGGCTGAGCAGCAGGGCCGCCAACCCTGCGTACACCAGCACCGACGCCACACTGGCGACGCGGAGCCCGCGCGGCAGAACGCGGTGCTGGCCGCCCCACCCGAAATGACCTAAGGGGAGGCCCGACGCGGCGAGGATCTGCATGATGGCGAGCGCCGCCAGCAGCGCGAGCGCGACGACAAGAGCGATGGCGGTCATGCGGTTTCCTCTCGCCGAGCCTCTGCATTGCGAGCACATGCGCGCGGATTCCGCGGTCCAGGGTTGACCGCCGTCTTGCTCCTGTACCGCTTGACCAGGTGCCGGGCATCGACAGTCAGAGGCGGAGTCGCGGTATCCATCATTCGCTCCTCAGATCGTGGGCTATGCTCGGTCGAGTACGTGCTGGTAGGGCTCTTCCTAGTCACGGTCACTCCTTAGAGTTCTCGGTCGACTCGGTGAGTCCGAGCAGCTGGCGCGTCTCGCGCAGCCACTCCCGTTCGGCCTCGGCGTGGACCAAGCCATTGCGCAGGGTCGCCGTCTGCAACAGCCCCATCAGGTCATCGGACCTGATCGTGATCGAGGATAACGTGGTCAACGCCTCGTTCATCTGACGCTCCCGCTCATCAAGCATCCTCTCCACCCCTTCCCGGCCGATCAGGGCGGCAAAGAACAGCCGGGCGAGGAACGGCTCCTTGGGAAGGTCCTCCTCCACCGGAGACGACAGCCAGTCCGTCAGCTCCGCGCGCCCGGCGTCGGTCAGGGAGTGCACCTTGCGGTCGGGCTTGCCGTCCTGTCGCACCACCTCTGTCGTGATCGCCCCCGCCCCGCTCAGCCGATCCAGCGTCCGATAGATCTGCGATCGGTCGGCGTGCCAGAAGTGCGCTACCGAACTTGCGAACGCACGTGCCAGGTCGTAACCACTTGCGGAACGGATCGACAGCAGCCCAAGGATTGCGTGCTTCAACTCCATGTCACATAGTCTACCACACACCTATATGACTATACACCTATGAGTTCGGAATCTACGAGCACACTGGTGCTGCGGTCACCTGTCCAGGGACGACCCGCCATAGCGTGGGCCGCGGTCTTGAGTCAGGGTGCGCGAGGATTGGAGGTGGCGGTGACGTTCCTCGACAGCGCGGTCGGTGGCATCGCGCTGCGTCTGCTCGATGGCACGGGACTGCTTGATGCGTCGAAGTGCCTCGGTGGGGGTGAGTGCGCGTAACGCCTCGATTTCGGCGTGGGCTCGGTTTGCTGTGCGGGTCGCGTCCTCAACGTTCCGATGCGGGCGGGCGTTGAGGTAGGCGGCCTGGTTCTTCGCCACCGCATCCGTGCCGAAGATGCGGGCATACATGCGCAGGCGCGGCAGGTCGTCGGGTTCCAGCGCCTTGCGCACGGCTTTCGCAGCGGCCTGTTGCTGAGCGGTCGCTTCGACCACGCGCGAGTCGGCGTCGATCCGGGGGCGGGTGACGCGCTCGACCCACGATGCGCCGTCCTCGTCCCACCGGGGCGGCTCACCCCACACGGTCGCCAGTCGCCGCTCGGCGTCGCGGGCGAGAGCCTGCGCAGGACGGTGCTCGGTGGTGGCGCGGCGCTTGCCGAACCTGCCGATAGCAGTCAGGTGGTCGTGCGACTTGCTGCTTGGTGCCGGCCTCGTGGCACTGGCCTTGATCTTTCACGGGGTGGTTGGGTGGGGCTGGGGTGGCGTCGTTGCCGGTGTGGTGGATCTGATTGTGGCATGTGGGTGTGACGGCCTGCCGCGTGTCGGGCCGCGGTGGTCGGGCCTGTCCTGGGGGCCGGAGGGGTTCTTCCTTCAGTGTTGTGGGGCGGGTATGGGACGGGGCCGCGTGCCTATGGGGCTGATAGGGCCCGCAGGTGCCTGAGCCCGGTGACAAGGAGGCTGGTGAAGGGGGTGGTGGGCCTTGTAGCGCAGCACGGTGCGTCGGGCGTGGCGGGCGATGACGGCGGGGATGCTCAGCAGGCGCAGGGTCCTGGGCTCCCACTTTCGGGCCGGGGTGCGGGCAAGCGCCAGTGTCTGGCAGAAGGCGAGGATGTCGCAGGCCAGGGCAGTGCTCAGCACGAGGAAGAGGGCGGGTGGGAGCCGCACCGCGGGCCGGCAGTCGGCATAGGCACAGTCAACAGGGTCGCCACGGCGGTCTGTCACCTGTAGCTTAACGATGAGCAGCAGGGAGCCCGCCGTGACGGCGAGCACGCGCCCGATGCGGCACAGCCACACCCCCAGGCCGGGCGCTGCCCCCTCATCGTGTCCTGTGGCGCCGCCCGGATAGGCTAGCGCCATGACCATCCGTGTTGCAGTGACAGGCGCCGCCGGGCGCATGGGATCGACCGTCTGCCAGGCGGTCCAGGACGCCGAGGGCCTTGAGCTCGTGGCCCGCCTGGACGTGGGGGACACCCTCGACGCCGAGCACCTGGCGGGCGCCGACGTCGCCGTCGACTTCACCGTCCCCAGCGTCACCGAGGCCAATGTCCACGCCCTGCTCGACGCCGGAGTGGACGTCGTCGTGGGCACCACCGGCTGGACCGAGGAGTCCTACGGGCGCATCCGCGAGCACCTGGCCCGGCCCGAGGCCGCCGGCCGCAGCGTCCTCATCGCCCCGAACTTCGCCCTGTCCGCCGTGCTGGCCATGAGCTTCGCCGCGAAGGCCGCCCCCTACTTCGAGTCCGCCGAGGTCATCGAGCTCCACCACCCGAACAAGGTCGACGCGCCCTCGGGCACCGCGGTCGCCACCGCCCAGGGCATCGCCGCCGCCCGCGCCGAGGCCGGCCTGGGCGCCATGCCGGACGCCACCCAGACCGACCCCGACGGCGCTCGCGGGGCGGTGGTCGACGGCGTCCACGTCCACGCCGTGCGTCTGCGGGGGCTGACCGCCCACGAGGAGGTCGTGCTCGGCAACCCCGGCGAGCAGCTGACCATCCGCACCGACTCCTTCGACCGGGCCTCCTTCATGCCCGGCGTGGTCCTCGCCGTGCGGCAGGTCTCCAGCCGCCCCGGCCTGACCATCGGCCTGGACGCCCTGCTCGACCTCTGAGACGGGAGCCAGTCGGGGCCGGGTAGGGGCCGGTGAGGCGCTACAGCGAGGCCGCCCAGCAGTCCTCAGTGATGCCCTCGCCGACGCCGAGCACCCGGTGGGCCCCGGTGGGCGCCATGCCGACCGAGGACAGGAGCCGGCTGATCGATTCGTCCCCGCGCACCGCCCAGGCCACGAGCGCCCTGGCGCCGTCCTGACGGGCCAGGTCCACGGCAGCCGCCAGGAGCCGGGAGCCGTGCCCGCGGCGCTGACTGGCCGGCTCCACGCCCAGGGCCGTGACCTCCACGGCCTGCACCCCGGCCTCGTCGACGTGCCCCTCGGCGTCCATGGACTGGGTGGGGGCCAGACCCAGCAGGCCCACCACCGTCCGGCTCACAGCGTCCGCCTGGGCGGTGGTGGCCACCAGGACGTGGTGCTCGGGCGAGGGCGGCTCGGTCACTGCCGCCTCCCAGCCTGCCGCGATGACGGGGGCGGCGATCATCGCCCGCACGCCCTGGGGCAGCGGTGCACTGTGCTCGGCGGTGTGGCCGGCCTCCAGGGAGGCCAGCATGGTGGCGGCCTGGACCTGCCCGACTGCCGTCAGGTCCTCCGCCCGAGCCGGGCGCACGAAGCCCCCCGGTGCCTGGGGGCCGTCATGGTCATGCTCTGTACAGTCGTGAGTGCTGGGGGAGTAGTGCGGGGCGTGCGTATCCGCTTCCGGGCTTAGCCCGGCCAGCGGATCGGCGCCCAGGACGGAGCCGTCCCGGCTCCCGGAGGGCGATGAAGGCGATGAGGACGATGCAGGTGAGGGGGGCGAGGAGGTCATGGACCGAGCCTAAGTGACGGTCCTGCCCGGTCCCTGAGCGCCGCCGGGAGCGGAGAGGTACCTATGAGACAGATCATGAGATGAGCCCCTCGGCGGGCCGGGTGCACGTTAGGGTGGCGCCATGAGCGCAGCCCCCTCCCGCAGCTTCGGTTCCGTCGGCGTCGCCATGGTCACCCCCTTCACGCCCAGTGGGGAGGTCGACTTCGACGCCGCCCGAGCCCTGGCGGTCAGCCTGGTCGACGACGGCGCCGACCTGATCCTCCTGTCGGGCACCACCGGTGAGTCCCCGACCACCCACACCCCCGAGAAGCAGGAGCTGATCCGCCAGGTCAAGGACGCCCTGGCCGGACGCGCCATGATTATGGCCGGCGCCGGCTCCAACGACACCGCCCACGCGGTGCGCATCGGCGTGGCCTCCCAGGAGGCCGGCGCCGAGGGCCTGCTCATCAACGCCCCCTACTACAACCGCCCCAGCCAGGAGG
>ERZ772962.606-NODE-606-length-19893-cov-5.753655_pt1 | contig 19893 bp, 10 predicted proteins | sample MGYA00580676_ERZ772962 | MGnify/ENA primary metagenome ERZ772962 (study PRJEB29015, sample SAMEA2738049) | human oral metagenome | biome: human oral; feature: human-associated habitat; material: saliva | place: China | collected 2230 ...
CGAATTGCCTCAAGAAAGCACTCAATCGAAGATTCTTGTAGATGGAAAAGAACTTCCTGATTTCGCTGAAAATCGTCAAGACTATCAAATCACCTATAAAGGTCAACGTCCAAAAGTTTCAGTTGAAGAAACAGGCCAAGTAGCTTCAACAGTTGTAGATAGTGGTGATGATAGCCTTCCAGTACTTGTTCGCCTCGTTTCAGAAAGTGGAAAACAAGTCAAGGAATACCGTATCCAACTAGTCAAAGAAAAACCAGTTTCTGAGAAAACAGTCCCTGCTATTCAAGAAGAAAATCCAAGTCTTGAGGTTGTCGAAAAAGAACTTGCCTTCCAGACTGTTGAAAAAGAAGATTCAAGTCTATATGTAGGTGAAAGCCGTGTAGAACAAGAAGGACAAGTTGGTAAGGAACGCATTCTTACATCTGTTAGTCCAGACGGAACTCGTGAAGAGAAACTCCGTGAAGTGCTTCAGGCTCCTGTTAACCGGATTCTTCTAGTTGGAACTAAACGTGGTACGGCTCAACCGCTTGATGGTGTCAAAGATTTGGTTCATCACAAGTCAGAGCTCCTAGTGGAAGAAGAGGCAATTGATTTCAAAGTTCAAGAACGTAAGACTGACAAACTTTATGTGGGTGAAAGTCGTGTTCTTCAAGAAGGTCAAAAAGGTGTTCGTGTCCACCTAGTAGAAGTCGAAAATGGTAAGCGTACATCGAAAGAAACCTTTGATAAGATAGTTGCGCAAGATCGTATCGTGGAAGTTGGAACTAAGCGAGGTACAGCCCAACCACTTGATGGTGTCAGAGATTTGGTTCATCACAAACCAGAACTACTAGTAGAAGAAAAGGAAGTTGATTTCCAAGTTCAAGAACGTAAGACTGATAAACTTCCAGTAGGTCAAACCCGTGTCCTTCAAGAAGGTCAAAAGGGTGTTCGTATTCATTTAGTAGAAGTCGAAAATGGTAAGCGTACACTGAAAGAAACCTTTGATAAGATAGTAGCACAAGATCGTATCGTTGAAGTCGGAACTGCAGTAGCACAAGAGAAACCAGAACCTCAAGCACCTGTTAAGCCAGATGAGCGTGAACAGGAACAGATGGAACCAAAATCGCAAAAAGAAAAAGCTAGTCAGACTGGAAAAGACCACCTTCCAAATACAGGAAGTGAGTCTCAGGTGTCAGCTTTAGCAGCAGGATTGGCTCTCTTGGGCTTAGGTGCAGGACTTGCAGCTACTACTCGCAAAAAAGAAGACTAAGTTTAGTTACAAGCTAAATTGAACAGGAAAAGGCCAGAGTGACGCTCTGGTCTTTTTCGTCTGAGTTGTAATAGTAAACAAATGTTTAGAATAGTCAATACTATTCCAAATGGATTTTGTCCAAAATTCATAAAGTGCCCTTCACACTTATAAAAAGAGAGGTCGTGTTTGAAAATAATTGATAAATATGCTACAATAGTAGGCACTGGTAATTTTTATAAATGATTTTTTAATGAGAAAAATCGGATAAAATCCATTCAACTTTAGAAGGATCATGATCAGATGAGAAAGCGTAAAATTCCTTACCTTTCAGAGATTTGGTATGAGAATGGTTTTTTTAGATGTTAATCATGGTGACAGAGTTGATATGCTTATAAAAATTTTAAGGATTAAGTAAATCCGTTTATGCATTTGATAATGTTCAAATAGAAAAAATGGAAGAACAGGTGTTCTCACATGAAAATATTCAAGGATAGAAGAGAAGCTCCAAGTAGATTTGCACTCATGAGGTGCTCCTGTATTTCGTAGGTGAAATATCATGGTAAGCCAGTTAATCCTATCTTGATTATCAGTGGGATGAGCCTGTTTTCTTGGGTTGTCTTGCTGTTACGATGGTGAATGAACATTGCTAGAAAATGATCGCAAGACTTGCTAAATATAAAGAATAAAGGATGACAGATGAAACATTTCGGTCTTAAGAAACAGAAACGAACAAGTATTTTTTTCCGAAGAGCAATTTTTACAATTTTGATCATTGCGATCTATTTACTTGGTCGCCATATTTTACTTCCAGGATACAATGGAAATACAGGTTTTTCGCAAATAACTGAGCAAAATCCCTTGGCCTATTTGTATTCCTTGGCAGGAGTAGATGTCTCTCAGATTTCCATGTTTTCTCTGGGATTAGGTCCATGGATTACGACGATGATTGTCTGGCAGGTTATCAACTTGAATAAAAGTTGGAATATCCAGTCTTGGTCATTGAAAAAAGCGGATTTTGTGCAAAAGATTCTCACTTTGATTTTTTCCGTGTTACAGGGGATAGCTGTTATGTACACGGCTCGTTCGGAAAATGGACGCTTTTTGCTTCTTGTAGATGATTGGATTTATAATATGGCTGTACTAGCAACTGTTGTAGCAGGAAGCTTTGTTATTATCTGGTTGGCTAGTTTGAATGTTAGCAAGGGAGTAGGCGGGCAGACAATTATTATTATTTCAGGAATTCTGCTACAATTTGCTAACCAATTAGTGGTATTGATAGGACAATCTGTTTTGTCTAAAGAAGGATTAGCCTTTCTAGTAGGTGCGGCGATCTCATTTTTGCTCTTGGGCTATATTGCCGTGGTCTGCGAGAGAGCTGAAATTCGTTTGCCTCTAAATCGAGTCATGTTAAGTAGTCGTTACTATGGCAAATCTTACCTCCCTATCAAATTTCTTCCCTCTGGGGGAATGCCTATTATGTATGCCTCTAGTGTTATTATGTTGCTTCAGTTGGTATTAGACTGGTTTGGCCATGGTTTTACAAAAAATTTTGGTAGTTTATTTGACTTTACAAAACCCTTAAGTTTAGCCTTTTACTTGCTTGCTATCTATCTTCTTGCAATTTTATTTGCCTATATCAACTTAGAACCAGAAGAAACAGCGAAACGTTTACAACGTCAAGGAGAATACCTAGATTATATCCAGCCTGGGAAAGCAACTTTAAAAGTTTTGAAACATTACATTTCCTTACAATCTAATGTAGGAGCACTCTACCTGATCGTTTTTATTGGTTTACCCTATTTCATTAATTTCTTCCTACCTCTTCCAAATTTGCTTTTGACTATACCAAGTACATTGATCATTTTAGTCAGTATGCTTTTGCCTTTGCATGAAGAAATACGTATCTTGAGAATTGGGACTTACTACCACAAAGAATTAGAATTTAAAGGAGAATAGAGGGATATGTTTTACTTTGTACCATCTTGGTATAGACAAGATCGGAAATGGTATTCTACCACCCTGCCTTTCTATTACGTGTCTAAAAATATGATGTTTGATGATGCGGTGAATTTGCTGCGAATGTTTCAGCAATCAGGAGAGGCAAATACCACTCTGATTTTGAACTATTCACCACATATTCGAACCTTTCTTTATCAGCAAAGAATATTGCCAGAAACTGTATGGAATCTATTTGATACCATACAAGGTCTGACGGATGTATCTGTACGTAAAATTCGTCTGGAAGATATTAAATGGCCTCAAGGAGTAGAATTCTTCTATACTCCTTTTATGATTGAGGTATATTTAAATCAAGAACACTATGCTAAAATTAACTTCTCACAAACAGGTAATTTCTTTGATATTACTTATTTTGAGGGTGGACAGACAAATCATCAGTTGATTTTTGATGATCGTGGATTTGTTTCAAGCATCATCTATTTTGAAAATGATCAACCTTACTACCAAGATTATTTAAATTTACAAGGTACATGGCAGTTTAGGGAATTTTTGGGCACAGAAAATCATCAAGTACTTATCAACCCTGAGGCGCAGGCTACATTTGCAAAAGAAGTTTACCAAGATATCGAAGAATTGATCAATGAAAAATTAGATCAGTATCTAACTTCTTCGCTAACCAAGGATGATACGATTGTGATTTCGTCAGATGTACAGCACAACCACTTTTTCCAAAAGGTTAAGGAAAACCATCATGTTATCTTGTCTTTTTTTGGAGATCGCTATCCAATCACAAACCAGGAGCAGCTGCTAACGGATTTGACAGACACGCCGTTCTTCGTTGTTGATAGTTTAAATAAAATTGAAACGATAGCAGCTAATGTGGATCTAGAACAGTTGCCGGGATTTTATGAGATTCCGCCTTATGATACTCATCTAAACCTAGGGCATAGTCAAAGAAAAAAAGAGTTAATTGTTTACGTCAATTACGACAATCTACCAGCAGATCAAATTCAATATGTGTTTACGACTTTGTTTGAAATGATGTTGAAAAATGAATGGATTGACTTGCTGGTTGGAACACAAAGTCAGGATTTTGGCCGAGAGGCCTATATAAAACAGGTACTAGAAAACTATCGAACTCTTAAGCCAGAATATGAACAAGAATTGATTTTTGTTGATAAAGAGAAAAGAGCGAGAGGTGAGAACCGAGTTCTTGATGATGAAGAGGAGATTGTTCGCGAACGGATTGATATTGAGACCATTCATAGCGACATCGATTTGATTAAAGTTCTGAAGTACGTTCGTATTATACTAGATTTGGGAACTCCAGCTGATGTGTTGACTCAAATCGCTGGCATTAGTGGAGGGATCCCTCAGGTTAACTTGTATAGTTCTTCTTATGTGAAGCATGGAGAAAATGGTTGGATTCTAGATGATATTTCAGATTTTGAAGAGGCACTCTTATACTACCTCACAAACTTAGAACATTGGAATCAATCTCTAGTTCACTCAGTCAAGAAGATTGAACAGTATACAAGGGGTGAAATTGTCGATATGTGGAAAAATACCATAAAGGAATTAAAAGGAAATGAAAAAAATTAGTGTTTTGCAAATTGCTGATGAAAATTGGCAGGAGCAATATGAAATTCCTAGTAATATAAAATGGACATTTGTCAAACCAGAAGACATCGTCTCTTTATTGCCAGAAGATATCGGGATCTTAAATAGAGAAGTTGAGGCGGAAAACGGGAAAAAAAAGAAGAAAAAAGTAGACAAACCGTTCGATGTCGTGTTAGTAGACACTGCTGAATATTTAGAGTATGTCACCATCTTGGATCAGAAAATTCAGGTTTACCGTCTGTTCTATCATGAGCGTTGTCAAATCACTACAAAAACGTTGGAACGATTTCTTTTGCGCAAAAAAGCTGTGAAAACAAATTTTGAAAATCCAGAGCAGATGCTACATATATTTTCACGTGGTTTTTTCTCTAAGCAAAATGGAACGAAACTAAATGTTAATCATCTAGTCGCTGCACCATCTTTTGAGGGGCAAGTCAGTTATGAAGGGACAAATTACCTTCGTTTGTGTGGCCGATACGGCGAGGATTATCAGACTATTGCGACCTATCAACATAATGTTTTTCTGAGTGGGGAGATGCCCTTAGATCTGTGGCCTGAGTTCAGGGTTTCAGAAGGTTGTTCGATCCGCTACGTTGTTAAAGGTTTTCCAGCTGGAAATTCTCCCATGCAAGAATGGATTTATGATGAAACGAGCTTTGATCGGTCTCTGACGTTAGATGTAAATGATTCGTATTATTTGAGTATCAGTATTCAAGCAAAAGGACAAGGAATTGTAAAACTTGGTCCCTGCCACTATCGAGACTCCCATCTAGGCTATGGAGACTTGTTAGTCGGAGGAAAACGAATTAGCGATAAAAATAGAGAAGAACTGATTTATTTCTTTCATCCAGGAGATTTGAAACCACCGTTGAACATCTATTTTTCAGGGTACCGTCCTGCAGAGGGATTTGAAGGGTACTGGATGATGAATAATTTGGGATCGCCATTCTTACTAGTAGGGGATCCGCGTTCAGAGGGGGGCGCATTCTATCTTGGATCGGAGGAGCTCGAACAAAAACTTCTCCAAGTGGTTCATAATTGCTTAGATGAACTTGGTTTTACGAAGGAACAACTGACCTTGTCAGGTTTATCAATGGGGACTTTTGGCGCCCTTTACTATAGTTCTAAGTTGGAACCTCATGCCGTCATTGTCGGAAAACCTCTTGTCAACTTAGGAGATATGGCAGAAAATGAGTCAACTATTCGTCCGGGAGGATTTCCAACGTCACTGGATTTGGTGTACCGTACAATAGGAGAATTATCAAGTGAAGCTACAGCTCAGCTTAACGAACGTTTCTGGACGGCTTTTGAGTCAGCTGATTTCTCAAGAACAAAATTCATTATCTCCTTTATGTATCAAGATGACTATGACATGTCGGCCTATCCCGATATGCTGGATGAATTAGGACAGCGAGATTACCGCGTTAGCGTTATCAGTAAGGGATTGACTGGACGACACAACGACGATACACAAGGTATTGTCGAATGGTTCTTTAATCAATATAAAACGCTATTAATGAATAGTTTTGAAAGGGAGTTTAAATCGTGAGATACAAGGAAGAAGTCTATTTTGCTTATTGGGATATCCAAAGCGTATCTCAGTATCTATACGGTTCATCTGTCAAACTGTTAGATGGTGGTCATGTTTTGTATGAAAATCAGTTCATGCCTTCGGGAACAGTTATTCATGAATGGCATTCACGTGCAAACTATCAGGCTTTACGCAATACGAGTCAGCTTCCTGAATTGAAACGTGGGCAAAACTATATTTTTGGCAGTCATATAGAAACCATCCCAGAAAATTCAACATACTTAAAGGTTGAATTTATGGATGCTCGAGATGAAGAAATTTCGAATCAAATCATTAAACAGGGAGAGAGTGTGAGCGTATGCGTTCCAGATAGTACACAATATTATAAGGTGCAGTTAGTCAGCTCGGGTTGTCATCGCTTCCTGTTTGAAGGGATTTATGTTGCTGAGGAGCAGTTGGCGGATTATACAGTGGATCGCTACTGGATATCTGAATTGCTTCATCAGGATTCCGAGAAAGAAACGATGTATGTTTGCTTTACTGAACCCGAACTCAATCGAACAGGTTTTATCTCAGAACATGTTCGTGAGCATTTCTCAAATGTATTGATTGTTAATTCGTCTTATAGAGAAGCGCTTCTATATATGGAGGAACGTTTTTACGAAACCTTGCTTGAAACGATTGAAGAATTAGCGCAAGAGCATCTTTTTGAAAAAGTGGCTTTTGTTGGTTATGGAGCAATTTCTAATATTGCGGCCTTGCATTACTCCAAACAATTTGGAAATTCATATGCTCTTGTGACGGATGAGTTTTTAAGCGAACTAGATTATCAACGCTTGCTGGAACGTTACCGTAATCGAGTAAATCCGCCTATTTTTAAAGAATTATTGCTACAGCAATTTAATCCGACAAAAGTTAAGGAATATGCGGACTTGAAGACTAGACCACGTGAACTAGCAAACATTGAATATTTATTAGATAAGTCATTTTTACTTCAAGCGATTGACTTGGAAAAGATTGAAGAGTGGATGAGAGAGAATGAAAACTAAACAATTCAATTTGACCAACTCCTATAAACTAATGCGTTACAAAAAGATTTTGGAGAAGGTTAATAAACTATCTGATAGTTATGCAGCTATGTCAAATGAGAAACTGCAAGCTCAGACAAAATGGTTTAAAGAACGCCTTTCTGGAGGAGAAAGCTTGCAGTCCATTTTGCCGGAAGCGTATGCAACCATTCGTGAGGCAGCCAAGCGTGTATTAGGATTATATCCTTATGATGTCCAGGTTTTAGGGGCCTTAGTTATGCAGGACAATCAGATTGCAGAAATGAGAACAGGGGAAGGAAAAACCTTGACAGCTATCCTTCCTTTATACCTAAATGCTTTGACGGAAAAAAGTACAATCCTAGTCACGGCCAATGAATATTTGGCAGCGCGTGATGCTAAACAAATGGCACCCGTTTTTCGATTTTTAGGAATGACAGTTGGGGTTGGTGTCTCGGACGATCCGACAAAAAAGCTTAAAATTCCTCAAAAACAACAAATCTATAAGAGTGATATTGTCTATACAACACATAGTGCGTTAGGGTTTGATTACCTAGAAGAAAACTTGGCGACATCTCAATCAAAGAAGTTTTTGCCAAAATTTTATTTTTGTTTGGTCGATGAAGTAGATGCAGCCTTGCTAGATAGTGCGCAGATGCCCTTAATCATTTCAGGTTCTCCTCGGGTTCAATCCAACCTCTTTCTCTCGTGTGATGAGTTTGTAAAAACTCTAAAAGAAGGGGAAGATTTTAATCTAGACTCCACTCGAACGTCTGTATGGTTAACGAGAAAAGGAGTCAAGGAAGCAGAGGTTTATTTCCGCGTTCAGAATGCCTATGATCCAGATAATTACCAGCTCATTCGCCAAATTAACCTAGCTTTGAGAGCTAACCACTTATTTGAAAAAGATCGTCAGTACACAGTGGATAATGGCGAAGTTAAACTGATGGATGAGGCGACAGGACGTCTCTTGGAAGGAAACAAACTCCAATCAGGACTACACCAAGCACTAGAAGCCAGAGAACGTGTGAAAATCACATTGGAAACGCGTTCGATGGCCTCTATTACCTATCAAAATTTATTTAGAATGTTTCCAAAATTAGCAGGAATGACGGGTACTGGTAAAGTTTGTGAGGAGGAGTTCAGAGACGTTTACGACTTAGGAGTCGTAGTTGTTCCTACACGAAAACCCAATTTACGAATTGATTATCCAGATGAAATCTATCTCACGATTCCTCAAAAGTTATATGCTTCATTGGAGTATATCAAAAAATTACATAAAAAAGGTCAGCCAGTTTTAATTGCGACAGGATCGGTTGGGATGTCTGAGATTTATTCTATGCTCTTACTCCAAGAGGGAATCGCCCATAATGTGTTGAACGCCCATAATGCAGCGAAAGAGGCTGAGATGATCGCACTGGCTGGTAGACGTTCTGCAGTGACGGTAGCAACATCAATGGCAGGTCGTGGAACAGATATTATCTTGGAAGAAGGGGTTGCTGAGTTGGGTGGACTTGCTGTTGTTGGAACAGAGAGAATGTCCAGTGAGCGAGTCGATTTGCAGCTTCGTGGTCGTGCCGGACGACAAGGCGCTCCAGGATTGAGCAAATTCTTTATTTCTCTTGAGGATGATCTTATTTCCAAGTCTGGTAGCAAATGGATTAGTGAGTACTATCACAAAGAAATTGCAAAACCAGAGAAAAAACAAAAGATTCATTTGACCTCTCGTCGTATTAGATATGCGGTTGAAGAAGCTCAGAAGAATAGTGATAACGCATCAGCTGCTTCCAGACGTTCAACGGAACGATATGATGAAAGTATCCGTATTCAGCGACAGATTATCTACAATAAGCGTAATAAGCTCATCTCTCATCCAGATTTTGATTTGACTTATTTCTTGTCTATCCTATCGGATGCAGTGGACATTTATACAAGTAAAACACCGTTTAAAGAGCGGGCGGATTTATTTCGCTTTGTTTTGGATAACATTAGTTATTACTGCGAGGATATTCCAGATGATCTAGATGTCACGGATTTACGGCAAGTTAAAAAGTTTTTATCTGACCTCCTTGTTTCAGAATACCAGCAGAAAAAAGATAAAATCAAGGATTCAGAGTTGTTCAATCAATTTCAACGAACTGTTGTTTTGAGAGCGATAGATGACTGTTGGGTTGAGCAGGTTGACTATTTACAGCAATTTCAAGGTTTGGTGTCTAGTCAAGGGTATGCCCAAAAAAATCCTGTCTTTGAGTTTCATAAAGAAGCTTTTAAATCATACAAAAGAATGAATGCAGATATAAATCTAAACATTATAAAAAATATGGCATTGAGTTACATTAATATTAAGCCTTCTGGGAAGTTAGAAGTTTTCTTTGGCTAATACTTTGACAGATTCTGTTGTAGACTTTATAATGATGATATAACTGTATTTTTGGAGAAAATCATATTATGAGCAAAAATAATAACGAAGAGCTAAAGGGATTTAAACGTTTGATATCAAAGTTTAAGCAAAAGGGTAGGGAAGATAGTGATTACCGTAGCCTGGATGCAACTAAATCAAAGCCCGCTAGTCGAAAACTCAAAGAGCAAAAGGAAATTATTCTGAGTGCTAGTGAAGATCTTGAGTTACCAATAGAATCAGTTTCTGTCATGGAAGCCTTAGAAGACTTTCAGGAAAGGAACAGTTTGGGAGTGGCTGACTTGATAAGGAATGTTAGTCAGAGTTTGTCAACTAGCGCTTTAGCTTCCCTCAGCCTTTCTGTCGCAGATTCGTACAGTGAGTCGTTTAGCCAGAGTATATCAGCAAAAGGATTCTCGCTTCGAGAGTCCATGTCTGAGAACTACTCATTAGCAGTCTCTTCTTCAGAATCTGAATTTGAGTCCCTGTCCTTGGTTGATAGCCTCTCTGTTTCTGAGCATTTGACAGGGGAGTCCCTTTGTCAGGATACGGATGCATTCTCTTTGAGTGAAAGTATTGCATACTCAGAGTCTCTTTCCTTGAGTGAATCAGAACAAGCGAGTCAGAGTGTTTCTGAGTCTGAGTTCTATAGCCTGAGCCAGAGTGAATGGGAATCCATATCCGAATCTCAAAGCTCTTCAGAATCAGAGTGGTGGAGTTCTTCTGAATCAGAGCAAGCAAGTCAGAGTGCTTCCGAGTCTGAGTTCTATAGCCTAAGCCAGAGTGAATGGGAATCGATATCCGAATCCCAAAGCTCTTCAGAATCAGAGTTGTGGAGTTATTCTGAATCAGAACAAGCAAGTCAGAGTGTTTCCGAGTCTGAGTTCTATAGCCTAAGCCAGAGCGAGTGGGAATCTGTTTCAGACTCCCAAAGTCACTCAGAATCAGAGTGGTGGAGTTCTTCCGAATCAGAGCAAGCAAGTCAGAGTGTCTCCGAGTCTGAGTTCTATAGCCTGAGCCAGAGTGAATGGGAAACCATATCCGAATCCCAAAGCTCTTCAGAATCAGAGTGGTGGAGTTCTTCCGAATCAGAGCAAGCGAGTCAGAGTGTTTCCGAGTCCGAGTTCTATAGCCTAAGCCAGAGTGAATGGGAATCCATATCCGAATCCCAAAGCTCTTCAGAATCAGAGTGGTGGAGCTACTCCGAATCAGAACAAGCGAGTCAGAGTGTCTCCGAGTCCGAGTTCTATAGCCTAAGCCAGAGCGAGTGGGAATCCCTTTCGGAGTCTGAATCCTTGAGTGAGATGATTTCTCATCTACTTTCTGAGTCCGAGTCGTTAAGTTTGAGCGAAGTCCTCTATCTCAGTGAGTCTGAATCCTTGAGTCAAAGCCAACAAATATCTGAATCCTTAAGTCAAAGTCAGAGTGTAGCTGATTCGGTGAGTTTAAGGAAAGCATCCCTATCTCAATCCTATAGTATGTTAGAATCAGAATTTGGTTCCTATAGACAGAGTGTAGCGGAGACAGAAGTATTCGCGCATGACTTGCATACTTCGGAACGTCTGTATAAGAGCCTCTCTGAACTGGATATGAGCCCTCTAACTCACCAGCAAAAAGTGCAAGAAGTGATGACACCTGAAATTTCTGAAGAAGGATCGTCTCAAACACATATTGTTGAGGAGCAACAGGAGCTTGGAAATAGAGAAGAATCAATAAAGAATATAGATTTGCAAGACTCTCTGAAACATCTGTCTCACTATTCAGAATCAAATGGAACAAATTTAAGGATGACGGAACGCCAACTCTATCACCTACTCAGACCAGGTTCGCAGCCCCTAGCACGTGACTTAAGAAATGTTGCAAGTGAATTGTCTGGTTTGGCTGCTATTACTCAAAAAAAGGAAGATGCTAAATCATCCTAAAAATATCAGAACTTGCAATCATTAAATAGAAATAATAAAAATCAAAAGGAGCCACTATGATTAGAAATATGATGTCAAATAGTAACAAAGGTTTGGGTACTACAGATGTATTACCAGTTGACCAATCTCGGATAGAAGTTCTGAATGGAACAGTTGACTACAAAAATGTACCTTTAGGATCTTATGATATCCTAGGGAGATTTGCTTCAGTAGGTCAGAGAGATTATACGGAAGAGCTGAATTTAATTCAATCAATGGGTTTTAATGCCTATAGAATCTCGATCTCTTGGGCACGCATCTTTCCAAATGGTGAAGAGCTGCAGCCGAGTGAAGAGGGGTTGAAATATTATGAAGCAATCATCGATGACGTATTAGAAAAAGATATCGAACCTATTGTGACCTTGAGTCACTTTGACCTTCCGCTGAATCTATACGAAAAATATGGAGCTTGGAAAAACCGCAAGATGATTGAACTCTTTGAGCGTTATGCAGAAGCTGTCTTTCAGTACTTTAAGGATAAAGTGAAGTATTGGATTACCTTCAATGAGTTCAACGTTTTGCACCATTTGCCGTTTCTTGGTGGAGGATTGTCTTTTGGAGCAGATGACAATCAAGAACAGGTGATTTGGCAAGCAGCTCATTATCAATTAGTTGCTTCTGCACGTGCAATCAAGCTCGGAAAAACAATCAACCCAGAGTTTCAGTTTGGTGGGATGATGGTTGTTAGTAAAAACTACAGTCAGCAAACTGAAAATGCTATTGATGTAATGGAAGCAGAAGTCAAAGATAGGGAAAATTATTTGTTTACAGACGTGCAAGTTCGTGGATACTACCCAAATCACTTTTTACGTCGTTTGGAACGTGATCAAATCGCCTTGGATATTGAAAATGATGACCTCTTTGTCCTAAGAGATGGGAAAATTGACTTTGTCAGCTTCAGTTATTATGCATCAAGCAATTCCCAAGAAGTTTTTATCAACAAATATGCAAGTAATGGCCAAAATCAAAATCGCATTGATTCTGTTGGACTTCGTCTCGTGATGAACAATCTTTATGATCGTTACCAAAAACCACTCTTCGTCGTGGAAGATGATGTGGTCTTGGATGATTCAAATAGCGTAGCAACTGAAGAGTTGAAAACAAACATCCAGGAGATCGTGAAAACAGTCGAGTATGATGGTGTGGAATTGCTTGGCTATACACCGCTTACTTGGACGGAACTAAAATTTTAAAATAGGAAGTAATAACTCGAATTCTTTCTGGTCTAAGAAGTAGCGTTCATGTTTTTACTTTTAAAAATGTCTGACCTATCAATCAGACATTTTTTTAGAAATGGATGAGCTTTAAACTAAGTTCGGATTTTGCTTGATAGCGCTTCAGGATATTTTCCTTATTTGGAGCTTAGAAAAGAATAGCAATTTACGCTATTTTATGCTACAATGAGGAGTAGTAGTGTAAATTAGAATAAGTAAGGAATAGAGGGAGCAAAATGAGACTGAAGAAAACATTGTTCGGTAACTACCGTGCTAAGGAAGTCGAAGATTGTATCGAAGCATTAGAGGAAGGATTCGATCGTGAAATTCAAAAGAAGAATGAAAAGATTGAATCCCTACGTAAAAAAATCGACTCTATGAAGAATCAAGAAAAAGAGATCGGTGAAGCAGTCATTTATGCCAAATCTCTTGTCATTGAAGCTCATGATAAGGCCGAAAAAGAAGCTAAAGAAGTTTTAGAAAAGGCACAAAAAGACTACTTAGATACGAGAGAATCTATTCTCGAAGAAATCGATACTCTGACCAAAAAACGGGCAGAGGCTGAGAGATTGTATAATTTACAAAAAGAAAAAATTAAAAATATTATTAGTCGAATTGATGATTTTCTAGAATTGGACGATATCGATGGTAAACCAAAAGATATCAAAAAAATTCAAGAATTGCGTAAAGAACTTGATAGACCAGAAGAAGTTGCTAAGGAGAAAGAAGAGGTGGTGCCTGAGAGTGAGAAAATCCATCTCGAACAACCCCTTGCAAAAACAGGAACAGATAGTGCCATCTCTGTCAGCCACATCACTTCACGTCGCGCAAAACCTAAAAAGAAAGACGAAGATATGTTCGATGATGATAAGGGCAAGAGAATCAAACGTCTTTCGAGAATTAAACGAGATAACTTTTTGTAAGAGGATAATCAAATATGACAATTTATAACATCAATTTGGGGATTGGCTGGGCGAGTAGCGGTGTAGAATATGCACAGATCTACCGTGCAAAATTGCTTCGTAGTGTTGGCTTAGAAGCGAAGTTCATCTTTATGGATTTTATATCTGCTGATAACATTGAACATTTGACAAAGAATATTGGCTTTGAAGATTCTGAGGTTATCTGGCTTTATCAGTATTTTACAGATGTTAAAATTGCACCGACGACCTATACGCTAGCACAGGTCTTAGCGAGTTTCGATAAAGAGCCTCTCGAAATTATCCGGGACACCGATATGAAGACGATTCGACTTGTATTTGGTGATGATGATTTTGTGACTTGTTATGCCTGCGATATGGACAAAGAGTTGATTGAGCGCGCTGAAATTGTTTCGCGTGGTTGTTTGATTCAAAAAGAGTACTATACTTATACGAAGAATTTTATCGAGTATTTTAGTCCGATGAATGGTCATGCGCAATTATATCAACGTACCTGGCTCAATGAAGATGGCAGTGTGGCTTATGAGGAAATCATCAATGAAGTCGATGGTAGGCAGGAGACGCAAGTCTATCGTTTCCCAAATCATGTTTTCTATTCTAAGCAAGAGTTTGTCGCGCATTTTATGAGAAGTCTGTCTCTGACGGACAAAGATTTGCTGATCTTAGACCGAGAGACAGATATTGGTCAAGCTATCTTTGCTAATAAGGGCGCTGCAAAGCTAGTCGTAATCGTTCATGCAGACCACTTTAGTGAAAATCCTGCTGAGAAAGACTATATTTTATGGAATAACTATTATGAGTATCAGTTCGAATATGCTGACGAAGTGGACTATATCATTAACTCGACCGATGCGCAAACGAACCTACTCAAAGAACAATTCGCTCAATATACAACCATCAAACCAAAGGAAATCTTGACTATTCCGGTGGGAAGTTTGGATCAATTGCGTCATCCAGAAGGAGAGCGCAAGCCGTTTGGATTGATTACAGCTTCGCGCTTGGCCAGTGAAAAGCATATTGATTGGTTGATTCACTCTGTAGTGAAGGCACATGAGCAATTACCTGAAATCACTTTTGATATCTATGGTACGGGTGGCGAAAGAGCTATGTTGGAGCAGTTGATTCATGAGTTAAATGCAGAAGAGTATATCCGTCTGATGGGGCATCACCACATGGCAGATGTTTATCAAAATTACTCTGCTTACCTCTCTGCCTCCACAAGTGAAGGATTTGGTTTGACCTTGTTAGAGGCGGTTGGTTCTGGTCTGCCAATTATTGGTTTTGATGTACGTTATGGAAATCCAACCTTTATTCGTGATGGGGAAAATGGCTACTTGATTCCTGAGGCGCGTCCAGACGATTTGGATGCAATGACAACGGAATACGCAGAAAAGATTGTCCAGCTATTTACTCAACATTCCCAAGAAGATCTATCCCGTGTGTCCTACGAGGTGGCAGAACCATATCTTGATGAACATATCGCCCAGCGTTGGTATGATCTTGTTCAATCTGCACAGCATCAGTAGGGATTCGAAAAGAAAGGCATAAACACTATGATTTGTTTATTTGAACGCTATGATCAAGCGAGTTTTGATTTACTACGTTCACTTAAGGCAGTTGGGCTAGACTGCCCTGTTGTCGTGATCCGAGACGATGGCTACCTCGCACCTGATGTCGAGTCGCCTTACAGTTACTTTACTGGAGATGTGGCTTCAGAGGACGATCTACCTCTTTATTTTAACCTTGTTCCGAAACCTCATTTGTGGGAAATTCGCTCGAGCAATGTTAATGGTGAAATCTTGGATATGGGTAAGAAACGTGCCAATATCTTTTACCGTCAACCAACACACGAACGTCGCGTGCGTGCAGTCGAGTGGCTGGATGATCAAGGTCGTGTACGCGCTGCAGACATTTACAATCGCAAGGGACGTCTCTTTGCACAGATTACCTATGATGATGCCCAATGTCCAACTCATACACGCTACTTTAATCAAGATAATGTAACGGTGATTATGGAAAATCATCTAACAGAGGATATTGTCTTAACTCTTGATGGGAAACGCCGTATTTTCAATTCTAAGCAGGAGTTTGTAATCTTTTACTTGCGATATCGTGGATATGATACAGATCGCATTATCTACAATTCTCTAGCAACACCATTTTTAGTAGCTGTTGGTCTGACTCCGAAAGAAGGACGAGCAGAGGATATTCTCTTCTGGCAGGAGCCAATTGGAGAGGAGTTGCCGGGTAACATGAAAGCAGCGATGCAGCTGCCTCATCGCAACATCCGTATTGCAGTACAGGATAAGCAAGTTTATGATAAAATCCTCAAGCTTGCGACACCAAAAGAGAAAACTTACTTCCGCAATGTCGGTTATCTCTATCAATACCATCGCCTCAATAATATGAATCCAGAAGCCTTGATCCTAACGAATAGTGACCAAATCGAGCAAATTGAATCACTTTTGACTCAATTACCAAATGTTCATTTCCATATTGGAGCGATTACTGAGATGTCAAGTCATTTGATGGAATTAAATCGCTATCCGAATATTTCCCTCTATCCTAATATTCGTCCAGCTAAGGTGAATGAACTTTTTGCTCGCTGTGACTTGTATCTGGATATCAATATCAGTGATGAAATTCTCAATGGTAGTCGAACAGCTTTTGAGAATAATATGCTGATTCTCAGTTTTGAGACGACTTGTCACAATCATCGTTTCGTTGCAGAAAGCCACATTTATCCGGTGGAAAATGTATCGGCCATGGTAGGCAAGATTCAGGGAGTCCTCTCTCTTCCGTCTGAGATGGAGGCTGCTCTTGCTAAGCAAAAACAGGCGGCGAATCAGGCTGATCTGGAAGCCTACAAGGCAATTTTATAAGCTAATAAGACAAGGGCTTGCTTTCGATGAAAGCAAGTTCCTTTCTATCAACAGAAAAGGAGGAGCACATGTCTAACAAGGACAATGGAATTTTACAAGAACATATACGAGAACAGCTAGATAATCGAAAGAAACCCCTAAAAAGGGAGAAGCAAGATTTTAGCATGATTGCTGTGTTGGGCGGAGTTCTCTTTCTCGTCACCCTTTTGGTCACGCTACTCATGCAGTTGGGACACTTTTTCTAGGAATTTTTCTGGATGGCGGAGTTCTCTAGAACAGATGAACCTTGACGATTTGCTCGTCAAGGTTTTTTTGTCACTATCTAATTGAACTAGTGTGAAAGGGGGAGAGGAATCTCGAAAGATAATAAAACGCTTTTAATAATTTGAAACTTAAAAGCGAATTTTAGATAAAAATTAGGCGTTTTCATTGGTCATTTCGAGTATAAATGCTTGAAAAGGAGGAACCGTTTTGGTAGAATGATAAATGGTATATACTAGATAAAAGTAACTGGTATATCCCAGATGGGATCTGCTTTTTCTGAGTCAAAGGGATAAAAACTGAGACTGACTGCGGCTTTTATTGGCTTTGGTTTTGAGAGGGCAGCGCAACTACGCTTTGTTAATGATCATGAGGTTAACAAAGGGTCGCAATTGGATAAAAGAAAGGAATCAAATGTTTCGAAGTAAAAAATTTAACAAAGATTTCGAGATCGTAGATGAGAAAAAGCGTTATAAGCTTTACAAGTCGGGTAAAAACTGGGTAAAAGCCTCGAACTCTCAATTGGATCTCTTCCGTATCGGTGGGATGGGTGAAGTTGTCTCTAGTACCCTGTCAGACACTGAAGAACTTGATCACGCACACCTTAGTTTTAACACGCTAGCGGGTATAGGGGGAATCCTGGCCGCGGGAGCTGCAGGAATTGTGATGACTCAAGAGCAAACTGTTTACGCGGATGAAACATCTGAGTATACAGAAAAGGATAAAACAGTCATCGCAGCTGAACCGAAAGCAGCTGAAACAACTGAAACAAGTACGAACTCAATCATCGCTCAAGCGCAAGCAGAAGTGAAGAAAGCTCAAGCAGAACAAGCATCTGCAACAGCAGCCTCTGTATCAGTCAGTCAATCTGTTGAGGCTCAAGCGAGTGCGAGTCAGTCAGCTTCAGTCAGTCAATCTGCCTCAGCAAGTCAGTCAGTTTTAGCGAGTCAGTCAGCATCTGCAAGTGCTTCAACATCAGTAGGTCAGTCAACTGCTCCAGCATCTGAGTCAGCGAGCCAATCAACATCAGCTCCTACATCAGCCTCAGCAAGTGCAAAAGCGTCTGCATCAGTAAGCTCTACACTATCAGAGTCAGCAAGCGCTCCAGCAGCAGCCTCTGTAGTTGAGAGTACATCAGCTGTTAGCGAACCATCAGCGCAGGCTTCTGTGTCTACCTCAGCTTCAGCATCTCTTGATGTTAAGGTCAACCCTGCTGAAAGCCTTGCGACAAGCAAACTCGGTGACGCTTTGTCTAGCGCTACCCAACTCAGCAGCCAAGCAGCAACGACTAGTAACAACATCGCAGCTGGTGTTGTAGCGGATAAGAACCAAGTCCAAGGCAAGGACGCAACCAAGCAAGCTGAGAAAGACCAAACAGCAGATAAGCAAGTAACTACTGCACCGAAAAAGGGTTACTCTGGTTTCCGTTCTAGAGGTATTCCAGGTATTATTGACTCTGAAGCTGGTGTATTTCTTACCGATACGCCAAATGGTCAATATGCCCAGAGATATCCAATTCCTGATCAAACGGCTTATAAACCAATGCCTGAGACACATGTTTATTTCCATAATGGACAAAACAACCACTTTAATGGTACTTGGCCCAAGGAGCATATTGCTAGACAAGCCCTCAAGATTTCAGAGACAGACACTAATCGTTTGAAACAACTTGGTTTTAACTATCGATTGGATGTTGTGCAAGTACGGAGTCAACAAGGTCGGATTGGATATTTACCACGTTTGACTATGTGGGGTTATCCAACGCCTATCAAAGGGAACTTGGTATTGTTCAATGTAGAAGTTAGTGGCGCAGGTGGTCAAGGAGTGGTCAATAAAGTTGCAATAAGCTTCAATGTTACTCGTAGCCCACGATATGAGAGTGAATCTACATCTACAAGTCAATCAACGTCAGCATCAACAAGTACACAGTCAGCTTCAGAATCAATGAGTTTGAGCGCGAGTCACTCTGCGTCAATTAGTGCTAGTCAAAGTGCGTCAGCATCTATCTCAGCAAGTATTAGTGCATCAACGTCAGCAATTGCGAGCCAAAGTGCCTCAGCCAGTGCGAGCGTGAGCCGTAGCGTATCAGCTTCTGTATCAGGAAGCCAAAGTGCGAGTGCATCACTCAGCGCAAGTCGTTCAGCCTCAGCAAGCGTAAGCTCAAGCCGTTCAGCGAGTGCATCACTTAGCGCAAGTCGCTCAGCAAGCACATCAGTAAGCTCAAGCCAATCAGCTAGCGCATCAGTAAGCTCAAGTCAATCGGCTTCAGCATCTGTATCAGCTAGCCAAAGTGCATCAGCTTCTGTAAGTGCAAGTCAATCAACTAGCGCATCAGTATCTGCAAGTCAATCAGCTTCAGCATCTGTAAGTGCAAGCCAATCAGCTTCAGCATCAGTATCTGCAAGCGAATCAACTAGCGCATCTGTATCAGCTAGCCAATCAGCAAGCGCATCAGTATCTGCAAGTGAATCAGCTTCAGCATCTGTAAGTGCAAGTCAATCAACTAGCGCATCAGTATCAGCAAGCCAAAGTGCATCAGCTTCTGTAAGTGCAAGTCAATCAGCTTCAGCATCAGTATCAGCTAGCCAATCAGCTTCAGCATCAGTATCTGCAAGTCAATCAACTTCAGCATCAGTATCTGCAAGCGAATCAACTAGCGCATCAGTAAGCTCAAGTCAATCAGCTTCAGCGTCTGTATCTGCAAGTCAATCAGCTTCAGCATCAGTATCTGCAAGCCAATCAGCTTCAGCATCAGTATCTGCAAGCCAATCAGCTTCAGCATCTGTAAGCTCAAGTCAATCAGCTTCAGCATCAGTATCTGCAAGCCAATCAGCTTCAGCATCAGT
>ERZ772962.607-NODE-607-length-19887-cov-9.472267_pt1 | contig 19887 bp, 12 predicted proteins | sample MGYA00580676_ERZ772962 | MGnify/ENA primary metagenome ERZ772962 (study PRJEB29015, sample SAMEA2738049) | human oral metagenome | biome: human oral; feature: human-associated habitat; material: saliva | place: China | collected 2230 ...
TGGCCCGTGCCCATGGGCACGAAGCCATCATGACCCGCGCCGACCATGCCTCGGGAACCGAGCGACTGGCTGAAGCCATCACACTGATGGAACTGGCCGAAGACACCATCGTGGTCAACGTGCAGGGGGACGAGCCCGAGATTCCGCCGGCCCTCATCGATGCCCTGGCCAGCTGCCTGGCCAGCGACCCGGAATGCCCGATGGCCACGGCTGTGCATCCCGTGCAGTCGGTGGCCGACTGGCTGAACCCCAATGTGGTGAAGGTGGTGGCCGACGCCGAGGACCGCGCCCTGCTGTTCTCCCGCGCCCCCCTGCCCTGGTCGCGCAGCCATCTGGCGTGGGGGCTGGATGCCGACAGCCCGCAGGCCCGGCAGGCCTTCGAGGCGGCCCAGCCCCTGCGGCACATCGGCATGTATGCCTATCGCAGCCGCTTCCTGACGCGCTACGCACAGCTGGCTCCCTGCGCGCTGGAAGACATCGAGGCGCTGGAACAGCTGCGGGTGCTGCACCACGGCTACCGCATCAAGCTGCTGCACACCGAGGATGCGCCGCCCGCCGGCGTGGACACACCCGCCGACCTGGACCGGGTCCGGGCACGGCTGGGACACGGCACCCACTGACGCGCCGCCTGACAGTTCCGTGTCCCAGCGCCGCACAGGCTGTGTGGTGCTGGAGCGCTACAATGGAAGGAATCGTATCTTTTCAACAGGAACTTCCTCCATGCGACTGATTCTTCTTGGCCCTCCGGGCGCTGGCAAAGGTACCCAGGCCGGCTTCATCACCAGCCAGTTCGGCATTCCCCAGATCTCCACGGGCGACATGTTGCGTGCCGCCATCAAGGCCGGCACCGAGCTGGGCAAGGCCGCCAAGGAAGTGATGGACCAGGGCAAGCTGGTGTCCGACGACATCATCATCGGCCTGGTGAAGGAACGGCTGAAGCAGCCCGACTGTCAGAAAGGCTACCTGTTCGACGGTTTCCCACGCACTATCCCGCAGGCCGAAGCCCTGCGCGAAGCCGGCATCCGGCTGGAGCACGTGGTGGAACTGAAGGTGCCGGACGCCGACATCATCGAGCGCATGAGCGGGCGGCGCGTCCACCAGCCCAGCGGCCGCAGCTACCACATCCGCTTCAACCCGCCCAAGGTGGAAGGCAAGGACGACGTGACGGGTGAACCCCTGACCCAGCGTGACGACGACCGCGAAGACGTGGTTCGGAAGCGCCTGGAGGTCTACCAGCAGCAGACCCGTCCGCTGGTCGATTACTACCAGGAATGGGCCCGCACCGGCGACGCAGCCGCCCCCCGCTACCATGCGCTGGAAGGCGTGGGCACGGTGGAAGAGATCCGCGCCCGCGTGCAGGCTGCGCTGGCCAGCTGATCGCACTGGCTGACGCCAGGGTCATGCCCGGGCGTCCTCCCATCACGGGCACCACGAGCCATCGTCGGTGCCCGTTTGCTTTGGCAGCCTTTCTCCTGGTGGAGGCCGCCTTTCCCGGACACGCTCTCCTGGTGTATGCGCTCCCCTGGGGGCTTATTCGGGGTGGGCTGCACGCCGCACATTGATGGCCCCACGGTCTCCGCGGGGCAGCGTTTGTCGCTTCTCAGCGCCCGGTCTCGATAGCCGCTGCCTGCGCCAGCTGCGCTTCCACCCAGGCCGCCAGCGCCAGCAGGCTGGCATCGGCACCCCGGCCGCCCACCAGCTGCAGGCCGAAGGGCATGGCCACCGGGCCGCCCTGTCCCCGCGCCGGCCCATCCTTCGGCGAATGCCCCTTCTCCAGCCAGATGTGACCCGCCGGCAGGCTGATGGCCGGCACGCCGGCAAAGGAAAACGGCAGCGTCTGGCCCAGCACCGCCTCGCGGACCATCAGCCGGCCGTGCCGGGTGGGCGCGTCGTCCTGGCCACGCAGCGGCGTGACGATGGCCGACGTGGGCAGCACCAGCGCATCCACCCCCACCAGCACGGCATCCAGCTCGGCCATATAGGCGCTGCGCGCCTGCAGTGCCGCAATATAGTCCTGCGCCGACAGCGCGGCACCCGCCTGCAACGGCGTCAGCACCCCGGCTGAAAATCCCTTGCCCCCCTCGGCCAGCGCCGCATGATGGACCCGTGCCGCCTCGGCCCGCACAATGGGCGTGTAATGGCGCCACGGCAGGTCCATGTCATGGGGTTCGGCATCCACCAGATCCGCCTGTGTGGCCAGCAGCGCCAGCAGGGCCTCGAAGTGGGCATGCGTGCCCGCATCCAGGCGCGCCTCCAGCCAGCGACGGGGCACGCCCAGCCGCGGCCGCCGGGCCACCCGGCCATGCGCCAGGCTGCGTCCGGACAGCACCTGATGCAGCAGCGCAGCATCCTCCACGCTCCGCGCCAGCGGGCCAGCATGGTCGCAGGTCCAGGACAGCGGCAAGGCCCCTGCCAGCGAGACGCTGCCCACCGTGGGCTTGAAGCCCACCACGCCACAGAAGGCCGACGGAATGCGGATGGAGCCCCCCGTGTCGCTGCCGATGGACGCGTTGCCCAGCCCCACCGCCACGGCCACGCCCGAACCACTGGACGAGCCGCCCGATTGCCGTGCCGGATCATGCGGGTTGCAGACATCCCCGGTCCAGGGGTTCTCGCCCGTGGCACCCAGCGCAATCTCGTGCATGTTGGTCTTGGCAAAGACCAGTGCACCGGCGGCCTGCAGTCGCTGCACCACCGCACTGGATGCCGCCGGCATCGGTGGCAGCGCCGCCTCGGTACCCGCCTTCATGGGCGCGCCTTCCAGCTGGAACAGGTCCTTCACGCTGATCCAGGCGCCCAGCAGCGGCCGCTGCGCGGCACGGTCGGGCTCCCGTCCGATCCAGTCGGTCAGCGCCTGTGCCTCACGGCCGGCACGATCCCAGTCCACCCAGGCCAGCGGCCGCAGCGCCGCCGTCTCGGCTGCCCGCGCCTTCAGAAGGGCCAGTTCATCGGTCAGCGAACGCTTTCCGGCCCGCAACGCATCGGCCTGCTGCCGCAGCGACATGCTCGCAGCCCCCGAGTTTTCTGAGGCCCGGACTCCCGAAAAATGCAGATCAGACACCATATGAAGACGAACTCCCGAATTGCGGACAGTGACCAGACAGAAGCGTATTATGAAGACTGTTTGCAAGGATCCCGATCGATGAAGTACCAGCAGCCACACCGCGCCCTGAACACCAGCAAGATACGGTCGGCCGCCTACGACGAGAACCGCCAGACCCTGGAGATCGCCTTCCAGGATGGCATGCTGCGCAGCTATCGCAGCCTGCCGGCCGACGTGGCGCGCCGTTTCTTTACCGCCCAGAACCCGGCCACCTTCTGGGAAGATCGCATCGACGAAGAGTATCCGATGACCCAGGTGCGGATGGAAACGCTTCCGCCCCTCATGCAAAGCGACCCGGTCGCCGATGCCGCCCGTCAGAAGCTGGAGCAGCTCTTTCAGCAGCCGGACAAGTCCTGAATTCTGGCTGAAGACGCAACGCCGACATCGTCGGGGTGTCACGGCCAACGTCGACCCAAACCCATTCCGACAAGCCCGGGGCATGGTCAGGCCTTGGGCATTCAGACATGCTGCAACTGCCCGACACGTACGACCTCACCCCCTCCCGCGCTGCGCCGGCGGCCATGCTGGCCGATCCCGACGCCATCATCCTGCTGTTCGCCGGCCATGCCCTCATCCAGCGCAGTGACGGCCCACCCGCGCTGACGGCCGGCGACTACGGCTCCCTGCTGGATGCCTGGACCACCTGCGAAACCGTTGGCCGCTACCGGGGACGCCCCTGCCTGGCCGTCTCGCTGCCCAATCCCCCTCCGTCCCTGCCCCCCGGCTGGGAGGCACAGGGCCTGCGCCAGTGGTTCGGCCGCCTGCCGGATGACCTCGCCTCCATCGCCATGCAGGCCAGCCAGCTGCTGGAATGGGTGCGCACCCACCGCTGGTGCGGCGCCTGTGGTGTACCCACGATGCGCGTCCCGGGTGAACGCGCCATGCAGTGCCCCCGCTGCGGCCTGCGCAACTACCCGCGCATCTCGCCCGCCATGATGGTGCTGGTCACGCGCGGCCACGAGCTGCTGCTGGCCAGCAATGTCAATTTCCCGCCCGGACGCTACAGCGCCCTGGCGGGCTTTCTGGAGGCCGGTGAATCGATCGAAGCCGCCATCCGCCGGGAAGTGGCCGAGGAAGTGGGCATCCAGGTGCATCGCCCGCGCTATTTCGGCAGCCAGAGCTGGCCCTTTCCCCATTCCCTGATGATCGCCTTCACCGCCGAATGGCTGGCTGGCGACATCCACGTCGACCCGACCGAGATCCGCGACGCCCGCTGGTTCTCCCCCGACGCCCTGCCCGAACTGCCGCCCGCCAACGTCAGCATCTCGCAGGCACTGGTGGAGCACGTGGCGCATCAGCTTCGGCAAGGCCATTCGCGCTGAACGATCACGCCGGCGGATCACGCCAGCCCCCTATGCCACACCCCGAGCAGCCCGCCCTCGGATTGCCTGCCTGTTTCCTTCCATCTCCGGTCCCTGTCCTTCCGCGCCGACTACGGCACCCATGTCGACCTTCTGTGCCATAGCTCCTGTGTGCTGTCGCTTTTCTGACGCATAGTGCCGTGACATCCAAACGGCCATGGCAGGAAAGCTTCCGTGCAGTCATCTCGCGCCTTCGTCACTCACGTTCCCTCCTCCGCTCACCCTGAATCGGCAGCCGGTTCATCCGGCGCCGGGGGCTGGCTTGACGCCGACGCGTCCCTGCCGTCGAGCGAGCGCTCGCCCCACCGGGCGGACCGTCGCCAGCCGCTGACGCGCAGCCTCATGGCCCTGATGGTCTGCAGCGCGCTGGCCGCCTGCGGTGGTGGTGGCGGTGGCAGCGCCGTGAACACCAACCCCAATCCCCAGGCCGTGACACCCGTCGCGCCCTCCGTCACTCCAGGCGCGAACGGCCAAGGCGCTCAGGGTAGTAACGGAACTGGCGCCCAGAACGGCACCAGCAGCGACAACCATGGCCAGGGCAGCGTGGGGAGCGGCAACGCAGCGAGTGGCAACGGCTCCCAGGGCAGCGCGGGCAACGGCAACCAAAACAGTGCGTCCAGCGGATCGACCAGCACTCCAAGCGCCGGTAACGGATCCGGCAACACGGGAAGCGGCGCTTCGGATGCCCCGGTCAGCGTCACGCCGCCCAGCCTGCCCGGCAACGATGCCGATCCGAAGTCGCAGAAGCCCACGGCCGCCATCGTGCGCATCCTGGGCCAGGTGCGCGGTCCGTCTGCAGCGGCCAACCCGGCCAGCCTGCGCCTGCCGCAGGGCTCCACGTCCATCGCCTATGACCGGCAGGACCCACCGCGCATCTGGGTCATCAACCCCGACCAGGACAGCGTGAGCGTGCTGGACAGCAAGACGCGGACACTGCTGCGCGAGATCCCGCTGACCGTCTCCGGACGGACCGAGACCGCCCCGGAAAAGCCGGCCACCGAGCACGGTCCGCGCACACTGGCCATCGACAACGCCGACCATGTCTGGGTCACCAACCGCCATAGCGGCAGCATCAGCATCATTGATCCGGCCACGATGACCGTGACCACCCGCATCGCGCTGGGCATCGCCACCCAGCCCTACGGCGTGGTGGCCGCCCCTGATGGCAGCGGTATCTGGGTCAGCACGCTGGGCTCGCAGGAGCTGCTGCAGTTCGACCCCGTCACCCGCCAGCTCAAGCAGCGCATGGCACTGGGCCCCGAGGTCCGTCACCTGGCCATCACCGCCGACAGCAAGCGCCTGCTGGCCAGCCGCTTCATCACGCCTGCCCTGCCCGGCGAAAGCACCCTCACGCCCCGTACCCGCGGCACCGGTTTCCGGGGTGGCGAAGTCCTGCTGATCGACCCAGCCCGTGCCACGCTGCAGCGCACGATCCCGCTGGCGGTCAGCACGCTGGAAGACACGCCCATCCAGGGACGCGGCCTGCCCAACTACCTGGGCGCTGCCGCCATCTCGCCGGATGGCCGCTCGGCCTGGATTCCCTCCAAGCAGGACAACATCCAGCGCGGCCAGAGCCGCGACGGCCAGCCGCTGGACTTCCAGAGCACTGTGCGCGCCATCGTGTCCAACCTGGACCTGCAGGCTGCCACGCCAGCCGAACGGCCCGCACGGCGCTACGACGTGGACAACAGCGGCCAGGCCAGTGCCGCCACCTACACGCCGGACGGCCGATACGTGCTGGTGGCGCTGGAAACCTCGCGCGAGATCAGCATCCTCAATGCGGCCAACGGTACCGAAGTGCGCCGGCTGGACGTGCAGCGCACGCCCCAGGGCATCGCGGTCTCGCCCGATGGCAAGCAGGCGGCCATCAGCAACGTGATGTCGCGTACCGTCAGCTTCTTCGACATCAGCGCGCTGGCCAATGACGAGCCCCGGGCCATCCTGCCCGCCACGGCCACCGGTACGCTGAAGAGCGCCGAGCGGATGCCGGCCCAGCTGAAACGCGGCAAGGAGCTCTTCCACGACGCCCGCGACCCGCGTCTGGCACGCGACCGCTACATGAGCTGCGCCAGCTGCCACAGCGAGGGCTACGGCGATGGCCGTGTCTGGGACATGAGCAGCCTGGGCGAAGGCCTGCGCAAGACAATCTCGCTGCAGGGCCACGGGGGCAAGAAGGCCCGCCTGCACTGGAGCGGCAACTTCGACGAGGTGCAGGACTTCGAGCAGCAGATCCGTGCGCTGGGCGGCGGCAGCGGGCTGATGCCCATCGGCAGCTTCGAGCTGAACGGCCGCAGCCTGCCGCTGGGTACCCCCAAGGCGGGCCAGTCGGACGACCTGGACGCCCTGGCCGCCTACGTGAACAGCCTGAACCGCTATGCCCCCAGCCCCTACCGCAACAGCGACCGCAGCCTGACAGCCAGCGCAAAAGTCGGCGAATCACTGTTTGCCAGCAAGGGCTGCACCACCTGCCACAGCAATGCCGACCTGGGGGGTGACGGGCTGACCCGTCACGACATCGGCACGCTGAAGCCGGCCAGCGGCAAGGTGCAGGGCGAGGCCCTGACCGGCTTGGTTGCCCCCGGCCTGCGTGACGCCTGGTACACCGCCCCCTACCTGCACGACGGCTCGGCCGACACGCTGGAAGCCGCCATCCAGGCGCACAACACCAACACCTTCACGGCCGCAGAACTGAGCAGCCTGGCCGCCTACATCCGCCAGATCGGCAACGGACAGTAAGCACGGCCCCAGAACTGCTGCAGCGATGATTGCCGCAGACATGAAAATGGCCCCGACAGGGGCCATTTCCGTCTGAAGCGAATCTGCCGCCAGGACTGGCGGCTGCTGCCGGAAGAAGATCAGGCCTCCCCTTCGCGGCTGGCGCGACGACGCTCGTGCTCCTTCAGGTGACGCTTGCGCAGGCGGATGCTCTTGGGCGTGATCTCCACCAGCTCGTCCTCGGCGATGAATTCCACAGCCTTTTCCAGCGTCAGCTCGATGGGCGGCGTCAGGTTGATGGCCTCGTCCTTGCCCGAAGCGCGCACGTTGGTCAGCTTCTTCTCGCGGATCGGGTTGACCACCAGATCATTGTCACGCGTGTGGATGCCGATGATCATGCCCTCGTACAGCGCATCGTTGGGCTTGACGAACATCCGGCCCCGGTCCTGCAGCTTCCAGAGCGCATAGGCCACGGCCGCCCCGTCATCCTGCGAGATCAGCACACCCTGGCGGCGCCCCTCGATCTCGCCTGCCCACGGGCCGTATTCCTCGAAGACGTGGCTCATGATGCCGGTACCGCGCGTCATGTTCAGGAACTCGTTCTGGAAGCCGATCAGGCCACGGGCCGGCACACGGTATTCCAGACGCACCCGGCCCTTGCCGTCCGGCTCCATGTTCTGAAGCTCGCCACGGCGGCGACCCAGCGCCTCCATCACGGCGCCCTGGTGCTCTTCCTCCAGGTCCATCGTCAGCGCCTCATAGGGCTCCTGACGCTCGCCATCCACCACCTGCAGACGCGGCTTGGGTCGCGACACCGCCAGCTCGTAGCCCTCGCGACGCATGTTCTCCAGCAGGATGGTCAGGTGCAGCTGGCCGCGGCCCGACACCACGAAGGTGTCCGCATCCTCAGTAAACTCCACACGCAGCGCCACGTTGGCCTGCAGCTCGCGCTCCAGGCGCTCGCGGATCTGGCGGCTGGTGACGTACTTGCCCTCGCGGCCGGCCAGCGGCGAGGTGTTGACCAGGAATTCCATGGTCAGCGTGGGCTCGTCGATGCGCAGCAACGGCAGCGGATCCGGGTTGCCGATCTTGCACAGCGTGGAGCCGATGTCGATGTCCTCGATGCCGTTGATGGCCACGATGTCACCGGCCTGAGCGAAAGGCACCACCTCACGCTCCAGGCCACGGAAGCGCAGCACCTGGTTCACCTTCACGGTGACCGGCGCCTTCTCGTCGCCGTGCATCAGCAGCACCGATTCACCACCGCGCAGCGTGCCGCGGTTGATGCGGCCGATACCGATACGACCCACATAGCTGGAATAGTCCAGCGCCGAAATCTGGAACTGCAGCGGGCCGTCCGGATCGTCGGCCCGGGCCGGCACGCGGGACAGGATAGCGTCAAAGAGCGGCGCCATGCTGGGATTCTCCGCCGCTGCGGCAGCCTCGGCCTCTTCCACTTCGTTCACCGCATAGCCCGCCAGCGCCGAGGCGTAGATCACCGGGAAGTCCAGCTGCTCTTCGGTGGCGCCCAGACGGTCGAACAGGTCAAAGGTCTGGTCCACCACCCAGTGCGGCCGTGCACCGGGACGGTCAATCTTGTTGACCACCACGATGGGGCGCAGGCCCAATGCCAGTGCCTTGCGGGTCACGAAGCGGGTCTGCGGCATCGGGCCGTCCATGGCGTCGACCAGCAGCAGGACGCCGTCCACCATCGACAGCGCACGCTCCACCTCGCCGCCGAAGTCCGCGTGTCCCGGGGTGTCGACGATGTTGATCCGCGTGCCCTTGTACTCGACCGCGCAGTTCTTGGCCAGAATGGTGATGCCCCGCTCGCGCTCCAGGTCGTTGGAGTCCATCACCCGCTCGTTGACCTGCTGGTTGGCCCGGAACGTACCGGACTGACGCAGCAGCTGATCCACCAGCGTGGTCTTGCCGTGGTCGACGTGCGCGATGATCGCAATGTTGCGGATCGGCTGGGTTGTAGATGTGTTGGTGTCAGACACGCTCAGTCTCGAATCGAATCAAAAAGGGCAACCGGGGTTGCGTTTCGTAAAGTCCTTGCGGCACGGATATCCCGTCCCTGTCGGGATGGCCCGGCCGGCTCGGCATGTTGTTCAGTCAGTCACGATCAGTCAGGCACGATGACCCGCAGTGGCGCCAGACGCACGCTGCCATCAGGCTGCGGCACCTGGCGGGCCAGCCCGGCCAGTCGGCCAGCATGCAGCACTGCCACCTGCCCCTCCGGGGCGTCAATGGCGGGCCCGGCGGGCGACGACGAGAGATCGGCATTCGGGTTCGTTGGGGTCTGCCAGGGCACTGCCTGCCCCTGCGCAAAGCGCCGGGCCTGCTCATCCGTCAGCTCGGCCTGCGGCCATCCTGCCACCAGCGCCAGCAGCCCATGCAGATGAGACTGCGCCGCCGTCGGCCCCTCGGCCAGCAAGGCATCCAGCGTCACCGCATCCTGCACGCGGTACTGGCCAACGCGAGTACGCCTCAGACCGCTCAGATGGGCACCGCACCCCAGGGCTGCGCCCAGGTCGCGGGCAATGGAACGGATGTAGGTGCCGCTGCCGCATTCGATGCGCAGACGCGCCCGCTCACCGTCAAAATCCAGCAACTCGATGACATCGACCCGCACCTCGCGGGGCTGGGCCGCCACCGGGGCGCCCTCGCGGGCATGGCGGTACATCGCCTTGCCGCCCACCTTCAGGGCCGAATACACCGGCGGTACCTGCTGGATGACGCCCATGAAGCGCGGCAGCGCTGCCAGCAGCGCCTCACGCGTGGGGCGTGAATCCGAGCGGGAAATCACCTCGCCTTCCACGTCATCGGTGGCCGTGGTGATGCCGAAGCAGACCTCGGCCTCGTAGGCCTTGTCATGCGTGAGTGCCGCGCCTGCCAGCTTGCAGGCCTCACCAAACATCAGCGGCAGAACCCCGCTGGCCATCGGGTCCAGCGTTCCCCCATGGCCAGCCTTGTCCGCGCCCAGCAGGCGCTTCACCTTCTGCAAGGCCGTGTTGGAAGACAGGCCCAGCGGCTTGTCGAGCAGCAGCAGTCCGTGGACCTTCAAGCGCGGTGCGTCCGGTCAGTCGTCATGGCGCGCAGCGCCAACAGAGGCAGACACCTGGCCTGCCGTTGCAGGGGTGGCGCTGGCCGATGCGCCCGCAGGCGGCTCGGCCGAGCCTTCCCTGGAGTCCGTCGCCGCGTCACCCGGATCGTCGGCCGCCCGTCGCGAGTTGGCCTCGTCGATGAGCCGCCCCATCTCGATGCCCCGCTGGGCGGAAGCATCGTGCACGAAGTGCAGCTCGGGCGTGGTGTGGATGCGCACCCGGCGACCGACAAGCGAGCGCAGGAAGCCCGACGCCGCCCGCAGGCCACGCAGCGTCTCGGCCACCCGTTCATCATCATCGGGCAGCACCGAGAAATGCACGGTGGCATGCGCATAGTCGGGCGTCAGATCCACGCCCGTCACCGTCACCAGACCCAGCCGGGGATCCTTCACCTCGGTGCGGATCAGCTCGGCAATTTCCTGGTGCAGCAGCTCGGTCACGCGCAACGCCCGCCCGGGCGTTGCTCCTGGTCTACGTTTCATGGTGCCTCAGTCCGCTGCAGAGGCGCCCGCGGCGGAAGCCAGCGTCCGGGCCACTTCCTTGACCTCGAAGACCTCCAGCTGGTCGCCTTCCTGGATGTCGCTGTAGTTGTGCAGCGTGATACCGCACTCGAAGCCAGCCTTGACTTCCTTGGCGTCATCCTTGAAGCGCTTGAGCGACTCGATACGCCCCGTCCAGATGACGGTGGAATCGCGCAGCAGGCGAACTTCGGAATCGCGACGCACCAGACCTTCGGTGACGTAGCAGCCAGCCACCGTGCCCACCTTCGTGACACGGAACACCTGCCGGATCTCGACCATGCCCAGCATCGTCTCGCGCTTCTCGGGCGACAGCATGCCTTCCATCGCCGACTTCACATCGTCCACGGCGTCGTAGATGATGTTGTAGTAGCGCAGGTCGATGCCATTGGTCTCGGCCATGCGCCGTGCCGGCTGGTCTGCCCGCACGTTGAAGCCGATGACCACCGCCTTCGAGGCGATCGCCAGATTGATGTCGCTCTCGGTGATGCCACCGACCTGAGCGTGCACGATCTGCACCTTGATCTCGGCATTGCTGAGCTTGAGCAGCGCGTGCGCCAGTGCTTCCTGCGAACCCTGCACGTCGGCCTTGATGATCAGCGGCAGGGTCTGCACCTCGCCTTCGCCGATCTGGTCGAACATGTTCTCGAGCTTGGCGGCCTGCTGGCGTGCCAGCTTCACGTCGCGGAACTTGCCCTGACGGAACAGCGCGATCTCGCGGGCCTTGCGCTCGTCGGCCAGGGCAATCAGCTCCTCGCCGGCCTGCGGCACATCGTTCAGGCCCTGGATCTCGACCGGGATGGACGGCGTGGCCGAAGCAGCATTCTTGCCGGCCTCGTCCATCATCGCGCGCACCCGACCCCAGGTGGAACCCACCAGCACCGTGTCACCACGCGACAGCGTACCCGACTGCACCAGCACGGTGGCCACCGGACCACGGCCCTTGTCCAGCCGCGCCTCGATCACCAGACCGCGTGCCGGCGCCTTCTCGGGGGCACGCAGCTCCAGGATCTCGGCCTGCAGCAGCACGTTCTCCAGCAGGTCGTCGATGCCCTGGCCGGTCTTGGCCGACACGCCCACGAAGGGCACGTCACCGCCGTACTCCTCGGGCACCACGCTCTGCGCCACCAGCTCCTGGCGAACGCGATCGGGATTGGCCTCGGGCTTGTCGATCTTGGTGATGGCCACCACCAGCGGCACTTCAGCCGCCCGGGCGTGCGAGATCGCCTCGATCGTCTGCGGCATCACGCCGTCGTCGGCCGCCACCACCAGAATCACGATATCGGTGGCCTTGGCACCCCGCGCACGCATCGCCGTGAAGGCCGCGTGACCCGGGGTATCGAGGAACGTGACCACGCCACGCGGCGTCTTCACATGATAGGCACCGATGTGCTGGGTAATGCCACCGGCCTCGCCAGACGCCACCTTGGTCCGCCGCAGGTAGTCCAGCAGCGAGGTCTTGCCGTGGTCGACGTGACCCATCACGGTCACGACCGGCGGCCGCGGCACGGCCGGCCCCACGTCCTCGGTAGCCACTTCGTCCAGCATGGCCTCCGGATCATCCAGCTTGGCCGCGATGGCGGTGTGGCCCATTTCCTCCACCAGAATCATGGCGGTTTCCTGGTCCAGCACCTGGTTGATGGTCACCATCTGGCCCAGCTTCATCAGCTGCTTGATCACCTCGGTGGCCTTCACGGCCATCTTGTGGGCCAGATCGGCCACCGTGATGGTCTCGGGCACATGAACTTCACGCACGATCGGCGTCTCGGGCTGCTGCGCCTGGGCAAAGCCACCACGGCGATCGCGGTCATTGCCACGACGCGGACCACGCGTGCGCCAGCCCGTGCCGGTACCGCTGCCCGCATTGCTGTCGTTGCGTCCGCCCTTGGTCGGACGGCGCTTGCGGGAAGCGTCATCCTGCCAGGACGACGAAAGCTTCTCGGACTTGACGTGCTTGTTGCGGCCACCACCACCGGCGTTCTCGGCCGGTGCAGGCGCAGCCTGCTGGCCCGACGGACGATGCAGCGTGCCACCACGACGGTCCTTGGCCGCACCGGCAGCAGGTGCCGGCTGCGCAGCCGGAGGAGCCGGCGGCGGCGGGGGCGGCGGCGGACGCCGGCTGGCTTCCAGCAGGCGGTTGATTGCGGCCACCTCGGCCTCGGCGCGGCGACGCGCCGCTGCAGTGGCATCAGCCTCTTCCTTGGCCTTGCGGGCTGCAGCGGCGGCCTCTTCGGCCGCCACGCGGGCAGCTTCCTGCTTGGCTGCACGCTCGGCCGCCTCGGCAGCAGCCTTCTCCTCGGCCTGCTTGCGTTCCTGGTCGCGTGCAGCGGCCGAAGCGGCTGCGGCGGCCCCCGCTTCCTCGCGCATCTTGCGCTGCATGGCCCGAGCAGCCTCGGCCTCACGCTCGGCGTCAGCCTGCATCTTCGCCAGACGCTCCTGCTCGGCGCGTGCAGCTTCCTCGCGGCGGCTGGCCTCGGCGATCGCCTCGTTCTCACGCTGGCGATCCCGCTCCAGTCGCGCGGTCTTCTCGCGCAGCTCGCGGGCCTGACGCTCCATCAGCTCCTTCTGCCGACGGGCCTCTTCCTCGCGCAGCCGACGCTGTTCCTCGTCGATGACCGAGTTGGCCGACTTCACCGGTGGCGGGGGTGCCACCGGCGTGGCAACCGGTTCCGGCGCCGCCGCTGCAGGGGCATTGCCCGGGGTGCCGTCACGCTTCACGAACGTGCGCTTGCGACGAACCTCCACCTGGATGGTGCGTGCCTTGCCCGTGGAGTCGGCCTGCTTGATCTCGGAGGTCTGCTTGCGCACCACCGTGATCTTCTGACGCCGGGGGGCATTCTCTCCCCCACCGCCATGCGACGCCCGCAAGGCCGACAGCAACCGCTCCTTGTCCGCTTCCGACAGCGGATCCGAGGGGGTCTTCTTGTCGACACCCGCTGCGCGCAACTGTTCCAGAAGCACCTCTGCAGGTACTCGCAATTCCGCCGCAAATGTCTCAACGTTCGTACTGGCCATGTGTCCTTCCGCTACTACCGATTCAGTGTGTGCGTCACCTGCGATCGTCACCCCCGACCGACGCGGGATCCGGGGGCGACATCGACATCACGCACCGCCTTCCTCGACGAACCAGTGCTCGCGAGCCTTCAGGATCAGTGCCTTGGCCCGCTCCTCGTCGAGTTCGGTGATTTCGATCAATTCATCCACCGCCAGCTCGGCCAGGTCGTCGCGGGTGCGGACATTGGCCTCGGCCAGCTTCACGGCCAGCTCGCGGTCCATGCCCTCCAGCGACAGCAGGTCGTCGGCGGTCTCGTTCAGTTTCTCTTCGGTGGCAATTGCCTGGGTGAGCAGCGCATTGCGGGCCCGCTCGCGCAGCTCATTGACCGTGTCCTCGTCGAAGGCCTCGATCTCGAGCATCTCGTTGAGCGGCACGTAGGCGATCTCTTCCAGGCTGGTGAAGCCCTCGTCGATCAGGATGTCGGCCACTTCGGCATCCACGTCCAGGCGTTCCATGAAGACGCCACGGATCGCTGCCCGCTCGTCTTCCTGCTTCTTCTCGCTTTCCTCGGCCGACATCAGATTGATCTGCCAGCCGGTCAGCTCGGACGCCAGGCGCACGTTGCGGCCGCCCGTACCGATGGCCAGCGCCAGATTGTCCTCGTCCACCACCACGTCCATGACGTGACGTTCCTCGTCCACCAGGATGGAGGAGACGTTGGCGGGCGCCAGCGCGCCGATCACGAACTGTGCCGGATCCTCGGACCACAGCACGATGTCGACCCGCTCACCAGCCAGCTCCTGCGTCACGGCCTGCACGCGCGAACCCCGCACGCCCACGCAGGTGCCGATCGGATCGACCCGGCTGTCGGTGGCATGCACGGCAATCTTGGCGCGCACCCCCGGATCACGCGCGGCAGCGCGGATCTGCAGCAGCCCCTGCTCGATCTCGGGCACTTCCAGCTCGAAGAGCTTCATGATGAACTCGGGCGCCGTGCGCGACAGGAAGAGCTGCGGCCCACGACCCTCGCGATTGATGCGGGACACCCAGGCCCGCACGCGGTCACCGTTGCGCAGGTTCTCCTTCGGGATCATCTGGTCACGCGGCAGACGGGCCTCAATGCGGCCCGACTCGATGATGGCGCCCTCGCGATCGACACGCTTGATCGTGCCCGACAGCAGCGAATCACCGCGGGAGAGGAAGTCGTTGATGATCTGCTCACGCTCGGCGTCACGGATCTTCTGCAGGATGACCTGCTTGGCGGCCTGTGCACCGATGCGACCGAACTCGATCTCTTCCAGCTCTTCCTCGATGAAGTCCTCGAGCTGGATCTCCGGATCCTGCTTGCGGGCCTCGGACAGGATGATCTGCAGATCGTGGTCGTCCAGCTCGCCGTCGGGCACCACCTGCCAGCGACGGAAGCCACGGTAGCTGCCATCCTCGCGGCTGATCGCCACGCGGATGTCCACCTCGTCCTTGTAACGCTTTTTCATTGCCGACGCGAGCGCACTCTCCAGTGCGGCAAACACGACGTCGCGCGGAACATTCTTCTCGCGCGCCAGCGCATCGACCATCAGCAACAATTCACGTCCCTGCATAACCACTCCCTAGAAAACCGGCTTCGGCACCAGCCGAGCCCGATCCACTTGCTCAAATCCAAACCGCAGCCAGCGCACATCAGCCGTCTGCAACGCGGCTTCCACCGGATCGGCAGGCACGGGCCGCGCCTTCGGCGGCCGACGACCGGGCACCCCCCGGTTGCGTCCCGGACGGGCGTTGTCCGCCGGCTTCTCGCGCCAGGCCAGCAGCCAGTCACTCTCGGCCGGCGCAGCGCCCCCGGCCTGCACCACCTCAGGCAGCGCGGCATCCGGACCCAGCAGCTCGCGCACCCGCGCCAGCGCCGGCTCCGCCGACAGCAGCACACCCTCGAAGGTGCGGCGGCCGTCCTGCGGCATGCGCAGCCAGAGCTTCACCTCGTCACCCGTGAAGCGGGCAAAATCCTGTGGACGACGCAGCCGTCGGTCCAGCCCCGGCGAGGAAATCTCCAGCCGGTCATAATCCACATCTTCCACCAGGAACAGGTGCGAGAGCTGCTCGCTCACCCGTTCGCAGTCATCCAGCGTGATGGGCTGCGCATGATCGACATTCTCGATGGTGATGCGCAGCAGGCCACCGGCGGCGAATTCCACGTCCACCACTTCGTAGCCCATGCCCGACACCACGGGATCGACCATCGATTCGACGTTGCTGACTGTTGCCGGAGTGCTTCCCACCTGTTGACCCTACCCTGCCGCGCCTGCGCGACCGATTTTCCAGACTGCTGCCCGTACGTGCCGGTGCATGCACGAACAGCCAGAATTGCTGCGCCCGCCACGGATAAAAAAAAATGGGCTGGCCAGCCCATTCCGTACCACGGCGTGGAGCCCGGCCATGACCGAACACCCACCGGCGCCATGCACCCGCCACCCCGTGGCGGCCGTGAAGGCGACCCGGCCGCCATACCTGCGGACCGGCTGCGGCCGGCGCCCTGCAAAGACGCCGGAACCAGCAGGTCCCTTCGCTGTTGCGGGCGGCAATGCCACCTTCGAAGGTATCCTGCAAGACGGCTGATTGTAGCCGACGAATGGTCGAAACTCAAGATCGACCCTCCCTCGCCACACCCCGCCGGTCGAGGCGCACTGCCCCGACCGCCCCCGGAGAACCCCGCTCAGGCCAGGTCAGCGCCCCTTGGCGAAACTCTTGCGGCGCGGTCGCTGCTGGGCCGCGTTGCCGCCGTTGCCACCGGCACGCTTGGCCCGCGGCTGACGGGGCGTACCGTTGCCCGGTGCACGCTGCCCGCCCCAGTTCGCATTGCCGGCATTCGGATCGAATGGCTGGCCCAGGCGCGCTGCAAAGCCCGGCGTCGCCCCCCAGCGCTGCTGACGACCATCCCGCTTCATCGAGCGGGTGATGCCCTCCAGGTGCGCCGAATCCGACGTAGGCTGCCAGTCGTCATCCTCATAATTGATGCGACCCGTCGCCGGGGCCTGCCGATTCCGGGGCGCCACATTGCCGTTGCGCCCACTGCCCTTGCCACTGCGGGGCGCCACGTTGCCATTGCGCTCCTTCACGCGGCGCGGCCGGCGGTCGGGCAGCACAGTCTCGCGCGCCACCTTCGACCAGTCGGTATCACCACTGTAGGACACGGCCTGCGGCAGATACCGGGTCTCGGTCCATCCCCGGCGCTCGCTCACCGTCAGCGTCTTCTTCTCGGCGGTGGGCTCCAGCGTCTTCACCGACACCATGCGCGGTGCCTCGACCTTCTCGGGTGACTGCTGCCGGCCCGCCGTGCGCGAACGCCGCGGCTGCTGACGCTTGCCCCGTGCCTGCTTGCCCGCATCGTCACCCGGCAAGCCTCCCTCGGCCGCCTGGCGACGGTTGCCCCGGCGTGCGCGCTGCGCCTGCTGGGCGCCGGCCGCTTCCTGTCCCACCTTGCGCCGACCGCCACGGGTCCGGCGTCCGGCCTGTTGGCCCTCGCCACCCGCAGCATTTCCGTCCACCGGCATGACCTGACCAGTCGGCATGGCCGTCCCGGACATGTCCTGTCCAGGCAGCTGCACCATGCCCTCGCCTGTCTGCTGGGCACGCCCCCGCGCCCCGCGCAACATGCGCCTGCGCGCCGGATGGCGGCTACCTGACGGCTGCGGTGAGCCGGAAGCCGCGCCCTGCTGGCCGCTTCCCTGTTGGCCAGCACCGGCCTGAACCGCCTTGCCCGCACCTCGTCCCTGGCGGCGCGGCGCGTCATTTCCACGGCCAGCGCCTTTGCCCCGCCCTTGGGCGTTGCCCGACCTGGTCTCCCGCGCGGCGTCCGCCGCCCCGTCAGTCATCTCGGCCACATGGCGGCGCATCTGCTGCTGCAGCTGACGCACCTCGGCCTCGGTCAGGGCGTGCAGGCGACCACGCTGCAGCCGCGGCGGCAGCGCGATCGGACCAAAACGGATGCGCACCAGCCGCGAAACGGTCAGACCCACGGCATCGAAGAGCCGCCGCACCTCACGGTTGCGCCCTTCCAGAATCACCACCCGATACCAGTGATTGGCACCTTCGCCGCCGATATCCTCGATGGACTGCAGCGTGGCCGGACCATCCTCCAGCGTCACGCCAGTCAGCAGCTGCTGGCGGATCTCGTCATCCACCCGTCCCAGCACCCGCACCGCGTACTCACGCTCCCAGCCATAGCGGGGATGCATCAGCTTGTTGGCCAGATCGCCCGACGTGGTGAAGATCAGCAGCCCCTCACTGTTCAGATCCAGCCGTCCCACGGCAATCCAGCGCGCCCCACGCAGACGGGGCAACCGGTCAAAGACCTTCGGCCGTAACCCCGGATCATCACGCGTGACCAGCTCGCCGGTCGGCTTGTGGTAGAGCAGCACCTGAGGCGTCTGCGAGGCCGCGCTGCGCTTGCGCGACAGCGGCTTGCCGTTCACACGGATGACGTCCTCAGGCCCCACCCGCTGGCCCACATGGGCTGGCAGACCGTTCACGGACACCCGTCCGGCGATGATCAGCTCCTCCATGTCACGGCGCGAACCGATGCCGGCATCCGCCAGGATCTTGTGGAGCTTCTCGGCGTCGGGCGACACCGGCCGCCGGGTACCCTGACCCGAATCGCGCAGACCGATGCTGGCCTCGCGGGCAAAGAACGGCACCGGCTCCCCGGGCACTTCCTCGCCGTCATCCTCGTCGTCGAAATCGTCTTCGTCGTCGTACCGGTCGTCTTCGTCGCGGAAATCATCGTCATCGAAGCCGTCCTCGTCCACCGACGCACCGAAAGACGACACCTCGGAGGCAGACCACCCGGCATCCACGCCCGCATCGTCCGAGGACGGCTGCACATCGCGCCCAGCGCGGATGCCGTCGTCCGATGCCTCACCCATCGGCGCCACACCGGCCGACGCATCGGGAAGCCCGTCCTCGGAGACAGGCACTTCAGTCGCCGTCACGCCCTCGGCGGAAGCAACCTTGCTGCGGCGGGTCGATGCCCGGGGCGTCCGGGCACGACGCGGCTTGGCAGCAGCCTCCTCGGCATCGACAGACTCAGCATCGGCCGAGACGGCATCGCCTGCCTCAGTGGCAACGCCCGCCTCCGTCACCACGGCATCCGCCGCCGGCTTGCGACGCGAGCGGGAGACCCGCTTGGCAGTCTTTGCTGCGGGCTCTTCGGCCGACACCTCGCCAGCACCTTCCGCCCCCGGCACACCCTCGGCGTCATCCTTCGCAGCCGTCTTGCGGCGGCGGGTTCTGGGTGCAGGCGTGCCGGCATCAGCAGCATCCGCCTCGGCAGCCTTGCGTCGCGGAGCACGCTTGCGCGGCGCCGCCGCCTCCCCGGCGGACGTCGTGCCCGTATCCGTCTGCAGCATCGGATCGGCCGATGCACCCTGCCCCTCATGGGCAGCATCGCGCTGCATGTCTTCTTCGTACTGTTCGGTATTCATGCGATGGTCACATCACAGGGGGTTGCCTGCGGACGCTTCCGCAGCGGGTAGTTCTTCGTTCACGGCCGTCCCGGCTTCGGGTGCCGCCTCTTTCTTCATGTTCATGTCGACCGGCGCCCCGGCGGCATCAACCGCGCTGGCACCAGCATTGACACCGGATTCGACTTCGGTGCCGGCGTTCTCTCCGCTGGCGGATGGCGCCCCATCAGCATCGGCGCCACCGGACGCTTCGGCCCCCTCGGAGGCCTCGGCATTGCCGGACGCTTCGGCGCCCTGGCCAGCCTCTTCGGCAACCTGGGCCGAGGCCGCCGCACCGGTCTGCAGCGCCAGCGCCTCCAGCACATCGGCCGGCAGCGCATCGTCGTCCAGCGCCGGCAGCTCGGTCAGCGACTTCAGGTTCAGGTCATCCAGGAACTGCCGGGTGGTGCCGAACAGCGCCGGCCGCCCCACCACATCCTTCACGCCGATCTGATCGATCCAGCCCCGATCCTCCAGCGTCTTGATGATGTGCGACGACACCGTGACGCCCCGGATCTCCTCAATGTCGCCCCGCGTGACCGGCTGCCGGTAGGCAATGATGGCCAGCGTCTCCAGCACGGCCCGCGAATAGC
>ERZ772962.608-NODE-608-length-19885-cov-5.500706_pt1 | contig 19885 bp, 17 predicted proteins | sample MGYA00580676_ERZ772962 | MGnify/ENA primary metagenome ERZ772962 (study PRJEB29015, sample SAMEA2738049) | human oral metagenome | biome: human oral; feature: human-associated habitat; material: saliva | place: China | collected 2230 ...
AGAGCTCACAGACAGAAAGCTCTAGGGGAAGATCGTCGCCGGCATCGACACACACTGGCTGTGCGTCTTGGACGAGAGGCACAGGGTTGCGCTGTCGTGCAAGTTTCTGTCCACACCGAACGGCTTCGAGGGCACGTGGCTCCTACGGAGCTGACCTCACGGACACTCAGGGTGCTGGAGGTCCTCAACAAGAAGAAGGACCAAAGAAGGAGGCACGGCGAGGGCAAGGATGACGAGGTCGATGCCGAAAGGGCTGCGCGCGATGTGCTCGCAGCTGATGGAACATCCATCCCCAAGCTGCGCGGCGGTAGGCTCGACGAGCTGAGGTCGCTGCTTGTGGCACGAGAGCGCTGCGTATCCTGTGCGCTCGAGGTCCATACGGCCGTGTTTTCGCTTACCAGGACAGCCCCCGACGATGTTCGCAGTAGGTGGGAGGGCATGTCCCAGGAGAGGATGGTGAGGGCGGCCCTGAAGATCGACGAGGGCGCTGCTGGCCCTGGTGTGCGTGGAAGGGCGCCAGGGATGAGGTGGATGCCCTCGAGCATCTCATGAGGGGCGTGGTCGCTGAGCACCGTCGCTGCTTGCAATCTAGTGCCTCAAGACCCTGGGCGCCTCCGAGCTCGCTGTCGCCGCAGACGACAACCCAGAAAGGCTCAAGGAGCAAGGCCACATTCGCGATGCTGTGCAAAACGTCGCTCATCCCAGCATCGTCTGGCAAGACATCGGGCTGCATACACCTCAACAGGGGCGCTGACCGGCGTGCCAACAAGGCGCTGCACACCGTCGCGGTGAGGCGCATGAGATACGACCCCAAGGACAAAAGGCTACGTTAAGCGGCGCATGTCGGGGCCACACGCCCTCTCGAAGCTTGAGGCAATAAGGTGTGTCAAGAGATACATCGCGCGCGAGGTCTACCATACGCTCATGCACTCAGGGACGTGGGTGAGCGGGTCGATAGGCTCTCGCTTAGGGAAGCGCGCAAGAGCGCCGGCCTGAACCAGGCCAAGGTCGCGCATGCCCTCGAGGTGTCGCCTTCCACGGTGAGCGGATTTGAGTCCGGAAGGTGCGAGAGCCAGATGTTCGCGAAGAGGTATTCCGCCTGGGTGCTCGAGAGCATGCCGATAGATGTCGAAGGCCCATGAAACGGCTCTTGACATCTATAGGAGTGTCGGTTTTGTCCAAAACTACAGTGATTTGCGTAGTGCGCGCTTAGTAACGCGTCGAGTGGTGCGCGCGATGGAGACGCAACCAAATGGGACAAAGGAGCGGGATATGGGGTCAGAGTATCTGGAGTACGAGCGACGATGGATCTTCTGGCTTCTGATCTTCGTGGCAGGCTGGTACGGTGCCTACACTTCTGCCCTGCGCAGCGGCGTGTTCTGCAATGTCCAGACCGCAAACGTAGTATTTCTGGCTATGTACCTGGCCAGGCAGAAGTGGTTCTCGACGGCGTACCTGCTGTTGCCCATCAGCGCGTATCTGTTTGGCTCGTTCCTCTCGGAGTGGATAGGGAAGGGCGTGAAGCATCTGCACTTCTTGCGCTGGGACACGCTGCTGGTGGCGCTGGAGATGTGCGCGGTCGTGTTCCTGGCGCTGATGCCCGCTGACTGGCCCGACCAGATCTGCCAGGTGACGCTGAACTTCGTGTGCGCCATGCAGTTCAACACCTACTGTCAGATAGAGGGCCTGCTTGCTACCACGACCTTCGTCACGAACCACATCTGCCAGATTGTCGCCACTCTGGCCATGCTGATCTGTCACCCTGAGAGTCACGACCTGCGTCGCAAACTGAAGGCGCACGTCTTACTCTTCCTGTGCTTCACGGCCGGTGCGGTCGTCTCGACCGTGATGTGCGGGCTCTTCTCGTACACGTCGCTGCTGAGCGCATTGATCCCCTTGGCTGCCGTGCTTATCTGTCTGGCGTGGGCTGACCTTCTGGTGGAGCATTGCTACTTCGACGCCGTGCTGCGCGGGCACTAGGGCAGGCGCGTGTTAAGAGTTTGCTTACAAGAAGAGCGAGCCGGCTGGGAAACCAACCGGCTCGCTTCTGTCTTCTAACTGTTATGGATGTCGCAGCTACAGAGTCCTGTCGAAGCGATAGTGGGTCTTCTTGAAGCCATAGGACTCGTAGAACTTGTGGCTCTCGTCATGGCCCAACCTGCTGTTGAGTGTCATGGTCTCGCACCCCGCCTCGCAGGCCACCTCGACGGCCCACTCTAGCAGTTTGAAGCGAATGTCACCATTGCGATACTCCTCTGCGACAGTAAGCTCGCTGACTTCGGCAATGCGTGCGCCGTCATGGAGCTGCCAGGTGCAGTTGACACCGACGAAGCCCACGATTTTGCCGTCTTCGGTCTCGTAAACGCCCAGCTTGTGGCGCTCCTCGTTCAGCTGATCCACAAAGGTATGGGCAAACTGTCCCTTGTTCAGCTGGTGCCCATCCATGATGGTCATGCTGATGAGGTTGTAGATGGCGGTAAGGTCGGATGATGTTGCATAACGTACCATGGTTACCTTCTTTTGTCCGTCTGATGGATGACTGGTGGGCGCCTGTTTACGTGATGGGTGCAGGGTTAAAGATGCACAGGTCATTTGCGAGGCCGTGCGCTTCTGCCAGAGACTGCTTACGGCCGCTGACCACGTCAATCAGTAGCTTGAAAAGTTCCGTGCCCACATCTTGTATACTACGCTTACCGCTGGAGATGGGACCAGCGTTGATGTCGATGAGGTCGGGCCACATCTGCTTTACCTCGCTGCGTGAGCAAATCTTCAGAATTGGAATCTCTGCCAGACCGTACGGGGTTCCGCGGCCTGTGGTGAACAGCTGGGCTCCGATGCCGCTGGCAAGCTGGCATGGTCCACAGACCATGTCGCTGGCAGGCGTGGCTGCATAGATGAGGCCGTGCTTGGTCGGACGCTCGCCTGGGGACAGGACCTCGACCACGGGCGAGGAGCCCGACTTCGCGATGGAGCCCATAGCTTTCTCCACGATGTTCGAGAGGCCGCCCTTCTTGTTTCCTGGGGAGGGGTTGGCGCTACGGTCTGCGCCGCCGCGCGCGAGGTAGTTGTCGTACCAATGCATCTCGTTTGCGAGCTTCTTCTTGGTCACCTCGTCCTTGCAGCGGTGTGCTATAAGGTAGACTCCGTCGCGCACCTCGGTGACCTCGGAGAACATGGCAGTTCCTCCGCCAGCAACCAGCAGGTCCACGCAGTAGCCGATGGCGGGGTTCGACGCCACGCCAGAGAATGCGTCAGAGCCACCGCACTGCACGCCCAGCAGGAGGTCGGAAAGAGGCAGCGTCTCGCGATGTCTCTGGTTCAGGTGCGCCAGCTTGCGCTTAGCCATGGCACAGATTTGGTTGACCTGATCCTCGAAGCCGTGGCACTCCTGGAGGACGATGACGTTATCGGGGTTGTTGTCCTCGGGACGGTCCTCGCAGAACATCTGTGGCGTGAACTTCTCGCACCCCAGGCTCACGAGCATGAACTCTCCGCCGAAGTTCGGATGCCTGGCGATGTTGCGCAGGATGCGCTGTGGAATGTAGGCGTCCGTCGCATTGATGGCAACGCCGCAACCATATGCATGGTTTATGGGCACGACGCCGTCCACGTTGGGATACTTCGGTAGTATCTCGCGACGAATCTTTTCTATTGCTACGTTCAGCACACCAGTGACGCACTGCACGGTGGTTTGAATCCCCAGGTAGTTGCGAGTGCCCGCATAGAAACCGTCGGGACTCTTGTATCCCTCCCAGGTGGTGATGGGAGGCGTTGGCGGATTCCAGTCCACGTTGGTGCCCCACTGCATATGGTCCAGCGGCGGTGGGATGGGCAGCTTCAGTGAGTCCTCGTTGATCCAGGTGCCGGCGGGGGAGTCCTCGAACACGGTTCCCAGCACGACGCCGTAGCGAATGACCTTGCCACCCTTTGGGATGTCTACGAGCGTCACCTTGTGTGCCTGAGGTATGGGTTCGCGGGTAAAGACGCCGGGCGCCACCTCCTCGCCAGCAGTGAGGTCGCGTATGGCAATGGCGACGTTGTCGTGTTCGTTGACCTTTACTACCAGTTTGTTGTCCATGCTTCCCTCCTTAGTGATCGGCTTGTTTGCCTTTGCCCTCAAAGAAGCTCTTTGTGTAGTAGGTCTGCACGAGCCTCTTGCGACTTTCGACGATGTGCTTCCATGTGTACGGGGCAACCCAGGTGCTGTAGTCGCTTTTATTGGCTGGCATGTTGGTCAATACGTTGCCCATGTTTAGGTGACTTGGAAAGGCGATGTCTATATCTAGTTGTTCCAGCTCATCACAGTCGCGAATGAACTGTCGCACGATGACTTCGGTGATGTCCCACTTCTGGAGGCTCTTGGGTTTCATAATCGGAATCTCCAAACCTCCGTGCATTGCGCAGCAGTAGGTCTTGCCAGTGCTTTCGTCGGTGTCATCAAAGAAGAATACAACCGCCCCGGGGGTGCGTCCGGGCGTCAGCTGTACGTGGATGGACATACTTCCAACCTCTATGGGCTTCTGGAAGTCGTAGAAGTTTGCCACGTCATAAGGAACCATCGGAAGTTCGCTGGTGCCATCCTTCCACTTCTGGTAGAGAACCTCGTCCTGCTGAGACAGCCAGATTTCGCAATCCGAGAGACCTTGAATGTAGGATGCACCGTTCGCATGGTCCCAATGCCAGTGTGACAAGAGCACCTTATGGATGTCCGCGGGATCGAACCCCAGTCTCCAGATGTGGTCGACCATGAGGTATGCGGACGCTCTATATCCCGTGTCCAGAAGCACGAGTCCGTCGCCTGTGTCCATCAAGTAGGCGCAGACGTCGTCGTTTCCGCCCATGTTCCAAACGTGCGGTGCAACGCAGTATGCATCGATGGCATGTTTGAAGAGTAGGTTGAGCTCGTCGCCCAGGCATGGGTGGTTCACGGGTGCGTAAAAGATTTTCTGTCCCATCGTGTTCTCCTCCTCTCCAGCTACTTCTGATACAGGACCTTCGTGAAAGTAGTATCACGCGGTGCCATTTCAGAGGCATTGTTATGCAGAACATGATTTAAGTTGCTCGGAAGCCACTCTTTTGTTCCAAGCAGACTTTTTGGCAAACGATAGTCACCGTAGAATTCGATATGTGGCAGGTAAGGGAACTGTATGAATACAGCTCAACATTCGTTAGCCTCGTCATACTCCGTCGGGCTTCGCGGGTTGAGGAACTGTCGATTGGAGGGGTCTACGTGAACTTGGGATTGGCATTGCTTGGATTCGCGACCATGATTGTGATCACGGTCGTGCTGCTGAAGAATAAGGTGAGCACGCTGCTTGCCTTCACGGTGTTTCCGTTGGTTGCGGGGCTGATTGCCGTTTATGTGGCGGCGGGCAGCTTCACGGCGGTGGACATCACTAGTCTTCCCGGTACGTTTGGCACCTGGCTCAAGGACGGCTTCTCAAAGACGACGTCCATCTCCTTGATGATGCTCTTCTCGCTTCCATATTTCATGATGGTGGCGGACACAGGCATGTTTGACGACATTGTCAAGTTCCTCATGAGGCGCATTAAGGTATCCGCTCCGGTCATCTGTGTGCTGACGGTAATCGTCGCGTGCATTTGCGAGCTTGATGGGTCCATCACGTCGGTGTTTCTGATAACAGTTCCGCTGATGCTTCCCCTCTACGAGAAGTTCGGTGTCGACAAGAAGATCTTGCCTTTCTTGACTTGTGTTGCCATTCTCATCATGTGCAATACGCCCTGGAACCCGAAGATTCTGCGTGCAGCTTCCTTGGTTGCCGATCAGGGTATCACCGGCACCGACCTGTTTATCAAGATTGTCCCGATTCAGATTTTCATGTTTGTCCTGGTCATTGGTATTGCCCTCTACTTTGGTGCCAAGGAGCGCAAGAACCAGAAGGAGGGCATCGAGATCTCGAACGAGGAGCTTTTAGCTCAGTTCAAGGACACGGAGCTCACGAGGCATAATCGCTTTGCCTTTAACCTGCTGTTCACTGCTTTTCTGGTGTTTTGCCTCATCGCATTCAGCAGCATTCCCCAGTACTACGTATTCGCATTTGGCCTGGTTATTGGCCTGCAAGTTAACTATAGGGATTTGAAGCAGCAGAACAAGCTGCTCAAGAAGTACGCCAGCTCCTTGTTCCCCGTCCTTCCCGCAGTGCTTCTATCGGGTGTCGTTGTCGGCGTGATGCAGGACAGCGGCATGCTCGATGCCATGGTCCAGTTGCTGATGGCCATCGTTCCTTCTGTCATGGGCCCCTACCTGTATCTCATCATTGCCCTGTGCAGCACACCGCTCATGCTGGTGTTCACGAACGATACCTGGTTCTATGCGCTTATGCCCCTGATTATTGCCTTCTCGGCTCAGTATGGTGTGCCTGCGCAGGTTGTCATTGCAGCGCTCTACATGAACTTCGGCTCGATGATCTCGGTTGTGGCGCAGCCGCAGCTCTACATTGCGACAGACCTTACCGGAATTACGATCGACGAGCACATCAAGTTCTCGTTCCTCAAGCTTTGGGCTATTAACGTCGTCGTCGTTCTGTTTGGCATCGTGACCGGCGTGTTCATGCCCTAGGTCTTGCATAGCGAGACATCGAAAAGCAGAAGAGGGGGCCCGCGCAGTTCATTTTGAGCTGCGCGGACCTTTTCTGTATAGGGCGAACTTTTTTACCAGCGAAGCACTTATCTTTGGCGTAGATAGCTCCTGAGTTTGAACGCCATGGAGAGCACGGCGTAGTCTGACAGGTCTCGGGGGTTATAACCGGTCATGCGTGCAATCTTGTTCAGCCTGTTCTGGAGCGTGTTCTTGTGCAGAAAGAGCTCGTCTGCGCTGTGGGTAATGCTTCCGTTGTGTCGGGTGTACGAATTGAACACCACTTGGAAGTCATCGATTTCTTTGTCAGAGAGGTCTCCAAACACGTGATTCACGAAGCTGGCGGACTCGTCCTTTGGGATGGCTGTAAAGACGATGCCCTCGCCCATGCTCTCAAAGAACCGGACGTTCCCCTCGTGCTTGAATAGCGACCAACTCAATGCCCTGCTGGCCCTCTCGTAGCTTCTCCAATACTCTTCCTCGGACATCGCAGTGTCGCCTACGCCGAAATAGAATTCCGCGTCCAGATGGTTCTCGAGGTCCTTATGGATGTTACGAACAAAGGTGGAGAGCTTGCTTCCCTCCCTGTTGGCGAATATTCGCACCTCCTTTTCGGTTGTGGAGAAGAAGCAGCCGGGTTCCTGGGATAACCGCGCGTAGAGGATGGGGTAGACGTCGCCAATTTTGTTCATCCGCTCGTTGTCGGCACGTCTTCCCACAACGGCTTTGCGAGGAATCGAAAAGTCGATGTTCAGCACCGAGGCAAGGTAGTCTACGAGACTGTGATCGTGGTGCTTTAGAACCAGCAGGTTCACAAGGTTTGAGAAGCGCTCCATTGCGTCGAATCGGACCACCTGATCGTGGTTCTCACGAATGAGTATTTCTGTCATCCTTCCGATGATGGTGCCAAAGGAGCTGACCTCGTCCAGCTCGCCGGTCATTCCAACGACTGCCACAACGGCTCCGTTGAACAATACGGGCACGTTGATTCCATGCTTGGCACCCTTGAACTGGTCGCTGTCGTCAACTGCTACCGTTTGGCTGGTCTTTGCGGCAAGCCTGGCCGCATCGTGCGTGGTACCGACGCGTGAGGCATCGGTGCTGGCCACCACGCGTCCCGTCGTGTCAAAGAGGTTGATCTCGTGGTTGACCACGTCCTTCAGGCTGGTCACGATGCTCTTTGCGATTTTGGGGTCTAAGTTCATGGCACGTCTCTGGTCTTTCGTCCGATGAGTATCACTATGTAATATGATATATGATGTTATGCATGACAGCTACAACTCCCTATATGGCCTGGACGGTCTGTTACTGAGTCCATGGCTATGTATCCTGAACCAACCTATCGTTTTGTTTGCTGAAGGACAAACGGCCCTGGGAAACGGAGGATGGCATGGTACCTACAATCGAGAGTATGGAAGTTGTTCCTGTAGCAGGCTATGACAGTATGCTGCTGAACCAGGCTGGAGCTCACGAGCCTTTTTTCACGCGGAACGTCGTCGTGATGCATGACTCACAGGGTTATGAGGGCGTGGGAGAGGTACCTGGTGGCGAGGTCATTACCAAGCGCCTGGAGTCCTGCATACCCCTCGTGGTTGGCAAGCCCGTCTCGCAGTGGAAGAACGTGGTGAGGTCCTGTCGCACGATGCTGGAGCAGCAGATTCAGGGCAAAGCTCAGCCCACAGGTCAGGAGACTGCTCACGCGCAGATATTCAAGAAGGTCACCAACGTGCTTACCGGCGTCGAAACGCCCATGCTTGACATCATGGGCAAGCACCTTAAGGTGCCGGTGGCGGCTCTGCTGGGTGAGGGACAGCAGCGCGACTCCGTGCGCTTCCTGGCCTACCTGTTCTATGTTGGTGATCGCACGAAGACCGATCTGCCCTATATCCACGACGATGACAACTCCGACGAGTGGGGTCGCATCCGTCGCGAGGCCGCTCTGACTCCCGAGGCCATCGTGAAGCAGGCCGAGGCCGCGACCGAGCGCTACGGGTTCGTGGACTATAAGCTGAAGGGCGGTGTCTTCGAGGGTAAGGAGGAGATCAAGGCCATCAAGGCGCTGAAGAAGCAGTTCCCCAACGCCCGCATTAACCTGGATCCCAACGGCTGCTGGTCCCTGGCCGAAGCCGTCGACCTCTGCAAGGATATGGTCGGTACCCTGACCTACGTCGAGGACCCCTGTGGTGCTGAGGGACGCTTCTCCGGTCGTGAGGTCATGGCGGAGTTTCACCGTCTGACGGGCCTTCCGACCGCGACGAACATGATTGCCACGGACTGGCGCGAGATGAAGGCGGCCATCCGCCTGGACTCTGTGTCCATTCCTCTGGCGGATCCCCACTTCTGGACCATGGAGGGCGCTACGCGCGTGGCGCAGCTGTGCCACGACATGGACCTCACCTGGGGCGTACACTCCAACAACCACTTCGATATCTCGCTGGCCATGGTGGCCCAGGCGGCGGCTGCGGCACCTGGCAAGTTGAACGCCTGCGATACCCACTATATCTGGCAGGATGGCCAGCATCTAGGCAAGGTGGCTCCGCACTTCGAGGACGGCTGCCTGCGCGTGCCTCGCGACGGCATCGGGCTGGATATCGAGCTGGACCACCAGAAGCTCAAAGCTGCTCACAAGCTCTATGTCGACAACGGTTGCGGCACGCGCGATGACGCGCGTGGCATGCAGTTCTATATCCCTGGCTGGAAGTACGACTCACACAGGCCTGCCATGGTGCGTTAGCGTCGGTTGTGTAGATGGTACGTGGAACAACACACGTGTATTCGAACATGATGTCATCTGTCCTGTGTGACTTTGAGTTGTTCCGTAGACCTACGTAAGATTGTTTCTAGATTTAGGACGGCAATGAGGGTCATCAACTACTAATAGTGGAGGTCACAATGGTTCCCAAGATTGAAAAGATGGAAGTCTATCCCGTGGCAGGCTATGACAGCATGCTGCTGAACCTCTCGGGTGCTCATGGTCCCTACTTCACGCGCAACGTTGTTATTCTGACCGACTCCGAGGGTGTCGAAGGTATCAGCGAGGTTCCCGGCTCTGCAAAGATTACCGAGGTTCTGAACGAGATCGATGATCTGGTAGTGGGACAGCCTGTCTCGCAGTGGAAGAACGTCGTGCGCTCCATCCACGACAAGTATGCCAACCTGGACAAGGGTGGCCGTGGTGCCCAGACGTTTGACCTGCGCACCACTGTCCACGTGCAGACCGCCGTCGAGGCAGCGATGCTCGATATTCTGGGCAAGCACCTTGAGGTGCCGGTGGCGGCTCTGCTGGGTGAGGGACAGCAGCGCGACTCCGTGCGCTTCCTGGCCTACCTGTTCTATGTTGGTGATCGCACGAAGACCGATCTGCCCTATATCCACGACGATGACAACTCCGACGAGTGGGGTCGCATCCGTCGCGAGGCCGCTCTGACTCCCGAGGCCATCGTGAAGCAGGCCGAGGCCGCGACCGAGCGCTACGGGTTCGTGGACTATAAGCTGAAGGGCGGTGTCTTCGAGGGTAAGGAGGAGATCAAGGCCATCAAGGCGCTGAAGAAGCAGTTCCCCAACGCCCGCATTAACCTGGATCCCAACGGCTGCTGGTCCCTGGCCGAAGCCGTCGACCTCTGCAAGGATATGGTCGGTACCCTGACCTACGTCGAGGACCCCTGTGGTGCTGAGGGACGCTTCTCCGGTCGTGAGGTCATGGCGGAGTTTCACCGTCTGACGGGCCTTCCGACCGCGACGAACATGATTGCCACGGACTGGCGCGAGATGAAGGCGGCCATCCGCCTGGACTCTGTGTCCATTCCTCTGGCGGATCCCCACTTCTGGACCATGGAGGGCGCTACGCGCGTGGCGCAGCTGTGCCACGACATGGACCTCACCTGGGGCGTGCACTCCAACAACCACTTCGACATCTCGCTGGCTATGGTCGCCCAAACCGCTGCGGCGGCACCCGGCTTCTATAACGCCTGCGACACCCACTACATCTGGCAGGATGGCCAGGCGCTCACGAAGAACCCGCCCAAGATTGAGGATGGTCGCGTGAAGGTCCCGTACGACGTCCCTGGCCTGGGCATCGAGATTGACCGTGACGCCCTGATGAAGGCGCACAAGCTCTTCGTTGACAACAACCTGGGGACCCGTGACGACTCCATCGGCATGCAGTACCTCATCCCTGGTTGGAAGTTTGACAGCAAGCGTCCCGCACTCGTGCGCTAGCAGATTGCATCGGTTCGAACTGGCCGTACGAATTCCCACAGTTCCCCCTGGGGTTTCGTACGGTGCATATGGAGGAAGGCCTTATGTCAAAGGAAATTAGTGCAAATGGTTACCATGGCATCTTTGTTCCCATCTTGACTCCCGTCGGCCAGACCGGTGCCATCGATGAGGCAAGGCTGCGCAAGCAGGTGGATTACGTGATTGACCACGGCGTTGACGGCATTCTGGCCTTCGGCTCGAATTCCGAGTTCTACATGTTCGACGACGATGAAATGATTGACGCCACGAAGGCCATCTTGGACCAGGTCGCCGGCCGTGTTCCCGTGATGTTCGGCGTCGGACACATCCGCACCAGCAAGTGCGTCGAGCTGGCACGTAAGGCGGCAGCGCTGGATGTCGACGCCGTTTCGGTGCTGCAGCCCATGTTTATCCAGCCCACGACCCAGGCGCTGTACAACCACTACGCAGCTATTGCCAAGGCAGTCCCGGACACGGCGATGTTCATCTATAACAACCCTGGCAGGGCAGGCTATCCTGTGCCCATTCCTACCATCGTTGCCCTGGCGCACGACTTCCAGAACATCGTTGGCATAAAGGATTCGTCCGGTAATATCACGAACCTTCAGGAGCTTGTTCGTCTGACGTCTGACATCAACTTCACGGTCTTCGCTGGCAAGGACACCATTGTTTACGCCGGGCTTTGCTGTGGTGCAGATGGTGCGGTGTGCTCCACGGCAAACATCTTCCCGGATCTGGTCTGCGGCATCTACGACAAGTTCGCGGCGGGGGACTACGTGGGGTCGCGAACCGAGCAGTTCAAGCTCAACCCTATCCGCCTATCCCAGGATGCGGCCAGCTTTCCGGCGGCGACAAAGGACATGGCAAACCTGATGGGCATGGAGGTTGGTCCTTCCATCCTGCCGACCGAGCCCACTCAGGGCGCCGCACTCGACGGAATGAAGGCGGCCATGCGCGAAGGCGGATATCTGAAGTAACTCTTCGTTGGCCTCTAGCCAAGAAGAATTGCGGGGAGGAGGGGGACTCAATGGCCTCGCTCAGCGTGGTAATAGCGTCGGATACGTTCAAAGGGTCTGCCAGCAGCAGGCAGGTAGATGACTTGCTGGCGGTAGGCATACATCGAGTGGTACCGAATGCCAACACGATAACGTTTCCCATTGCCGACGGCGGCGAAGGCACCATGGATGCGCTCATCAGCGCCTGTGGGGGAGAGGTTCGCTCAGTGGCGGTCAGCGGTCCGCTGGGTGGCGCCGTCAATGCGCACTATGCCCTCATCGATGGAGGGGATGAGGCTGTCATCGAGATGGCCGAGGCCAGTGGCATCACGTTCATCGATCAGAGTCCCGAAAACGCGCTGCATGCGTCTACGTTTGGCGTAGGACAAGTTGTACTAGCCGCGATTGCGGACGGCGCCCGAAAGGTCTACGTTGGCCTTGGCGGCAGTGCCACGAGCGATGGCGGCGCTGGTCTGGCTAAGGCCCTTGGAGCCCGCTTTCTGGATGAGTCTGGCAAGGGCATCCCCTGCGGCGCCATTGGGCTTGGCTCACTTGCGTCCATCGATGCCTCTGGACTCGACCCTCGTCTGGCGGATGTCGAGTTCGTAGCACTGACCGACGTTCGCAACCCACTTTGCGGCGCTGACGGTGCAGTGTACATTTACGGGCCCCAGAAGGGCCTGGCTAGTAAGGATCTGGCCCGTGTAGATGGTTGGATGCGACACTACAGTGAGGTACTGCTGCGCGATGTCGGATCCGACGTGGCTGCCCTACCCGGGGCCGGCGCCGCGGGCGGCCTGGGAGCCGGCCTTGTCTCTTTCTGTGGTGCCAGCATCGTTTCAGGTATAGATTTCGTGTTGCAGAAGATAGAGCTCGAGAAGGCCATGACTGGTGCTGACCTGGTGGTGACGGGCGAGGGGCGCATGGACTCGCAATCTGCCAACGGAAAGGCTCCCGTGGGCGTTGCGCGCCTTGCGAAGCGCCATGGCATCCCGGTGGTTGCCGTGGTGGGTAGCAGGGCGGACGACCTGGGCAGTGTCTACTCCCAGGGTATCGATCTTGTTATACCCACGGTGACGGGCCCCATGACTCTGCAGGAGTGCATCGACCGCGTGGATGTCAGCGTCCCCATTGCAGGCGAGAGCTGCATCAGGGCGTACCTTTTGGGAAAGGCCCTGAGGTGATATCTTTGCATTGTCAAACGTGGTCTTGTCGCTACCGTTTCGTATAGTTCAATCAATGGGTATTTCACAAGAAAGGAAGCACAAAATGAAGGTAGGATTCATCGGCCTGGGCATCATGGGCAAGCCTATGGCACTCAACGTCCAGAAGGCTGGCCACACCGTCGTGGCCTACGACCACCATCAGGATCGCATTGATGCCATCGTTGCTGCTGGCGGAGTGGGCGCAAAGAGCGGTTGCGAGGTTGGCGAGCAGTCTGACGTCGTCATCATGATGATGCAGAACTCTCCCAACGTTGAGAGCGCCCTGTTCGACGAGGATGGAGTCTTCGAGGGCCTCAGTGAGGGTAAGGCAGTTATCGACATGAGCTCCATCAACCCCATCAAGTCCCGTGAGTTTGCCGCCCGCCTGGCCAAGAAGGGTGTGGACTTCCTCGACGCGCCTGTGTCCGGTGGTGAGCCCAAGGCTATTGATGGCACCATTGCCGTCATGGTCGGCGGTGAGCAGGACGTGTTCGACAAGTATGAGCCTCTGCTGCAGACCATGGCTTCGACTGTGACTCTGGTGGGTGGCGTCGGTGCCGGCAACATCACCAAGCTGGCCAACCAGATGATTGTCGCCATCAATATTGCAGGTATTTCCGAGGCGTACAGCCTGGCAAAGAAGGCCGGCGTCGACCCCTCCCGCGTGTACCAGGCCATCCGCAGCGGCCTTGCTGGTTCTGTTGTCATGGATCAGAAGTCCCAGAAGATCTTCGACGGAAACTTCGAGCCTGGTTTCCGCATCGAGCTCCACATTAAGGACCTGCAGAACGCGCTCGATACCTCGCACGGCGTCAACGTGTCCACCCCCTTTACCTCGCTTGCCATGGAGATCATGCAGTCGCTGAAGGCCCATGGCCACGAGAAGGACGATCACTCCGGCATCGCCGAGTGGTACGAGATGGTCAACGACTTCAAGCTGCAGGACTAAGGGTCTTCTTGCCTCATAGTTGACAGCGGGTCACGTCTTGCGAGGCGAGGACGGTGAGGTCATAGGTACCTCCTATCCTTGTCTCGTTTTTCTTGGCCCTCAGAAGGGAGCTGCCGTATGGCGCTGCACATCATCGACGAGGCAAATAGGTGTCTGAACTGTAAACGACCGCTATGCTGCAAGGGCTGCCCGGTGCACACGTCTATCCCGCAGGTCATCCAGAAGTTCAAACAGCGGGATTTGGTAGCGGCTGGCCAGATGCTGTTCGATAACAACCCGATGAGTGTCATCTACTCGTATGTGTGCAACTACTCGCAGCAATGCGAGGGATACTGCATACGGGGCAAGAAGGGCACGTCGATCCACTTCTCGGCCATTGAGCAGTACGTCTCGGACACTTATCTGGACAGATTTATCCGTGACGTGAAACCTACGTACAACGGCAAGGTCGTAGCAGTAGTGGGCTCTGGACCTGCTGGTCTTACCGTGGCAATCCAGCTGGCGCGCGTGGGGTGTGACGTAACGATCTTCGAGCAAAAGATGGACATCGGCGGCGTGCTTCGCTATGGTATTCCGGAGTTCAGGCTGCCTCATCAGCTGCTGGCTCGATATCGTAAGGCGCTTGACGCGCTGGGAGTGCATGTGAGGCCGAACACAACTATAGGTGGCGCGCTGAAGCTAGACGGCCTCCTACGAGATGGCTACGACGCCGTGTTTGTGGGTACGGGAGCTTGGCGTGCTAGGACTTTGGGCATAAAGGGTCAGGCACGTGGCAACGTCTACTTTGGCATTGACTATTTGATCAACCCATCTGTTTGCAACCTGGGCTCTGACGTTGCTATCATAGGAGTGGGCAACGTTGCTATGGATGTGGCGCGAACTGCCATCCGAAATGGCTCACGACACGTGACTCTATATTCCAACTGGGGCGGTACCTCGGCTAACACCGACGAGGTCGAGTTGGCGCAGCTGGATGGTGCGAAGATCATCTATTGGAAGTCGATTGAGTCCATCGACGACGGGGGCCCGGTGTTTCGCAACTCCATCTTGGACGACGAGGGCCAAGTTGTCGGGCTTTCCGACGAGACCGAGCACGTCAACTGCGACTCCGTGATCATCTGTGTGTCACAGGTGCCGAAGGACAAGCTGCTGCTGACGACGAAGGGCCTTGCAGCCACAGACAGGGGCACGCTAGTGGTCGACGAAAACTGCATGTGCACGGTGCCGGGCGTGTTTGCAGCGGGCGACGTGGTCAGTGGGCCAAAGACGGTGGCCCATGCGGTGGCTGGAGCCAAGCATGCCGTTGCGGGAATGATGGACTACCTGGGACTTCAGAGAGCAGATGACGAGGTTGAGTAACGGGCGTACCGTAGAGCTGAGGGATGGCAGAAGAATGCCCCGTCTTGGTATGGGGACCTGGTATCTAGCCGGGGGCCTTCATCCCTGGGAGGTCGAGTTGTCTGCGCTTCGAGCCGGATTGGACGTAGGCGTTCGCCTGATTGATACAGCCGAGATGTATGGGGACGGTGCGGCCGAGGAGATGGTGGGCGATGCCATCCGAGGACGAAGGCGCGAAGACCTCTTTATCGTGTCGAAGGTCTACCCGTACAATGCGGGCCGGAAGGGTATCTTCCGTGCACTCAACAGGTCGCTGGCACGTTTGGGCACCGATTACCTTGACCTGTACCTCTTGCACTGGCGCGGGCAGATTCCGCTGGCCGAGACGGTCGAATGCATGGAAGAACTGGTCGAGAGTGGAAAGATTGGAGGCTGGGGAGTATCCAACTTTGACCTCGACGACATGGAAGAGCTCATGAGGGTGGACGGTGGTGAGCATTGTCTTGTAAATCAGGACCTCTACCACTTGGGGTCGCGTGGGGTTGAGTTTGACCTTCTGCCTTGGATGAGGCAAAGGAGGATTCCACTGATGGCGTACTGTCCCCTCGCGCAGGCAGGCAGACTTCGCCAGGGGCTTGTGGACAGTAAGGCGGTTCATGAGGTTGCAGCCGCCCACGGCATCACCCCCATGCAGGTGCTCCTGGCGTTCGTCTTGCATGACCAGAACGTGATCGCCATCCCTCGCAGCTCCAGTGCGAGGCACGTCAGGCAGAACTGGTCCACGATCGATGTGGAGTTGACGGCGGAGGACATGGCTCTGCTGAACGAGGAATTTCCGCCGCCCAATTACAGGATGCCTTTGGATATGGAGTAGCATCCCACATGGAGTCCAGACGGATTATGTCCAGCCGACTCATTGACTGGACATTTTTCTTGTTCGATGAGGTGTCGAAACATCAGCTATTCTTGCCCTAAGCAAGCGCGCGAGAAAGGATGCATGCTATGGCAGAAGAGCGTTTCCCGAGGGCTTCCTCTTCGGAGGTGCCATGCCGGACTGGCAGTTCTAAGGCGGCTTCGGCGAAGGCGGACGCGGACTACTCGAGATAGACTTCGCGACGGATGGTGACCAGACGCATCCGCACCAGGTCACCTGGAAGGACGGGGAGGGTAGGTGCGGCTCCATCAACTGGGAGGAAGTGCTGCCTAAGGGCGTTGAGCTTACGATGTTCGACGACGTGTACTACCCCTCACATCGCGGCGTGGACTCCTACCATCACTGGCACGAGGACATCGAGGATATGGCCGAGATGGGCTTTCGCGTATACCGCTTCTCGACCTGCTGGTTTAGGATCTTCCCGACGGGCCTGGAGGACCGGCCGAACGAGGAGGGGCTTGCCTTCTACGAGGACATTGTGGACGACCTTTTGGCCCACGGTATCCAGCCCCTCATCACGATCTGCCACGACGAGATGTCATACGAGCTGGTGAAGTACTACAACGGCTGGGGCGGACGCCAGACCATCGACTGCTACGTGAAGTGCGCCCGTGCCCTCTTTGAGCGCCTGGGATCCAAGGTGAAGTACTGGCTCACGTTCAACGAGCTCAACACCATCCGCGGTATCTGCATGATGGGCGTCATGAACCAGATCTGGCCCGTGTACTGGCAGACGATCCACCACATGGTGGTGATCTTTGCCACGGTCGTGGCAATGGGGTACCAGGTGAAGCCGGACCTCAGTTCTCCACAATGTATGCCATAAGCGAGCTATACCCTGCCATGAGCGTCCCGGAGGACGTTTGGCCCTGGTACAGCCACCGCCGCGAGCAGTACCTGATCATCGACGCCATGTCGCGCGGTGCCTACCCGAACTTTGCCTCCGAGGTGTGGGGTCGCATAGGGCTGACGTGCGCATGGAGCCCGAGGACGCCGAGCTCATGCGCCAGGGCACGCTGGACTTTGTCAGCTTCTCGTACTACCGCTCGACTGTGGTCTCGGCGAAGGACCCCGACTGGCACCTTTTGGACGGCACGCCGAATCCGCTGTGCGTGGAGAAGACGCCCTGGGGCTGGGCCGTGGATCCTCTGGGCCTGTACTACTGCCTGAACGAACTCTACGACCGCTACCAGAAACCGCTCTTTGTGGCTGAGAATGGCATTGACGCTATCGACCAGGTGTCTGATGACGGCGTGGTACACGACGGCTACCGTTGCGACTACCCGGCCAAGCACCTGCACGTCATCCGTGACGCCATCTGCCTGGACCACGTGCCGTGCATCGGCTACACCATGTGGGGCAACGTCGACCTGGTGTCCCGCTCCACGGGTGAGATGGTAAAGAGGTACGGCTTTGTCTGTGCGGACATGGACAATAAGGGCGATGGCATCCTGAAGCGCTCGCGCAAGGACAGTTTCTAGTGGTTCAAGCATGCGATCTAGCCAGACGGGGCGGAGCTGTAGGGCCTAGGCTGTGGGGGGCTTGCATGTTTCACGAGATACTTTAGGCGTCGGAGGACGGCGCGCACGAGGTGGGTCATCAGAACCATCTGAGGCTTCCGAACAAGGACGAGCCAGCGCTCATCCAGACGTACTTTCCCGGCGTGCTCGATAACGTAGACCGCGACGTCACATGTCCATGCGTCGCGATCCTACCTGGGGGCGCCTACGCGTTTGCCTCGGTGCGTGAGGCCGAGCCGGTGGCCCTGCAGATGGTAGCGTGGGGCTTTGCCGCCTGCGTGGTCACCTACAGCTGCGCCCTTGCCAGGTACCTTGCGGCGTTGGTGCAGGCGGCGGGTGCTGTGGACTATCTCAGGCGGTATACGGCGCAGTTTCACATCGACCCGAGCTGCATCTTCCCGATGGGCTTCTCGGCGGGAGGACATCTGGCCTGCGACCTGGGCTGTGAATGGCAGGAGCCCTGGCTGGCAAAGCGCGTGGGAGCTCCAAGCGAGGACCTGCGCCCCACCGGCCTCGTCCTAGGCTATCCCGTGATTAGCTTGAGCGAGTTCGTGCACAAGGGGTCGTTCCAGAATCTGTGCGGTGATGACGCCCAGCTGATGGAGTGGCTGTCGCTCGAGAAGTGTGTCACAGAAGACATGCCACCCACGTTCGTCTTTCACACGCTGGAGGACAGCTCGGTCCCGGTGGAGAATAGCCTGCTTCTGGCCGAGGCCATGAGGAAGGCGGGCATGTCCTTTACGCTTCGCGTCTTTCCCTACGGCGAGCACGGGCTGTTACTTGCCACACCCGAGGTGGGCCGCAGGGGCAAAGAAGGGCAGGTCCAGCCACTGATGCCGTGCTGGCTCGACCTGGTAGCGGACTGATGCGGACGCTGTAGAGGGCTGCTGGCGGGGATAGTTTCTGCTGGACACTGCTTTGGTGGGACGGCTGCGCTTCTCGAAAGCGCCCACTTCGCGTGCGACCACTCTGTGCGTACGCCCACTTTGCGCGCGATCCTTCTATATAAATGTTCATCCTATAAAAGCGTGCGTTCTTCTCTAATGGAGGCAAAAAGGGGCGTCGGCTTATGCCGGCACCCCGCCCTGTGGCTAGCGTGTTGAGATGACTACAGGTAGACGTCTGCCTCCTCGCGGCCAAACTTGTGCAGCAGCTCGTGGCAGGGCCTGCAGGCTGCGCAGTCGCAGAACTTGGCGCCAGCCTTCTTGCGCTCCCGGGCATGGGCCAGAGCCTGTTTACTGCCGTCCTTGCCAAAGACCTGCTGGCCCGCGGGCGAGCTGATGAACCCGATGAGGTCGTCGATGGTGGTTTGGTGTGCGCTGATGGCGTCCATCAGTTGATTCGTGGCCTCGTCGGCGTCCTTGCCCACGGCGATGGCGTCCTTCCAGGCCTGTGCCGCCTTCTTAGTATCGGCGGATGCCGACTGGGCGGCCAGCATCTCCTCGACCTTCGATGCGGTGTAGTCCAAAAGCTCCTTTTGCATAATGGCTCCCTTCGATGTGTGGTGGTGACGTGTGCGCGGCGGTGCGATTGCTGGTACCGAGATGGCCGTGATGGCTTGGTCGTCGCCGAGGGACGTTGGTGGTGCAATGGGGTTTCGGTTGACAGGCCACTCGTACCTTCGCGATTGTCCTCTGCGACTCCAGGTATGATTCGCACGCGACCAAGAACACTTCTTGCGACAGTTATACCCGTAGGTAAGAATCGCCACCCAGAGAGAACCTTCAGGTGCAGCATGTAGCGTGCGAGCGCACCCATCGACACCCATTTGTCTGTCCCCTCCACCCATCCATCCGCCCATCTATCCACATGGCAGAGCCTTGACAGTGATTCCTACAGAAGTTGGAGGTACGGGTATCCACAGCGCGGGAGCTTGCAGAAGCCCGTTTTGTGCTTCTTGCAAAAGCTCAGGTAGAAAGGTTGTCCGAACTCGCTGTTAGACCAGGACTGACCTAAGAAGGGCCCAAAAGTGTCCGGGTCTTTGCCTACATCATCAAACGAAGACATCGAGGATCGAAGGGCCCGGATGGATCCAATGATACTGCAGCAGATCGCAAAGATGGGGATCGCCGATAAGCGCGAGCTCTTAGAGAGGCTGAAGGCGCTCATA
>ERZ772962.617-NODE-617-length-19815-cov-4.056174_pt1 | contig 19815 bp, 13 predicted proteins | sample MGYA00580676_ERZ772962 | MGnify/ENA primary metagenome ERZ772962 (study PRJEB29015, sample SAMEA2738049) | human oral metagenome | biome: human oral; feature: human-associated habitat; material: saliva | place: China | collected 2230 ...
TGCTCAAAACGTGAGCAGACCCCTTGCAGTACCCTGTTGCCCGGAGATTGGCTCTATAAGCCCGTCTCCGGGCTCTTTGCATTTCCGGGGGGGGCTAATCCTGGGTACCCTCCTGGAATTTCCCCCCTATCCAGAAGGAAGAGTCTGGACTCCAGTCCCTTTCTTCTCCGGCCTCATCGACCGACACCGACCGACGTACAGCTATCCCCTGACCTTCCTTGGCTCCCTTGGGCTGCCTTGGAGGGGAGGGATAGAGGTACAGAGGGAGGGAGAGGGAGATAGGAATCCGGCCCGTAGTAAGCCCCCAAGGCTTACGGAGGGGAGCAGACCTAAGGAAGCCCTAGGATTACCCTAAGGAAGCCCCAGGAAGCCCACATGCACTTCACGCTCCGCGTGGACTCCATGTGAGTACCCTAGGACTACCCTAGAGATACCCAAGGACAGCCCAAGGACAGCCCAGGATTTCCCTAGGATTACCCTAGAGAAGACCAGGGGAGACCAGGTAGTATTGGGGGAAGGGGGGAGTCTTTACTAATATAAGATATGTCAGAGCTCTGAGCCGACCCAAGACCCCCCCCAATCACCACCAACATGTACCCTCAAGGAGGTACCATGGAACATGACATGAACACCCCTGAGGGTATCGAGGCCCTCATCGAAGAACAGACCCAGCCTCCCCAATGGCTCCCCGGCCGGAGGCTGGAGGGCTACCGGGATGTCCTGACTGGTTGGGTCAAGGAGACCTACCCGGACCCTTCCCCTGAGTTCATCCAGGCCAAGGTCCAGTACCTGCTCTGGGAGTACTACCAGGGGGCAGCCCTGGAACACTTCCTGGAAGACACCGGCTGGGAACTGGATGAAGCCCCGGAGGACCCTGAGGAGCCCCAGAGGGGCTCAGGAGCCTCTGAAGGGGAAGAGGAAGCTCCTGACCTTACCTCAGCCCTTGAAGGTCCCAGAGGGCCTATATGGCGGTCCTATGACCATCTTATCCGGAAGCCCTACTCCAATGCCGTGAAGGCAGATGCCCTGTGTGACTACCTCCTGCAAGCCATGGAGGATACCGGGGAGATCAGGACCCAGAACGGGAAGAAGCTGTACGAGACCCTGGCCAAGCAGATAGACGCCTTCTATGGAACCAAATGACCTCCGGATGGCCCTATCCAAGGCCCAGCTCCGGGAGCTGCTGAGGAAGCTCCCCAAGCCCAATGTCCCCAAGGACCAACTGGAAGCCGGGTTCCTCCTGGGAATCCAGTACGTCCGGGATCTCCTCCAGGAATACATCAAGGAGTAGTCATGAGCTTTTTCAAGAAGGTAGTCCGAGGGCTCTTTGGGTCAGGGCAGTCAGCCCAGACCAGGGCCTTCAATGAAGACTGGGCCAACCAGATGGCCCTGAAGACCGCAGAGGGGCAGGCCCAGGCATATGCCCTGCAATCCCAGGCCAAGCTGATGGACCTGCAAGATCAGATGTCTCTCCAGGCTCAGAAGGAAGAGGAGGAGCGAATGCGGATGAACAAGCTGAGGGTAGAAGCCGGGACAGCCGGAGCCCGTAACTTCTTCAAGTGGGGAGGCTAAGCCATGGCAGTTCCATATCAAGCCTCCCTGGCCTTCGATGAGCCAGCCGAGGGGGAGACTCCAGCCCAGACCTGGGACCGCCTCCAGAGGGCCTCTATGGAGGTCCGGAGGCGTGCAGAGCTGAACAGCTCCCTGACCTTCCCGGAGGTCTACAACGAGGAGGCCAGCAACCCCGATGACCGGCCTACCCAGACCGGCTTCCATAGCCTGGGCTATCAGGGGATGAACAGCTTTGTGAACAAGCTGTCAACGGCCCTCTTCAGTTCCTCCTCGGGCTTCTTCAGGCTGTCCCCAACCCAGAAGGGATGGGAGCAGCTCCAGGAAGCCTTCCCGGACAAGGCCAAGGGAGAGCTGGAAGCCTTCCTGGCCCAGATGGAGCGGGATGCCGTCAAGGCATGGTCCCGCTTGGGAGACCGAGATAAGCTGACAGAGGCCCTGGCCCATATCGCCATTACCGGGCAGACCTGCATCTGGTTTGACAAGAACCTGAAGCAAATGCGGGTCATCCCCCTGACGAACTATGCCCTCCGGAGGTCTACGGATGGGAACATCCAGACCCTGGTCATAGCTGAGACCCTGGCGGTCCTTGACCTGGCCAAGCCCCTCCAAGAGGCCGTCTATAAGGCCCGTGGAGACACTACCCACCCGGAGACAGGGGTAACCCTGTACCACCGGTGGCAGCGCCTGGACAAGGCCAAGTACGTCTATGAGGCATCCGTGGAGGACTCAGAGGCCGAGGTAAGCCTCCGGAAGGAAGTCTCCCTGGACAAGCTCCCGGTGCATTGCCCGTACTGGAAGCGGGGAGACCAGGCCAGCTATGGCATAGCCATGGTGGACGGTATCGTAGCGGATCTCCTGCGGTACAATGACCTGGCTGGGATGCTCTACGAGGGTGTGGATGCCCTGACTGACTGGCGGACCCTGGTTAACCCCGGGGGTCAGACGGATGTTGAGGACTTCAAGAACACCCGGAGGGGTGAGGCTGTAGCGGGCCGGAAGGAGGACATCAGTACCTCTGAGACCGGTAACCCGGCTGTCCTCCAGTTCGCTGCCCAGGAGATGGAAGCCTTGGAGAGGCGGATCAATGGGGCCTTCCTCCGGGAGCTGAACCTGTTCCGCCAGGGGGACCGCATTACTGCCGAGGAGATCCGGACCCTCAAGAATGCCCTTGACGGTCAGTATGCGGCCATGTATAGTGCCCTGGCTCACCGGCTGCAGCTGCCTCTGGCTAAGTGGATCGTTGAGCTTTCTGGGGTTCCCCTGGATGACTCCATCGAGGTAGACATCCTGACCGGGGATGCAGCCTTGACGCGGACCCTGGAAGTCGGTAATCTGGTGCAGTCCTTCCAAGCCCTGGCTTCCCTGGCGGCTACTCCCCCGGAGCTGCAACAGAGGATCAACTGGCAGGCCGCGGCAGCCCTGATTGGTACGGGCTTCTCGGTAGAGCTTGACAGCATCCTGAAGTCTGAGGCAGAATTCCAGCAAGAGCAGCAAGCACAGCAAGAGCGAATGATGGCCATGCAAGTGGCTGCCCAGCAAGCAACCCAACCCCCACAAGGTACCCAATGAGCGAAGAACAGAATCTGCCTCCCCTGGTCATGCCCCAGGAAGCCCCCGAGGCCGATCCGGTAGCCCCGGAAGAGGAAGTCCCCACCCCAGCCCCGGAGGAGGAGCCCCAAGAGGCCCCTGAGGAGGCTGAAGAGGAGGACCTGACCTATACCGAAGAGGCCGAGCTGGACTCGGCCATCCAGGCTCCCCTGGAGATCGGCCTGAAGATGCTGGCCGAGATCGGCATCAAGAAGGGCCACCCTGCCCTGGAGAAAGCCCGTAACGGTGACTTCGGAGCCCTGGAGGCTGTCCTGGAGCACCTGGGCGACAAGAACGGCAAGGCTGCCCTGGGTCTCCTGCAGCACGCCTTTAACTTCCACCAGCAGAAGGTCAAGCTGGCTCAGGCCAAGCTGAACCAGGAACTGTACAGCATCGCGGGGGGCAAACAGCAGTTCAATGAGCTGCTGGCCTTCGCCAAGGAGCATGCCTCCCCTGAAGAGCAGGAAGCCTTTGATGCTGACATGAAAGCCGGTGGTCGGGCAGCCAAGCTGGCCGTGGAGAACCTGAAGCTGTACCAAGCCCTGGCCGCCCAACGGGCAGAGCAGGGGGCCGGTGAACGGGCCTTCCAAGAGACCGTTGCCCGGAACCCTCTGGCCTCCGCCAGTGCTCCGGCCCAGAAGGCCAAGGATGTCTTCCAGTACGCTGAAGAACTTGAAGCCCTGTATGCCCAGGGGCACAACGACAACAGCCCCGCAGTACAACGAGTGATGCGTGCCTGGGCACGTAGTCGCTGAGAGCCTTTAGAAGGCTCTTGACGGCCCCGGGGGAGCCGGGTAGTATCTTCCCTCGACGAACAACCCAAATCGCCCTACGGGGCATCCTAGGGGCTCCCAGCCCCATCCCTTAAAGAGAGCAAGCAACATGGCTAATACTCCGTCCCTGAAAGACCTGGTTCTGCCTGGCAAACTGGGTTCGACGGCTCAACCGACCAACTCGGCCACCTACCAGCAACAAGGCGCCCCGACCAGCCGTGAGCTGCAGATTGACCTGCTGCAGAAAGGCGTGGAGCGCTCCCTGCGTAACCACAGCGCTGTGGCTCACATGATGCCCCAGCGTATGATCTCGGGTACCTCGACGGTTCGCATTGACGCCATGGGCGGTGGCGGCCTGGGTGTCAAACGCCGTGGTGAGGCCCCGGAACTGCAGAACTACAAGTTCGGCAAATCGAGCTTCACGATCGATACCCCGGTGATCGCCCGTGCGGCCATCGAGAAGATCGATGAGGTCTCCAACCACCTGCCGGCCATTCGCATGATCGCCGAAGAGCAAGGTAAGGACCTGGCCCTGTTCCTGGACCAGATGTACATCATCGTGGCTACCAAGGCCGGTATGATGACCCAGACCCCGTTCCAGGGCATGACGGGTGTCAACGGCTTCTCGGGTGGTAACCAAGTGACGATGGCGTCCGCTGCCGACAAGAATGACCCGGCTAAGCTGTTCAATGCCTTCCGTCAGCTGCGTACCCAGTTCCGTAACAAGAACGTTGACTGGGTCCGCGATGGTAACGTGATCCTGGTCTCGAATGAGACCCTGGAAGTCCTGCTGTCGAACGAGATGCTGACCGACCGCAACATCAAGTGGTCGGATGGCACCGAAGTGAACGGTGTGGTCCTGCGTAACTTCGGTATCCCGGTCGTGGCTACCAACCAGTTCATCGGTGGTCAGAACATCACGAACCACCTGCTGAGCAACGCAGCCAACAACAACTTCTACAACGTGGACGCCACCAAGCTGGTTGCCACGGTGGTCTCGGCTAAGGCCCTGCAAGATGGCTTCTTCTGGAAGCCGCAATCGACCATCAAGTGGGACGACGTTGACCTGTGCACCTATGCCACCACCTGGATGGCCTGCGGTGCTGGCGTGGCCCGTCCTGAGTATGCTGGCGTGATCATGACCGCTTAATGAAGTAGTGACCGTGTCCCCGGGTTGACGGGGAGCCATAAGGGCTCTATCCTTCGGGGTAGGGCCCTTTTCGTTCTGGGCCCTAGGAGAGCGTATGACCGAACTAGACATCTGCAACGCCATGCTGGCCCAAGAGGGCCAAGACCCCCTGACCACCCTGGACCCCTCCCACCCCTCCATGGCCCGTATCCGGGCTATCATTCGGAGGCAGCATGAGAGGCTCTTAGGGCAGGGCTATTGGTTCAATACCCCGGTGGTGGAGCTGACACAGAATCCCCAAGGGGAGCTGGTACTCCCAGCCAATGCCCTGGCCATCCGGGAGTACCTGGACACCCCCCAGACGTACCTGACCCGCCAAGGGAACCTCCTGCTGCCCACGGATGCCTCTGAGCCTCCCAAGAAGGTCACCCTGAGACTGGTAGTCCTGATCCCCATCACGGACATGCCCCAGGTCGCCCTGGAGTACCTGTCCGCCCTATGCCAACTGGAGTTTGCCCGGACACACATCAAGGACCCCACTGAGGTAGACGGGGCCATGAGACTGGTCCAGGAAGCCCGTATAGCCCTCCGGGCTGAAGCCATCCGGCAATCCCAGTACACCCCGGGGGCTTCCACATATACCCCAGCCCGCTGGGCCTATGACAGGAACCGGGTCAACCGCCTGGCTGGAAATAGTTATCATCCCTGGGACACCCTGGAAATTAGGAGGCGCTGATGAGGGCCGTATCCGGAGAATTTAAGGATGTCCAAGCGGGCATCTGGGAAGTCCTGAATTCTAACTGCCCCTCAGGGGCCGCTGTGGATGCCTACAATGTGGACTTCCCTTCCCAAGGGGGAGTGCGCCGTAGGCGATCCTTTGACCAGCTGGCTTCCTACCCGGGGCAGGAAGGGGGAGCTGGGAGCTGCTTTGCCCTCCCCTGGGATAATGGCTGGATCGCCTTCAAGCGTACCTCGGCCACCACGGAGGCCCCTATGTGGGGGCCCGGAGCTTCCTTCCCCCGTCCCCTGGTCTTTCATGCCACTGCCGTAGGCTCTGGGACCCTCCTGTTACACCAGGATGGTCTCCTGACCTTCTCCAAGGGAGCCTCCCAGCAGGTCAAGGATAAGGCGTATGTGACGGTCCTTGCGGGGGCCGCTGAGACCACCTACCGGCTTGACGTAGGGACCGGCTGGGTTACCTACTATGCCCCGCAGACCACGGACCCTAATGCCGAGGGGTACTATGAGAGGCCCAAGCTGGACCTGTCCTCACTGAACCTGTACTCGGGTACCTCGGTCTCCAGGGAGTTCTCCACGAACCTCCCGGGCTCCATGTGGTTCCGGGATGAGGAATACCCTCACTTGATCACTTGCTGGGGTGTCAAGAGTGGCCGTGGGGGCTTCCAGTTCAGGGAGTGGCTGACTGGCCTGCAGCGGGTCAGTATGGATGGTACCTCCCTGTCCATGGTGGGGGGCTACGAGGGTAATCCGAACCCAACTAACCCCTCGGCCTACGCCCTCTGGGGTATCGGGTCAGCCTCAGGGGATGGCAAGGGCACCTGGCGGCCTGTGATCCCCTACAGTGATGACCCCAATAGCCCCTGCCAGAAGCTCCTGACCGGTAGGGGTGGTCGCGGGGTGGCTCTGTACTTCACTTACAACGAGCGCCAGCTCAACCCTTCCTATAACCTCCAGCTCCAAGAGGCCAACCACCGGTACCAGGAGCAGCTCCTTCAGTGGCAGACAGAGGTCCAGAAGCGGACCCAACCCTCCTATATCGCCAGTAAGCTGGTGGAGCATCTCAGGGGCATCAACGTCACGGCCCGGATTCTTGATGGGGCTTCCAATACGATCGTCATCGAGGGGCAGAACCCCGTAACGGTCACGGACTCCGGCACGGGTACCGCTATGCGAGCCACAGTCCTGAAGCAAGCCAAGCTGGCTGACCTCCCTGCCCGGGCAGAAGATGGGGACCTAGCCTTGGTGGATGGCCTAACCTTCCGATACAACCGGAACACGGCCAGTTGGAAGGAAGCGGCTCCCTACCAGATGGAAGTATCCAACACGGCCATGAGCTGGTTTGGGGGTACCACCATGATTGGTATGGATAACCAGGGTCTCTGGGCCCTCAAGCGGCCCTCAGCAGGTACTGGGGAATCCCTGGCGGATGTCCTGGGAGACCATGTGCCGGTGTGGGCTTCCGAGCATCTGGGCCGGATGGTCTTTGTTAGCCACCGAGGCGTCTTTGTGAGCGCCGTAGGGGCTCCCTTGGACTTCTTCCCAAGCTCCCTGCTGACCAAACGGGAGGATGACGGGTACTACATCCCGGTCTCCAATTCCCCGTCTACCTCCATCGTGGATGCCTGCATCTTCGGTGGGGATGTCTACCTGCTGACCAAGGATTCCCTGTACCGAGTGGGCATCCAGGGCTCAGGGAACACCTACAAGCACAAGATAGCCTCCTGGGGCTGCGAGTACGGCCGGATCGTGGCTACCAACATGGGCGTCATGGTCTTCGACGTAGGCGCGGGGACCTTCTCTACTTACCTCCTGGAACCCTCTCCTGAGGGCAACAAGGTAACCCCGGTACCTTACCTCCTCCAGCTCGACCCCCGGAAGCCCAGGGGCTTCCAGAGGTCCCGGTCAGGCTTCAGGGTCTCCGTGGGGAATGGCGGGGCATCCCTGTGTATCTGGATGGGCCCGGGTCGTGAAGGGACTGGAGAAGCCTTTCTGGTTGACCTGGGGCAGGTCCCGAGGGTCCGCCGGTACAAGTCCAACTTTGGGGTCTACATGGCGTACTGCGAGAAGGGCCTGGTGAACTGGATTTTCCGTCCGGACACGAAAGCCCTGTACGTCCACCTATACCCCCGAGGGGAAGCAGAGGCCCGAGGGGACGCAGGGGAAGCCTGGATCGTCTTCCATGTTCCCCCAGAGTTCCGGACCTACGCCCCCGACGGCCGGTACACCTTCAAGCAGTTCACAGTCTACCCGGAACGTGGTAATGTCCAGGTATCCGTGGCTGGCTATCATGCTAGCCAGACAGTCCCCCCGGACACCGTGTATCGGAATCCCCTGACGCTTAACCTTGGGCTTAGGGAAGGCCACCCTTGCAAGGTGGCCGGTGAGGGGGACTGGTGGATCAAGGTAGCCCAGTACACCGTACTGGTCCGTAACGGCAAGACTCCCTCAGGGTGGCAATGAAGGAATTCTTCTCCAGTCTGGCTCCTTCCCTTGCGGGGAGGAGTCGGGCACGTAGGGTCAACGACATGGCCCGGAAGGCCGAGAGCCTCAAGCTCACGGACATTCACAACCATAATCAGGCAGCCCTTGGGCAGGCTGCCCTTGACGCCAAGGTCAAGTCCAGACAGAACGCCCAGGTCTCCAAGCAGTTCTTCAATGACCGCCAAGCCCTCCAGCTCAATGAGGCTGAGCGGCAGACCAACCAGATGTTCAATGACCTCCAACGAGTCATTGGCAAGGAGGCCGCTGCGGGGGCCATGGCGGCCATGCACGCCTCCAAGGGCCTTACGGGGTCCTCGGTGGCAGCTCAGTATACGGCCGCCCAGGACTTCATGAACGGCTATCAGGACTCCCTGGCGGAACGTACCGCTAAGGCAGCCGACTGGAACTACAAGCAGGACATGGCCTCCCTGATCTCCTCCTCCTTCAATAGCTTCCGGACCGACCAGGCCATGGTTGGCCTGGACTATACCCAGGTCAAGGCCCAGAGGCAGAAGGAAGGTGGGTCGGTCTTCAAGTCCATTGTCAAGGATGCTGCCCGTGGAGTCGCTGGGTACTTCGGGGGCTCCTGGGCCCTCGGGGCCATCGACAAGGTCCAGGGCTATGAGAACAGCTACCAGACGGGCTCTGCCATCATGCAGAACTCCCTGGATACCCTGTATGGCCCGGGACGGGTCCAGCTGGCTCAAGCCAAGCGTCCGGACCTGACCTCCTGGGGAGCTGGCTTCGGTACCTCTGGGAAGACCAACGGGGCTCTCCTGGATGCCTTCAAGGGCACCAAGGATAACCCCAACCTGTTCAACTTTGCCCAACAGGGTATGGACTGGTACAACTCCCTGGGGAACCAGAAGGCTGTCCCTCAGCTCCAAGGAGGCTACTCCCTGATCTCAGGGGGAGGCATTGGAGGCGCCCAGAAAGGGGGGTTTGACTTCTCCAACATGTTCGGTATGATTCAGAACCTGTCGCGGCTCTGGGGCCGTGGGGGTTGAAACGGGAGGTAACCTATGGTTGACCACGCATCCGACGGTCAAGTACACGGGCAGGCTTTCTTCAAGTCTGCCCGGGAGGTCCCCGGAGGTAACCCCTCCGTGGGTCGCATTATCGGGCCTATGGGCTCGGCAATCCTGGGCTCGGGGGTAGACACCCTGGGTCCCTCAGTAGGTCAACAGCAGGGCATCTCAGCGGCCGTAAGGGCAGTAGCCCAAGGGCAGTACCAGGCTACCGAGAAGGCCCTGACCCCATACCGCCAAGAGCAGGTCCTCAAGGGCATGCAGGCGGTGACCATGGGGCAGACCATCAATCGGGTAGCGGCCGAGAGGCCGGCCTACGCCACCCTCTTCGGGGACACGGATGCCACCCTTGGTGCCAAGCTCTATGCCAGGGCAACCAAGGGCCAGGAGGTCCTCAAGGGCATCCAGGAGGCCATGCCAGAGCTGAGGAAGCTAGGCCCGGACCAAGCCCGGCAGGCTATCCTGAAACATGTCAACTCGGTCCAGACCGGGGACCCCACGGTAGACACAGAGATCCAGACGAAGCTCATGGAGAGCTTCCCGGGCCTCATGGACACCTACACCAAGCAGGCCATCCAGTACCAGCAGGAGCGCCTTACGGCCTCCCAGCGGGGCTTCATGGACATGGCCGGGCAGGAAGTCCAGGCGTTCATGGCCAATGCCTCCATGACCGGGGAATCCAAGGCTGACCTCCAGCGGGCCCTCTCCTCGGTAGCTCGGTGGGATCAGGCTGTCCAGCCCCTGCCGGGTCAGCGGCCCGAGATCTGGCAGAAGAACCTCATTGACTCCCTGGAGCTCCAGATTGGGGCCATTGGGGAGCAGGAGGCTTACCTCAAGGAGGATGGGACCCAGGGGCTCCGGACCAAGGGGGCCCATGGCATCTTTGCCCTCCTCCACCACTCCCAGGTAGTTCAGCAGCTCCCCGAGGCAGAGCGCCAACGGCTGATGGACAAGGCAGAGCTGGCCTTCAAGAAGGCAACCCCGAAGTACATGGAGCCCTTCGCCAAGGAGATTGCCCAGCTGAAGACCCGGGTAGCCCACCCGGGCCCCGGGGATAACGTCAATGCCATGATGGCCCGCCTCCAGGCGATCTCTGATCAGTCCCAGAGGCTCTCTGGGTCCCCTTACCCCCTCTTCGATGCCAATGACACGGTGGCCATGCAGTCCCAGATGGCTGTCAACATTGCCCGGAAGAAGGAAGAGCAGCTGGCCAAGATGGAGGCTGACCGGAAGGAGGAGATGAGGTACCTCCGGGACAAGCGGGACCGGGCTGAGGCTGAGGCCCTCAAGGAGCTGATCAAGGAGAAGCACCTCCTGGATCTGACCAATCTGGCCAAGGCGGACCCTGTAGCCTTCGAGAGGACTGCCCTCCTCAACGGGATGTCCTCGGACCAGCGCCAGCAGGTCTATGCCCGGGTCTTTACAGACCCCACCACCCCCCGGGAGACCCAAGACCTGGTCATCCGGAACTCCGGAGTAGTTCCCAAGATCGTCCAGGCTACCTATGAGCCGGGTGCCCGGGAGATCCTTACCCGGCCCCTGGAGGAGGTCGCCAAGTCCTCTGACCAATTCATGGGGATCATCACTCAGTACCGGGATCTGGAGGCCCGCTGGGGGACTGACAAAGCTGCTCAGGCATTTGGTGGGGCAGACTACGCTAAAGCCCTCAAGGCAGGTATGAAAGCCCTGGACATGGGGGCTGATCCCAAGGAAGCCACTATGGTAGCCCAACGGACCTTCAAGGGTTACACCCCTCCCCGGGCATCTCAGGCTGACCTCAAGATGGCCAAGGAGGCCATCAAGGAGTACGCAGGGTACGGCTTCCTCAGCATCTTCACTGACAAAACCAAGGGACAGATAGCCCAGCTGGCCTCCGGCCTGAAGGATGGAGGCTCTGAAGCCTTCCAGGCGGATGTCTATACCCGGGCCAAGGAAATTGCGGAGATGGAGAACATCCCCGTGGAGAAAGCCCTACCCACGGCCTTCACCCAGATGCTCGCAGGGGAAGCCCCCAAGTACGCCATCATCGGAGGCCAGGCAGTTCCCTCTATGTTCCAAGGGGAGCGGTCCTTTGTGGATGCCCTGGTGTACCCCAAGGAAGGTGCCGGGGTTCCCCTGGACAAGGCCAAGGAAGCCATGGACGGAGCCATCGAGAAAGCCATGGAGAAGTACCCCCTGGCCAAGATGGTGGATGTTATGCACCAGTCCGGGGGCTCCACTATCCCCCATATCATGATCCGGATCATGGACTCCTCAGGGAATGTTCAGAAGGTCTCCATCACGGATAGGGATGTCCGAGAGTACTACCGGTCGGGTATGGCGCCAAAGGCCACCCAGGGGACCACCCCCACGGGTCCGGGGCCAGCCAATTCCTTCGGTTGGGGAGTACAAGCGGGGGCTGCCCTGTCCAAGGCCCTGCCTACGTGGTCCCAGGACAAGGCCAAGGACAAGGAGAAGCTCAAAGAGGTGTATGACCGGTACGGCGAAGCCGCTTCCCGCCCCTGGGGAGAGAGCTGGATGGCAGAGCCGGACCACTAACAGGCAGACCTAGTCTTGCCTTCTGAGTAGCCCTCAGGTACCATTGGGGTAGTCCCCGGGTACTTGGGGGCTTTTTTTCGTCTCTGGAGAACACATGGTTAAATCGACACAGTGGGTAGATCCCGTTGAGAGCTGGCCGAAAGGGTGGCAACCCTATCAGCCCCAGGACCGCTCCCGGGTCTCCTACCAGAATGAGGCCCTCAGGGCCGCCGCTGCTCAGCCCCTCCGGGAGTATCAGAAGGCAGACTACGGGCAGTCCGATCACTCCTGGCTGGTTGCCGGGACAGAGGCTGACCAGCAAGCCCAAGCTACCTTGGAGGGTAACTCCGTAGCTGGCACCCTAAGGGCCGCTGAGGCATCCCTGGAGATGGGGGCTATCCCCACCCTCCTGGGCCGGGCCTATGAGGCTTGGCAGTACCAGACCGACCTCTCCAAGCGGGAGCGCTATGGGGAGAAGGCCATCGGCCGGGTCATGGGTCAGAAGGAGTGGAATGGCCTGACCGAGGCTGAGCGGACCTACATCGAGGAGTCCTGGAACGAGGAGCATGCTCGGTTTCGCTGGGAGAAGCTGAAGGGCCAGAGGGAGCTCCTGGAGAAAGCAGGGGCCGGCGGCCTGACCCAGCAGCTGGTCGGGGGCCTCCTGGGCTCCCTCCCGGAGGGAGTGGCCCTGGGGATGGTCGGGGGCGGACTGGCTAATATGGGTGTCCGGGCTGCCCAGAGGTCCCTGGCTACAGGGGCTACCTCCAACCTGGCTACCAAGGTCATTGGCACCCGAATCGGAGGGGCTGTCGCGGGTAACCTCCTGGGTGGTACTGTCCCGGAAGCCATCGCCTATGCCGTGGACCCCTACAGGGGCCTTGAGGACATCCTTGGGGCTACCTTCTTCGATATCGGGGGCTCCCTGGGTGCCATCAAGGGTGCCGGGGTAGGCGGAGCTTGGGCAGCTGCTGGGAAGGAGCTTGGCCATACCCTGACCAACCTGGACATCAAGATGCCCGAGTGGATGCGTCGAGGCAAGACTGACCCGGCATCCACCCCCGGGGCTACCCCTGAGAGCCCCATAGATGCCTCAGGAGCCGTTGAGAAGTCCCAGGAAGGTACTGACCCCACTCAGACCCCTGAAAGCCCTGTAGAGCCTCCTGTGGCCCCCGAGGCATTCCCAGCTCAATCCAAGGTAGTCCGGGATGTCTCCTGGGCCTCTCCGGAGGAGCTGGAGAACCTGGGACTTTCCGACAAGGTCATCTATGACGGTTCGGGCCGGGCCCAGCAGGTCTCGGACCACGTCAACTTCTGGGAGCTTCCAGCTGGCTGGGTGGATTCCTCCGGCCAGGTCTCCCGGGGTGTAGCCGAGGTTGCCCCTCCCAGGGTGGATGACGGGGGTCTCAAGAGGATGGTCTCTGGGGTAGCCGATGATGGCCTCTCCCCGGCAGAAGCCTCAGAGATGACCATCAAGGGAGACCAGCACTGGAGGGACTGGAAGGAATGGGCCCAGTCAGAGGCAGGTGGCCGTAGGACGGATGAGGAGGCTGAGCTGAGCTACCTCCAGGCCCGCTTGAAGCCCGCCCATCCGGGCTCTCGCCTCCTGAAGACCCCCCTCCGGGACTTCATCCAAGATGGCAACCTCCGGATGTCCCAGGACCTCCCCAATGAGATCCAGCAGGCTGTCAAGGCATTCTCCTCGGATATCAACCCTCATGCCAAGGTCTGGGTGGTCCACGAGGAGGCTAAGCACATGAACGGGAACCTGGGGGATAGCTGGCCCGTTGGATCTGATATTGTCCTGATCCGGGTATCCCGTGGCCTGAAGGGACCGGATGGGGTCGCCACAGCTATCCATGAGCTGGCCCACAGCTTTACTACCCGTGGCCTTGTAGAGCTTCCCAAGGAGATACGGGACAAATGGGGTGAGCTGGTCCGGAAGACCCAGGCCATCATGGAGGACCCCAATAGCCGGGGCCGGGCCTGGTACCTCCGGTTTGGTACCCCCGAGAATGTGGGCCGTACCCTCTTGGGCCTGGAGAAGGATCCCCAGGCTACCCTCCTGAACATCCTGGGAGGGGATAACAAGTACTGGGGTAACGCCCAAGAGATCACCGCTGAGGCAGCCGTCAGGTATGCCCAGAGGCGGTATGTGGAATTCATGGGTGTCCAGGGCACCAGGAAGGCCCGGAAGCACGAGTACATCCCCGTGGGCCTCATCAAGTGGGCCCAGAGGACGGCCCGGGCTCTCCAGGATTCCTGGGACAAGTTTAGGGCTGACCCAGTCCTCAACCAGATGGATGCTGACTGGGATGAGGTCTTCAAGGCCATCGGAGATAACAACGAAGCCAAGGCTCGGGCAGGGGTAACCCATTCGGATCCCATTACCGACCCGGCGGCCTATATCTGGGAGCAGACTTCCACCAAGGATCCCTGGGCCTCCAAGGCCCCGGACCCCGCGGCCCTCAAGGACCCTGAGACCTCCCCCGGGGGATCCCCTGACCTCCCCAAGTATGCTGACTGGGTACAGGCCAAGAGGGCCCGGGAGCAGGAAGTCATGGTCCTCCCGGAACAGCTGGCTGCGGACATCAAGAAGCACAACCTGGGTCTTGAGGAGATCCTCCCGGATCAACCCAAGGAATCCCCGGAGGTTAAGCAGGCCAAGGCCGAGGAGGGGTCCACAGATGATGAGATGCAGAACCCGGACCGTCCGGACTTCAAGTACAAGGTCTCCCCCCAGGGTCATGCTTATGGTCTGGATCTGGTCAACCAGTCCAACCAGGCTGAGGTAGCAGCGGTGATCATGATGGACCGGGCTGTCCAGACAGCCATCCAGAATGCTCCTCCCCCAAACATCAAGGAGCGGTCCTCCAGGGTCCTCCAAGGGGAGAAATTCCGGGATGCAACCAAGGGTGGCTTTGACAAGTTCGTCAGCGCCTCTCAGATCGCCCTGCAGTCCAAGAACCCCGTGATCCGGTACTTCGCCTGGGTCCTCGGGGAATCCCCAAGCAACCTGACTGGTAAGCGACAGAACCGGTCAGCAGCCATCGCCTCCTTCCACAACGAGCGGTACATCCTCCAGGATGCTACCCGGGGTCTCCAGGACGCTCAGGCCCTCTGGGCCAAGGAGAATGGGTACTCCACGTGGAATCGCCTGACCTCCCCTGAAGCTGCCCGGAAGTTTGACAAGGAGCTGCAGGAGTGGCTGTACAAGACCTCGGTGGGTGACGGGAAGAAGGCCATGATCCCTGATGATGCTCCGGACTCCATGGTCCAGGCCATCACGACCCTGAGGGACGCCTACGCCCGGGCCAATGAGATCGAGCACCGGTACCGCCTCCCGGGTACCCAAGCAGACCTCCCGGATCCCCTGGGTTATATGCCCCGGGTGCTGGACCCCGAGAAGATTGCCAATCTGACCGTGGGCCAGAAGCGGATGGTGGTCGATGAGATCTACAAGCAGCTCATGGGCCTGGGGACCTTCTCCCCCGTGGTAGCCCGGGAGACTGCCGTGCGGTACCTGGACCGTGCCGAGAAGGCCCGGGGTGGTGTCTTCACTCCCCAGAAGGCCACCATCGACAATGAGGACTCTGTCCGGGTAGTCCAGGCCCTCCTGAAGGACCAGGGCTTCAAGGAAGAGGAGGTTGCCCAGATGACAGGCCCCATCCTGCATCAGAAACAATCCCACTTCTACCGGAAGCTCCGCCTGGACGAGAACAAGGACCTTGGGGATGGCATTACCCTTGGGGACCTCATGTGGACGGACCACACGGCCCTCCTGAGGCAACATGCCCGCTCATCCGCAGGATGGGCAGCCATGGCAGAGCAGGGGATCTACGGGTATGAGGGTATGCGGGCTGTCCTGGCTGCCGCCTCCAAGGGCTCCGGGGACATGAAGGGTACCAAGGCTGAGCTGGACGCTCTGTCCCAGATCATGTCTGAGGTTTCCAATGTGCCTCTCAATGAAGGCCAGGGGCACTACTACTCCTCGGTCCTCCAGGGGGCTATGCAGGCTACCTCCATCCTCCGGCTGGGTGGTCTGGCCTGGACCCAGTCCATGGAGATTCTCAACGTGGCTGCCCACATTGGGGGCATGAATGCCCTGCAGGCCCTGCCTCATCTCCGGAGGCTGAGGAAGGAGCTTCTGCATATCGCCAAGACTGGTGACTATGGGGCGGCCAAGGGCCTCTTGGGGGAGCTGGAGGAGCATATGGGGGTGGCCTTTGGGACGGACGGGTACTTCCTGCCCAACCCCTGGGATACCGAGGGGCGGTCCAGGGATATCCGGGGCTCCCAGGAGAACTCCAAGGTCTTCAGGTTCCTCAACAGCGCCTCCCACGCCCAGGGCATCATGTCAGGTATGAGGGCCATTCTGGGGACTCAGCAGAGGTTTGCTGCCCATGTGACCCTGGAGCAGGCCCTTAACCGGGCCATGAAGCTCTCTGAGCCCGACACCTGGATGAAGGACATCGGCTTTGACGGGGAGATGTTCCAGAAGCTCAAGGCTGTAGCCTCTGATCCCGCCATCGTGATCCGGGATGATTCCGGGAAGGCTGTCCAGTTCAATGCCCGTCGGGTACCTCCGGAGTTCCTGGATGCCATCGGGGAGCGGGTCTACCGGTCCGTTAACCAGATGATCCAGGGTTCCTTCGCTGGGGAGAAAGGGGCCTACGTCCATGACTCCCTGTGGCAGACCCTGACGCAGTTCCGGGCGTTCTCCTTCCTGGCTCTGGAGAAGCAGCTGGGTAGGCAGGTGGGGAACTATGGGTATGCCAAGGCAGCCATGATCCTGGCCACCACGATGGCAGCAGCTATGCCCATTGTGATGCTCCGGGCCCTGATCCAGTCCCTCGGGAAGGATGAAGAGGGCCGGGAGAAGTACCTGAAGGAAAGGCTGCACCCCATGGAGCTGATCAAGGCATCGGCGAACTATGTTGCCCTGGCAGGCTTCCTGCCGGACATCATTGATGCCTTCCAGGACGTGACTGGACAGAACACCGGGCCTTCGCGTAAACTCCTGGGAGACCGGATAGCTCCCTCGGTTGGCCTGATCAACGACTTGTACGAAGCCCCCCACAACTACAAGAAGGCCCTTGGGCTGATCCCGGGAGCTACCCTCCCCTTCATGATCCCTGTGATGAACGGAATCAAGACGGGGGTTGACTCACTCACTGACGAAGAGGATTGATATGGCAAGGACCGCTGCCGAGCTGGTAGCGGCCCTCGACTCCGGGGAGCCCAGTAGGGTTCTCCGGACCCCCGAGGGTTGGTATACCACACAGGTACTAGACTTCTGCAAGGAGCTATGGGAGGTAGACCCCCTGGCCCAAGACACCAACGTCAAGGCAGCCATTGCTGCTTTGCCCCACCCTAGCCACTGGGAAGATGAGGCTACCGCACGGGCCACCATCACCCAATGGCTTTCTGTGCTTTCAGTGGCCAGCTCCCAGTTCTCCAAGGACCCCCTGGCTTGGCGGGATAGGACCCACCCTCCGGAGACCCACCGGGACCGCCCCTGGATCAACTCCTTCACCTTCAAGCCTTTCCCTGGCCAGCTCCCTGCTCCCTTCACCATGGGCACTGAGACCTGGCATCGGTCGGGAGAGGGAGGTATACGGCTGGTGGCCGGGAAGGACCCCACCTCCTACGCCCTCCACTCTGCCTCGGGCCCACTGGCCTGGCGGACAGCTACCACAGTGGACCTCCGGAAGTACCAAGAGGAAGGGCTTCAGGGGTACGGCATCAGATCCCCCCTCCCCAACGCCCCCGCCCACCTGCTTACCCTTGACCGGCTGTACAGCCACCTCCTGTACTGCGTCATGGACTGCCCACCCCCGGGCTATGAACCGGCCCCGCTAGCGGTCTGGGAGGTTGCCCTCCCCCTGCGGAATCCGGCAACCAAGACCAGCTCCGTGGTACTCTCCTGGCGGTGTGTGGCCGCGGGGGTAATCCAGAGCTGGACTGGCGTGGCCCCTCAGGGAGCTATCTGGCAAAGAGGACCGAGTGGCTCCCCAGCCACCTACAAGAAGTACTCTGTGGGTGACCACATCTCCTGGAAGATATTCCCCCCTTTCGGGGGGTGGCCCAGGAAGGAGTTCTCCGTGAATATCACCGTAGATGGGGTTACCCGGAGCACTACCTTCATCCTCCCGACCGCCCAATGGGAAGTCGTGGCCCAACCTGTACTAGCCCGGGCTGACCAAGGGGAAGTCCTGAAGCCTACCCTGAGGTGCACCGAGAAGGGCTACGTCTGGGGGGGCTGGTCCTATGATCAGCCCACAGGCTGGCAGAGAGGGCGTACTGCCGTGGAGCCCGACTCAAATACCCTGTACGAAGTAGGGGCCGAGGTTTACCTGACCTTCCAGGCATCCCAGGTTACCCCGGATACCCTGCTTACCCCCCAGAGCGCCTCCCTTAGCGTTGACGGTACATCCGCCACAGCCCAGTACCAGCCTGCTCTGGCCACCTTCAGGAATACCGTGACCTCTCGGGAGGACCCCTCTCCGGGCTATCTCGGTACAGCCCTTACGGCTCTATCCTCGGGGTACCTGAACAAGGATATGACCTGGAGCGTCCCTGATGGCTGGGTGGGGGGCGTCAGGAGGGCCCTGGGTAAGCGGGGAGACTGGGTGGAATCCGGGACGGTCTATGAGGTCTATGCCACCCGGCCAGCTGGGGGTGATAAGTCCAGGGGGGTCACTCTGTCCCTGAGCTATGGGAGAACCTCCTCCTCCTCCTCCTACCTACCTCCCTGGGCTACCTGGGAGATTCGAGGGGAAGCCACTAAGGACTACACCCGGTTTACCTTCCGGTGCCTGGCCGCGGGCCTGACCCCCTGGGCATACAAGAGCTTTGACCCCGACCTCCCCGCGGGCACCACAGCTACCTTTGAGCTGGAGATGCCCCTGGGGAACAACAACTGGGCTGAGAAGGACCAGCTGGGATCCCTTCGGTACGTCTTCAGCAAGCCCCTGACTCGGACCGTCAAGACCACCCTCAGACTGGGTCAAGAGAATGGTACCCCAATAGGTCAGGAAGCCTCAGTGACCTTCATTGGGGAGCCCCAACTGTCTATCAAGACCGCCTTCCACTGGATGCCCGGAGATGTCCATTCAGTACAAGGGGAAATCCAAGTGGATTCCGACGGGGTCATCCCCTCCCAGGGCTGGACTCAGAGCCCCTCCAATGGTAGTGTCATAGTCCTATACTATAATGAGCGTGGTCAGGGCACCACCGCTACCTTCCCCTTGACCGCCAAGAAGGGAGGGTGGTTCACAGTAACCTGTACCTGGCTGGCATCCCAGGAGGGCCTGGCTAAGTCCTTGGCTTACCGGCTTGGTACCCAACAATGGAGCTGGACTTCATGAACGATCAACAGAAACTAGACCTCCTGGAAGAGATCCTGGACAACTACCTGATCCGGGTACATGAGCGGATCGCCAACCCCGATGCAGAGTCCAAGGACCTTGCCCTGGCCCTGTCCACCCTTGAGAAGTTTGATAGGCTGGCTATCGGGGGTAGTGCTGATGCTTCCCAGGGCCTTGGCGCTGCTGCCCTGGCCGTCAAGGCCCGGAAGGCTGCCCAGCAGAAGAAGCAGGAGCTGAATGACTGATGGCCCAAGGAAAGCGTAGAGAGGTCCGGGAGAACCCAGTACAGGCTGCCCTACGCTGGGAGCGGCAACGACAGGTTGCTGCTCTCTATGGGGAGCAGATAGCACCCGACGGTGCCATACTCCAGACGGAGATGGAGGGGCTAGTCCTCTTCGGCCATCGAGTCATGGAGCTTCTGGGGTTCTCCTTGGATCCCCTTCAGGAGGACATCCTCCTGTTCATGGGGGAGGAGCACAGGTCCTCCATGGTGCAAGCCCAGAGGGGCCAGGCCAAGTCCACCCTGGCAGCTATTCTTCTAGCCTGGGACCTGATCCAGAGGCCCTACCACCGGGATGCCGTGGTCATGCCTAAGGAGGACCTGGCTACCCAGGTCATCT
>ERZ772962.620-NODE-620-length-19782-cov-11.882496_pt1 | contig 19782 bp, 14 predicted proteins | sample MGYA00580676_ERZ772962 | MGnify/ENA primary metagenome ERZ772962 (study PRJEB29015, sample SAMEA2738049) | human oral metagenome | biome: human oral; feature: human-associated habitat; material: saliva | place: China | collected 2230 ...
CGTGGTTGAGCAGGTTGATCGTCTGGGTAAGGAATCCGGTTGGTGCCGTGTGCAGCCTATCGGGTCGGTGACCGTTGGGCTAAAAGGCGAATTCCTCTCAGATATTGGTTCTATGGCGACCTCTGAGGCGAAGGTTCGAGTGTTCTCGGACGACGGCATGTGTGTCTACGATCCGGCAATTATGCGCCGTGCCCTCGAATACGTGAAAACTTTTGACGGCGTGATCGCCCAGCATGCGCAGGAGCCCCGCCTCACTGAGGGCGCTCAGATGAACGAAGGCAAGGTTTCAGCCGACCTGGGGCTTACCGGCTGGCCCGCTGTCGCGGAAGAAGCTATTATCGCCCGCGATGTTCTACTGGCTGAGCATTTGAATTCGCGTCTGCATATTTGCCACCTCTCGACTAAAGGCTCGGTAGAGGTTGTGCGCTGGGCTAAGTCTCGCGGCGTGCAGGTAACCGCCGAAGCCACCCCGCATCACCTGATTCTGACCGACGAAAAGGCGCGCACCTACGACCCGATTTTTAAGGTGAACCCGCCTTTACGCACCGAAGAGGATGTGCTTGCTCTGCGCCAAGCTGTGGCCGACGGCATTATTGACGTTATTGGTACCGACCATGCACCGCATCCGGCAGAAAGCAAAGAATGTGAATGGGCGTGTGCTGCAAACGGCATGACCGGTCTTGAGCAGGCACTCTCGATTATTCAGATGACTCTTGTGGAGCCGGGGCATATTACCTGGGCCGATGTCGCACGGATTATGAGCGAAACTCCGGCGAAAATTGGCAGCCTGGATGCTGAGCAGGGCCGTCCGCTTGCCGAAGGTGAACCAGCAAATATCGTGTTGGTTGATCCGAAGGCTACCCGGGTGATTAAGCCTGAGGAGCAGGCCACGAAGGGCAAGAACAACCCGTATCGCGGGATGGAGGTTCCCGGTGCCGTGCGCGCAACCTTCTATGCGGGGCATCCGACCGTTTTGAATGGTGAGCTTGCAAGCCCGCGCCGGTAGGTTTGAACGTTCGCACTATATTCGGGGCAAAACCACCACAGTACACCGAGAAGAAAGAAGAACCGTGGAAAAACTGATTCCCACCCTCATCTGCGTTGCCGTGGTGGCGCTGTGCTTCTTCGGTATTTGGCGCGGCTGGAAATCCCGGCTCAAGCGGCAGTCCACAATGTTCGGTTCGCTCAAAGACGTCCCCGAACGCTACGACGGGCTTGAAGCCGATGCGGCGTTCGAGGGGGAGTATGTGAGCACTACGATGTTCGGTGACGCACTGAACCGTGTGGGGTTCGACCAGCTGGGGTTCAAAACAAAATCCACGCTCCTGATCTACTCGGACGGCATTATTTTCACCCGCAATGGTGCTAAAGACCTGTGGATTCCCGCGAAGAAACTTGCGGTGATCACTACTGGCCAGGGTATTGCGGGCAAAGTGGTTGAGCGTGACGGGCTGCTGCTGATTGGGTGGACGCTTGATGGACACCGCGTGCAAACCGGGTTCCGCACCCGCTACGCCAACCAGAAGACAGAGGCGCTTGCACGGCTGCGCGGGATCGCCCCGGAGGCCGTTGATACGTTGGCGGGCTGGTCAGCCGCTAAGGATAGTGTTTTGTAAGGGCCCGCGTTCACCCACCACACGCATATACAGTCAAAAGAATAAATATTCCCCTGTGGCGCCAGTGCAGAACCAGCGGGGGAGTCCACGAGAATAAGAGGAAGAAGAGCATGACAGTATCGACACGCTCCGGCGCGTTACGCACAGACCGCGCCCTGCTCGTCCTGGAAGACGGCACCATCTACCGAGGGTACGGGTACGGGGCAACCGGCGCATCTCTCGGCGAGGCAGTATTCTCCACCGGCATGACCGGCTACCAAGAAACCCTCACCGACCCCTCCTACGCGGGCCAAATCGTGGCACAAACCGCCCCGCACATCGGCAACACCGGAGTGAACACCACCGACGCCGAATCCCGCAAAATCTGGGTCGCCGGGTACGTGGTGCGCGACGCCGCACGTGTTGCCTCCAACTGGCGCTCCGAACGCACCCTCGAAGAAGAACTCATCGAACAGGGTATCGTTGGCATCCAGGGGATCGACACCCGCGCCCTCACCCGCCGCCTCCGCTCACACGGGTCAATGCGCGCCGGAGTCTTCTCAGGACGCCAAGCCAACCGACCCGACGAAGAACTCCTCAGCGAAGTACGCGCATCCGAGCCCATGGCTGGCCGTAAACTAGCCGACTCGGTCACCATCGACAAAGCCTACACAATCGAACCGCACGAGCACGGATGGTTCGCACCGCCCATCGCCTCAATTGTCGCCCTCGACTTAGGCATTAAAGCCATGACACCCCAGCGTTTCGCAGAACGCGGTGTGCGTGTGCACGTGCTGCCCGCCAACGCCACCTTGAACGACATTTACGCTCACAACCCCCAAGGTGTGTTCTTCTCCAACGGCCCCGGCGACCCCGCAACCGCCGACGAACAAGTAGAACTGCTCAGGGAGGTTCTGCGTAAAGGCACCCCGTTCTTTGGCATCTGCTTCGGCAACCAGCTTCTGGGACGCGCCCTCGGGTTCGGCACCTACAAGCTGCCCTTCGGGCACCGCGGCATTAACCAGCCCGTTATGGACAAAACCACCGGGAAAGTTGAAATCACCGCCCAAAACCACGGGTTCGCCGTCGATGCGCCCCTTGACGGGCCGGTCCAAGCCCCCGTTGAAGAATTTGGGCGCGTAGAAGTATCCCATGTTGGCCTCAACGACAACGTAGTAGAAGGCATCCGCTGCCTCGACATCCCCGCGTTCTCCGTCCAATACCACCCGGAAGCGGCAGCAGGCCCGCACGATGCAGCCTACCTTTTCGACCGCTTCATTGAGCTCATGACCGCCACCGAACACCAGACCGCAAAGGAAGCCTAAATGCCACGTCGTACCGACCTTAACAGCGTTCTCGTCATCGGCTCCGGCCCGATCGTCATCGGCCAGGCGGCAGAGTTCGACTACTCCGGCACCCAAGCTCTGCGGGTGCTCCAGGAAGAAGGGGTGCGCGTCATCCTCGTGAACTCCAACCCCGCCACCATCATGACCGACCCCGAGTTCGCCGACGCCACCTACATCGAGCCGATCACCCCCGAGGTCATCGAAAAAATTATCGATAAAGAACGCCCCGACGCGATCCTGCCCACCCTGGGCGGACAGACCGCACTCAACGCGGCCATCTCCCTGGATGAGCGGGGCATCCTCAAAAAATACGGGGTAGAACTTATTGGCGCGAATATTGCCGCCATTAACCTTGGCGAAGACCGCGAAGCGTTCAAAGGCGTCGTTGAACGCGCAGGCGGCGAATCGGCCCGCTCCATTATTGTGCACTCCATGGAAGAAGCGCTAGAAGCAGCTCAAGAGCTGGGCTACCCCATGGTTGTGCGCCCCTCCTTCACCATGGGCGGGCTCGGCTCCGGTATGGCCTACAACGAAGAAGACCTGCACCGCATCGCTGGCGCGGGCATCCAGTATTCGCCTACCTCCGAGGTGCTGCTCGAAGAATCCATTCTCGGGTGGAAAGAATACGAACTCGAAATGATGCGCGATAAGAACGACAACGTCGTGGTCGTGTGTTCCATCGAAAACTTCGACCCGGTCGGCGTGCACACCGGCGACTCCATCACCGTAGCACCCGCCCTCACCCTCACCGACCGCGAATACCAGAAACTGCGTGACATCGCCATTAACGTGATCCGCGAAGTCGGTGTTGATACCGGCGGCTGCAATATCCAGTTCGCCGTAGACCCCAAGACCGGGCGCATTATCGTGATCGAAATGAACCCGCGTGTTTCACGCTCCTCAGCACTCGCTTCCAAAGCAACCGGGTTCCCGATCGCTAAGATCGCAACTAAACTCTCGCTGGGCTACACCCTGGATGAGATTCCGAACGATATTACCCAGAAGACACCTGCGTCCTTCGAGCCGACCCTCGACTATGTGGTCGTTAAGGTGCCGCGTTTCGCGTTCGAGAAGTTCCCCGCCGCTGATCCAACCCTCACCACCACCATGAAATCTGTGGGTGAGGCAATGGCGCTGGGCCGTAACTTCACCGAAGCACTTCAGAAGGCCATGCGCTCGCTGGAGCAGAAGGGGTCTTCTTTCTCGTTCACTGCGGTGGAGAGGACCGAAGAGGAGCTTGCCGAGCTGATCGAGAAGACTAAGGTACCCACCACCGAGCGCATCTACCAGGTGCAGCAGGCGCTTTTGGCCGGTGCCACGGTTGAGCAGCTGTTTGAGGCAACGAAGATTGACCCGTGGTTCTTGGATCAGCTGGTTCTGCTGAATGAGGTGGCTCAGTTGGTGCGCGAGCACCGTGACCACCTTGACCCTGAAATCTTGCAGTTGGCAAAGCGCCACGGCTTCTCTGATGCTCAGATTGCGGAGATCATTGGTTCTTCTGAGGATGTTGTGCGCGGTGTGCGCCACGCTTTGGGTATTCGCCCTGTGTTCAAAACCGTTGATACTTGTGCCGCCGAGTTTGAGGCATTTACCCCGTACCATTACTCCAGCTATGATGCTGAGGATGAGGTCGCAGACCACGAGACCCCCTCTATTATGATTCTGGGGTCGGGGCCGAACCGTATCGGCCAGGGTATTGAGTTCGATTATTCCTGCGTGCACGCCTCACTGGTGCTGCGTTCGCTGGGGTACGAGACGGTGATGGTGAACTGTAACCCGGAGACCGTTTCGACTGACTACGATGTTTCGACTCGCCTGTATTTTGAGCCGCTGACATTGGAGGATGTGCTCGAAATTGTTGAATCAGAGCGCCGCACAGGCGGTTTGTTGGGTGTTTTTGTGCAGCTGGGCGGCCAGACCCCGCTGAAGCTTGCGAAGGCCCTCAAAGATGCCGGGGTCCCGATTTTGGGTACTACTCCCGAGGCTATTGACCTGGCTGAGGACCGCGGTGAGTTCGCGCGCGTGCTGGAGGAAGGCGGCCTGATTTCGCCAAAGAACGGCACCGCATACACCTTCGAGGGCGCCAAACGTGTTGCCGACGAGATTGGGTACCCGGTGCTGGTTCGTCCCTCCTATGTGCTGGGCGGGCGCGGCATGGAGATCGTCTATGATGAAGCGAACCTTGCACGCTACCTTGAAAACGCGACCGAGGTTTCTCCCTCTCAGCCCGCGCTCATCGATAAGTTCCTGGAAGACGCTATCGAGATTGATGTGGATGCGCTCTTTGACGGCACCGAGCTCTACCTGGGCGGTGTGATGGAGCATATTGAGGAGGCCGGCATTCACTCCGGCGATTCTTCCTGCACTTTGCCGCCAATTACTTTGGGTCCCGATGTGATTGCCAATGTTAAGGAAGCAACCGAGGCTATTGCGCGCGGCACCGGTGTGCGGGGCCTGATTAATATTCAGTTTGCCTACGTCTCTGAGAATCTGTTCGTGATTGAGGCGAACCCGCGTGCCTCCCGCACCGTTCCGTTTGTTTCGAAGGCGACCGGCGTGCAGTTGGCGAAGGCGGCCGTGATGATCGGTTTGGGGAAGAGCATTGCCGAGCTGAAAGCGGAGGGACATCTGCCGGATAGTATGGATGGCGCGTCTTTGCCGCAGAACACCGCGATCGCGGTTAAGGCTGCGGTTCTGCCGTTTAGCCGCTTCCGCACCCCTGAGGGTGTGGTGGTTGATTCTCTGCTCAGCCCAGAAATGCGCTCGACCGGCGAGGTTATGGGTCTTGATACCCATTACGATACCGCCTTCGCGAAGGCCCAGGCGGGTGCGGGTTCGCCACTGCCGACCGAGGGGAAGGTTTTCGTGTCGGTGGCTAACCACGATAAGCGCAATGTGATTATTTACGCCAAGATGCTGGAACAGCTGGGTTTTGAGATTGTCTCGACCGGCGGTACCGCGGATGTGCTTCGCCGCAATGGTGTGAACTCTACGGTTGCTTCCAAATTTGCGGAGGCAAACGGTCAGCATTCAATTGTTGATATGGTGCGCAGTGGTGAGATCGATCTGATTTTGAATACGCCCGCCGGTGGTGCGGCTCGCAGTGACGGCTACGAGATCCGTGCGGCAGCGGTCAGCGTGGGCTGCCCTGTGATGACCACGATTTCGGAGTTCGCGGCTGCTGTTCAGGCCATTACCGCGCTGCGTGAGCACAGTTGGGGAATTATTAGCTTGCAGGAGCATAACGAGTACCTGCACTCCGCTAGCCCTGGCGAGCAAGAAGACAGCAACCAGGTGCGTGAGGGGGAGCTCTCATGATCCCATTTGGCGATCGTCTTGCCGCTGCAATGGATGAGCGCGGCCCGCTGTGTGTGGGCATTGACCCGCACCCGAAGCTGCTGCAGGCGTGGGGTTTGGAAGATTCTGCAGAGTCTCTGCGTACCTTCACCACGGCTGTCTATGAGGGATGCGCCCCCTACGCCGCAGCGCTTAAACCCCAGGTTGCCTTGTTTGAGCGTCACGGCTCTGCGGGCTTGGCTGTGTTGGAAGAGCTTTTTGCTCGTGCCGCCGAAGACCGGGTTCTGATCGTGGCGGATGCAAAACGCGGCGATATTGGCTCGACTATGAAAGCCTATGCGGATGCCTGGCTTGGCACCTGCTCACCGTTGGGTACGGATTCGGTCACGCTAAGCCCGTACTTGGGGTTTGAGTCGCTTCGCCCCGCACTGGATGCAGCAGCCGCGAACCAGCGCGGAACTTTTGTGTTGGCGCTGACCTCGAACCCTGAGGGTAAGAGCGTGCAGCATGTGGGTAAGACGGAAGATACCGGTGCTGTGGCGAAGCAGATTATTGCCGCAGCCACAGCTGAAAATACCGCGCAGACATGGGAGCGTATGGGCTCGTGCGGCTTGGTGGTGGGCGCTACCGTGGGGGAGGCTCTCCACGATTTGGCGATAGATTTGAGTGCCTTTAACGGCCCTATTCTTTCGCCGGGGTACGGTGCCCAGGGCGCGAGTGCTAAAGACCTGTACCGGGTGTTTGCGGGTGTTGAATCTCAGGTATTGGTGAATTCCAGCCGTGGGGTGCTCTCAGCAGGCCCACAGGTTGCCGATCTGGCACAGGCAGCACAAATGGCTCGTGCGGATCTTGTGGCAGCGCGCGGATAGACAGCTGCCCTCATATACAGTTGGTGCCCGGTGTTCTAAAACCACCGGGCACCAACTGTATCGGGGCGCTTTTATTTTGAAAAATTATTCACATAGTGTTCAAGAAACTATAACACTCTGATATGGGAAACAATCTTAATCCTCAGCTCAAAACCTCATAAATATTCAATATTTCACTCTGTTTATTCACCCGTAAAATAAGAACCTTTGGCATATTCAACAAAAGTAATACATTCTCTATAGTTTCAATCGATGAAGCCTTCCGGTATAGAGATAGTGGAAACCGCCACTTTTATAGTCTTTAAGCTATCGTGAAGCGGCCTTCGGCAGCTTCGATTCCACAGTATGTTTTTATTTATACTCGCACTATCCGCGCGGTTAACTTGAAGCTTCTTGATTGGTTCTATCCGTACCAGGGTTTTAATCTTTGGAACATCGCGGAACGGTACTCTCGTCGGGTTTTTGTGGAGGTTGAGGTACCGGAACTTGTCACTGGTGCGGCGTGGCGCTGCCCCGCGCTCGCAGGCGTTTGTTAGTGTGATTAGTGGATGGAGTGAGTAGTTGTGCAGTGTGAGGCCCTCCACCTACTAAACTATGTGAACTATGGCATACTTGAAAGGCCCAAACAGGCCGTTTTTCTGGCGTGGAGTTTCTGTGACCAACTATTTCAAAGATTTATAAATATTTTTCTGCACCGATTTTTCCGCGTATTTCCGCCAAAACTACACCAAATCTTTATAAACCGTAATCCCTAAAATAACGTTTTGGTAAAAATGAGTCGTTCCGGCGTGCTAACTTATAGGCATAGATATTACTTCTTCCGCAGATGGGAGCCCTTCGTGCCGCTATCTCCGTTAACCGAGCAGGCGCGCGCAGACGCGCGTGAGAAAGCACTCTTAGCTCGTACACACCGTCAAGAAATTAAGCAAGCACTTACTAATCGTGAACTTACCGTACGTCAGGTTCTTGACATGATCGACACTGACCCTGCCCTGGCTAAAATGCCGGTGGGGCAGATGCTTCGTGCGCTACCCGGTATTGGGGCCGTGCGGGCTACAAAGATTATTTCTGAACTAGAGATTGCACCAACACGCCGCCTAGGTGGTTTAGGCGTGCACCAGCGGCGTAAAATGGTTGAGTATTTTAATCGTCACACACGCTACTTTGACCGCGCTCGACGGGTCAAAAAGGATAACTAATGACCGCTAAGCCTACTCTTACCGTCTTGGCCGGACCCACCGCTGTGGGCAAAGGCACCGTATGCCAGTACATTCGTGAACACTACCCGCAGGTGTGGTTCTCTGTATCGGCAACCACGCGGGAACCGCGGCCGGGTGAAGAGGAGGGCGTGCACTACTACTTCGTCTCTATGGATGAGTTTGACCGCATGATTGATGAGGGGCAAATGCTGGAATACGCGGTGGTGCACGGTAAAAATAAATATGGCACTCCCCGCGCTAAGGTGCAGCAGGCGTTGGATGCTGGCCGCCCGGTGATTCTTGAGATTGACCTGCAGGGTGCACGTCAGATTCGTAAGTCTATGCCGCAGGCGCAGCTGGTTTTCTTAGCGCCGCCAAGCTGGGAGGAGCTGGTGTCCCGCTTGACGGGGCGCGGCACCGAGTCAGAACAGGAGCAGCAGCGCCGTCTTGAGACCGCAAAAGTTGAGCTTGCCGCCGAGAGCGAGTTTGATGTGACCGTGGTAAACGATACGGTTGAGCGGGCGGCACATGAAATTGCCCAGCTCATTGGGGCCGAGCCCGCACAGTAGCCCATCTGCTGCCCTGATAGAGTGGGTGTACCTGTTGCCGGGGCGTGCTCAAGCTAACCGCGCCGGGTGCAGTCTGTACGTGATTTTTGGGTTGTGACAGGGTAGAATAGTTCTTTAGTTTTGGCTGAACCCGCATCACATGGGTGTCGGCACTGAAGAAGAACACAACATATATTGGAGTTTCTGTGGCAAACGAAACCAAAGAGGACTACAACTTCGTCGATGGCACCGCGCCTGAGGGTATTGTGAACCCCAGCGCCGATGCGCTGATTGAGAAGGCGGAGTCTAAGTACGGCCTGGTGATTTTCGGTGCCCGCCGTGCCCGCCAGATTAATGCATACTACGCAAACCTACAGGAGAACACTGGTGAGCATGTTGGCCCGCTGGTTGATTCCGAACCGAATGATAAGGCCCTGTCGGTTGCCATGCGTGAGATTATGAGCGATCAGATTGTTGCTGAGCACATCCCCGACGGTCGTTTTGATGAGAACGGCCAGCTGGTACACGAGGACTTCTCGGCAGCTATGCTCGGTATTGATGAGGCTGACTTCATGAGTGCCGCCGTTGAGGAAGAGTACATTCCTGCGGGCACCGAAGAAGTCATTGCGATTGAAGAGGTTGTTCTCGACGACTCCGCTGAGTAAGGATTTTATTTAATACCATGCGCATTATCGTTGGTATTGGAGGGGGCATCGCCGCGTATAAGGCGGCGATGCTCCTTCGTCTTTTCGGTAAAGCCGGGCACGAAGTAATTGCTATGCCCACCAATACCGCCCTTGAGTTTGTGGGTAAACCAACCCTTGAGGCTCTCAGCGGCAACCCTGTGCATACGAGCGTATTTGAGCAGATTCCGCAGGTGAATCATGTGCGCCAGGCTGAGCTTGCGGACGCGGTGGTAATTGCCCCGGCGACCGCCGATTTATTGGCGCGGTTAGCCTCTGGGCGGGCCGATGATTTGCTGTCTGCTACGGTGCTGACCACGCATGCCCCGGTGATTCTTGCCCCGGCAATGCACACGCAGATGTGGGAGCATCCGGCCACTCGGGAGAATGTGCGTATTCTGCGTGGGTACGGGTATCACCTGATTGAGCCTGCCGTGGGCCGTTTAACGGGGCCAGATTCTGGTGTGGGGCGCCTGCCGGAGCCTGAAGATATTTTTGAGGCGGCACAGCGTGTAATTGCAGAGTTCCCGAAAGGGAAGGAGCATCCTTCGCAAACTCCGGGGTACGCGCCAACGCACCCGGTGCACGCTGGTTCAGCGGAAGACTCTGACAGTTTATCTGCGCCAAGCATAGAACCTGAGCCTGGGATTCTGGCGGGTAAACGCATCGTTATTACCGCCGGGGGCACTCGGGAGGCGCTGGATCCGGTACGTTTTTTGGGGAACCGTTCAACCGGTAAACAGGGCGTAGCGTTGGCGCAGGCTGCCCGCGATATGGGCGCTTCGGTGCACCTGATTGGCGCGAACCTTGAGGTGCCCGCCCCCGACGGTGTTGAACTGACCCGTGTGGTGAGTGCCGCCGACCTGCAGCGGGCGGTGCTGAAGTCTATCTCCGGGGTGGATGTGTTGGTGATGTCCGCGGCGGTGGCCGATTTTCGCCCGGCGGATTACGCCGAGTACAAGATTAAGAAAACTGCTGACCCCGACGATAACCCGGTAATTCGCCTGGTGCGTAACCCGGATATTCTGCGTGAGGTGGTTCAGCGCCGCCAGCAGCTGGGGGGCGGGCCGCGCCTGATTGTTGGGTTTGCCGCCGAGACCGGTTCACCAGATAAAACCCCGCTTGAGCTGGGGCGTGAGAAGCTTACCCGTAAAGGCTGCGATTTTTTGGCGGTGAACACGGTGGGTATCAGCCAGGGGTTCGGAACTGATGAGAACACTGTGACGCTGATTTCTTCCCTCACTGATGAAGCCCCCGTTTTTTCGGGGTCTAAGGGGGAAGTATCACGGGATATCCTCACCACCCTTGCCGCATATTTATGAGCTTCTGTGCGCGGTTGAGCGTCACAGTCCGTAATATTTGTGACAAGACTTCATAACGGCCCCGTGCACTCCTCGTGCCTGAGAAACAGAGTAGAGTAAAGACCATGAGCACTAATTCCCATTTGCGCCTGTTCACCAGTGAGTCGGTGACTGAGGGCCACCCAGATAAGATTTGTGACCAGATTTCAGATGCTATTCTTGACGGCATTATTGCCCAGGACCCGGTGGCGAACGTTGCCGTTGAAACAATGGTGACAACCGGTCAGGTTCATGTTGCCGGTGAGGTAACCACTTCTAGTTACGTTGAGATTCCAGCGATTGTGCGTGAAACAATCTTGGGTATTGGTTATGACTCTTCAACCCGTGGTTTTGATGGTGAGTTCTGCGGCGTTTCGGTGTCGATCGGCGAGCAGTCACCCGATATTAATGCGGGCGTGTATGAGTCGCTTGAGGCCCGTACCGGTGTGGCTGTTGATGACTACGACCGGCAGGGTGCGGGGGATCAGGGCATCATGTTTGGGTATGCATCGAACGAGACGAACGTGTTCATGCCCGCCCCGGTGTGGCTGGCGCATCGGCTCTCTGAGAAGCTGACAAAGGTGCGTAAGAATGGCACCCTGGTGAATCTGCGACCCGATGGTAAAACCCAGGTGACGCTGGGGTATGACGGCAATAACACCCCGGTTTCGGTGGATACGATTGTAGTCTCTACACAGCACACAGCTGACTATGATCTTGCCGATTTGGCGGCTGATGTGAAGAACCAGGTGATTGCGCCGGTGCTCTCCGGGTTGGAACTTGATACCTCGAACACGAAGTTCATTATTAACCCGGCGGGCCGTTTTGTGCAGGGCGGCCCCGTGGGGGACGCAGGCTTGACCGGCCGTAAGATTATTGTTGATACCTACGGCGGCTCGGCGCGGCACGGCGGCGGTGCCTTCTCGGGGAAGGACCCGTCGAAGGTGGACCGCTCGGCAGCGTACGCCATGCGCTGGGTGGCGAAGAACGTGGTTGCGGCCGGGCTAGCGGATCGGGCTGAGGTTCAGGTGGCGTACGCTATTGGCCAGGCATCCCCGGTGGGCCTGTACGTTGAGACCTTTGGCACTGAGAAGGTTGATCCGGCGAAGATTGAGAAAGCTATTCGTGAGGTCTTTGATTTGCGGCCGCTGGCTATTATTAATGACCTTGATCTGCGCCGCCCCATCTATAAGAAGACCGCCGCGCACGGCCATTTTGGGCGCACCGAACCGGAGTTCACGTGGGAGCGTCTTGACCGTGTTGAGGCTCTACGTTCGGCGGTGTCAGCCTCGTAATGCCGTACCCCGCTGACGAGCGGTTAAACGCCACTTCTGGTGCGCGTGAGCAGCAATCCCTGCAGCAGCCTGATCTGTTGCAGGGATTTCCTGCCATTGCTGATGCCCTGTATGCTTCTGCCCCCCAGCCGCCGCAGGACCCTCATGAGGCTCTTGCGGCTAGTGGTGTGCCGTTCCCGGTGGCGCGGGTGCGGGTTGATAGTACGTTGCCGCATCTTGATAGGGTGTTTGATTACCGGGTGCCTGAGAAGATGAGTGAGGATGCGGTGCCGGGTGCGCGGGTGCGCGTGCATTTTAACGGGCAGCGGGTGAGCGGCTTTATTACGGAACGTGCCGAATCTACAGATTATCCGCAGCGTCTGCTGCCTCTATTGGCGGTGCTTTCGCGGGTTCCGGTGGTTGCGCCCGAGGTTTTTGAGCTGGCTGAGGCGCTGGCTGACCGGTACGCTTCAACGGTGGCGAATGTGCTTCGGTTGGCGGTGGCGCCGCGTATTGCCGCACTGGATAAACGTTATGAGGGGCACCTGCCGGGGTTCTCTGAGCTGGCCGGTTTGGATAATAGTGACCCTGCGGGGGAGAACGCCCGGTATACGAATAATTATGCAGATGGTGCTGAAGAAGCACCCGACCCGCCCAAGGCTACGGGTAGCGCCGATGCTACCCAGATTGAGGCGGTGCGTGCATTTCTGCTGGGCGGGTTCGCCCCGTTTACTGCGGATCCGCCCGGGCCGGGTGATACGTCGGCTTTTGACGACTACGAGAACGGCCCGGAGTTTATGGCCGATCTGGCGGATGGCGAGCCAGCACGCGCGGTGTTGAGTGTGCTGCCGGCGCATCCTGAGAATGATTGGGCTGATCTGTTGGCGGTTGCACTGGTGGCGTGCGCGGCGGGTGGCCGTGGCGCTATTGCAGTGGTGCCCGATCAGAAAAGCCTTGACCGTCTTGAGGCGGCGCTGAGTGAGCGCGCCCCCGCGAGTTTGTTTGCACGGTTGAGCTCTGGGGAGGGGCCGCACAGCAGGTATCACGCCTATGTGAAGGCACGGCTGGGGCTGGTTCCTATTGTGATTGGTACACGTGCGGCTGCGTATGCGCCAGTGGCTCACCTGGGGCTGGTGGTGTGTTGGGATGATGGGGATTCCTCGCTGGTGGAGCGCCGCGCCCCGTACTGCCATGCGCGTGATGTGCTGCTGCTGCGGGCGCAGGCTGCGGGGGCGGCGGCCCTGTTCGCGGGGTATGCCGTCAGTAGCGAGGCGGCGCGGCTGGTGCGTACCCGCTGGGCCTCTCACTTGGTAGCGCCGCGACAAGTGGTGCGTGAGTTTTCGCCGCGGGTGCATTCAACGGGGGATGAGTACCAGCTGGCGCGTGACCCGTTGGCGGCGGTGGCGCGTATTCCGCAGTTGGCGTTTATTGAGGCTCGTAAGGCTTTGCAGCATGGCCCGGTGCTGGTGCAGGTTGCACGCGCCGGGTATGTGCCATCGTTTTCGTGCCAACGGTGCCGTATGCCTGCCAGGTGCACGGTGTGCCGTGGCCCGCTGGCGCTTTCGCATGGTTCAGCGGTGCCGGGGTGCGCCTGGTGCGGGCACCTGGCGCAGCAGTGGCGATGCACGGAGTGCGGTTGTGAACGGTGGCGTTCTGGTGCTGTGGGTGCGCTGCGCACAGCGGAGGAGCTGGGACGGGCGTTCCCGAACGTTCCGGTGGTTTCTTCGGCGGGGGAACATGTGCGTGCCTCTGTGGGGGCTGAGCCTGCGCTAGTGGTGGCCACCCCCGGGGCTGAGCCGGTTGCCGAGGGCGGTTACGCTGCGGCGCTGCTGCTGGATGCGGATGCGATGCTGCGTTTTGATTCTTTGCGCGCCCCAGAGGCCGCGTTGCGGCGCTGGTTTAATGCGGCGGCGCTGGTGCGTTCTGCGGCGCAGGGCGGGGTTGTGGTGACAACAGCGTCACCCTCGCCGGTGGAGCAGGCGCTGGTGCGGTGGGACCCTGCCGGGTTTGCCCGGTTTGAGCTGGATGAGCGGTCACAGATTGGGCTGCCCCCGGCGGTGCGCACGGCGGCTATTACGGGTGCTGAGGATGATGTGCAGGCGTTCCTAGCGGAGCTGAACCTGCCAGAAGGTGTACGCGTGACCGGGCCTGTGCCGTTGGATGAAGATTTCTTCGCGCACCAGTCTGTGCCTGCCGGTGTCGAGGGCGGGGGAGAGGGCGATATATCTGAGCCTTCACCGTCAGGGGCCGAGGATGCAGTACCCGGGGACTGGCGTGCTATTCTCTTCTTCACCTATGCGCAGGCGCCGCAGGTTACCCATGAACTGCGTTCCGTGCGTGCGGCGCTCTCGGCACTCAAGCGTGTCGGGGCGGTTCAGGTCCGCTGTGATGGGCTGGATGTGGTATAAATGGTGTAATCCTACTGCAGTGTATTACATCTCGTAGATATAATAAATGCTTAACAATTAGAAACCTAACCGTGGAGTCCACATTATGCACAAAGTAATTAAACAGTATGAGAAGCAACGCAAAAAAGTTGATTTTGATTCATTTGACATAACAATCGAAGAACTCGTTCGTCGAATTTATCGCGAAAGGATTATATATGCACCTGTGTATCAGAGGAATTTTCGATGGACTCTTGAAAAACAATCAAAATTAATTGAGTCAGTTATTTTAGGGATTCCTGTTCCGCCTTTATTTATGGCTACAAACTCTGATAATGAATTCTTGGATAAATGGGAAGTAGTCGATGGGGTGCAACGCTTATTAACACTTGTTCATTTTATAAATAATGAAGATTTTAATAATCCTGAAAAGTTTATTCCTAATGAAGGTTTCTTAAAACTACAGGGTCTAAAATATCTGGAGACAGTAAATGGAAAAGGGTTTGAAGATCTCCCTCCGCAATTACAAAGTTCAATCCTTGACCGGCCTCTAAAAGTTACTGTACTATCTAGTAAGAGCGACACTTCCGTGAGGTATGATCTATTCGAGCGTCTAAATACTGGAGGTATGCTACTTACTGAACATGAGGTTCGTGAATGTGTATTTAAGGGTGGCTTTATTGATATGTTACGTGAGTTAGCAGAGGATGAAAACTTCAAAAAGGTCGCCCTTTTTCCTGAGGCTCGCTTAAAAGATGGAACACCTCAGGAATATGTATTAAGGTTCTTTGCCTTTGCCAATAAATATAAAGATTTCCAACATTCAGTTAAGGATTTCCTATATAATTACTGTAAGGAAATGAGGTCAGCTACCCCAGAAAAGCTTTCTCAGATGCGAGAAGACTTCACGAAAACTTTTGAATATCTTGCACTATGCTTTCCGGCAGGAATACGAGTTAACAACCGTAAGGTAAGTCCCGTTAACCTATATGAGGGAGTTTCGGTAGGCGCATTTCTTGCACTCCAAAAAGAACCTCAAATAAAAGTTGTTCATGACCTTGAGTGGATGAAGTCTGATCGTATGGTTGATGCTACTAAAGGAGCTACAAATACCTCCTGGAGGGTCGAACAACGAATTGAAGACAGTATGAAACATTTTCTTGGTGAGGAGATTCTTGATAAGTGAACCGCAATATTATTGAAGGGTTTTCCTTAGAGTCACATAAAATATTTCTTGAAGATAGAATAGAAGAAATAATAAATTTGTTTTGTTCTGCGCATGATATAGTAGAAGATCACGATATCTCAACATCAGTTGGTATAGAGGAAGGTAGTTTTTTAACCAAAAATCCTTTTACTGATAAAACCATTAACAAGATGGAATTTCAAGAATATTTAGGGAGGATCATAAAACGCAAAGGTGAGGAAAATAATTCTTCCCTTGTGAATTACTCAGCAGAAAATTATGCAAAACATATACGTGGAATTGTGTACTTGCTCCTTTTTGCAACATATGAAAAACTCTTGCATGACATAAATATTTCTCTCTTAGAAAATATTTTTACTCTTAGGTGTCATCCTAACCGCCTCACTAAGCGATCTCATAGATTTGTTCTCTCTAAAAGTATTTTAACTATATCTAATTTAAATGAATTATATACTGACAAAAAGAAGGGAGTTGCTTCTAAAAAGAAAGAGAAATTAAATATTAAGTATGCGGACGAAATTTTTAATTCAGTATTAGGAAAAAATGCAGTCTATAAATTAAAAAATCGCAAAAAAATGATTGAAAATAATTTTCCTGACGATGGAAGTTATATGAAACGAAGTCAGATTGAGCACTGGTGGCATGTTTGGGATCTATCAGATAATAAAGAACATCCAGGAAATTATCTTTCAGATATATGGAATGATATAGATGGTGTTGTTAAAATAAGAAATGATATTGCGCACGGAAACGATATGCCTGCACGAACTGTAGACTTTAAAACCCCCGCAGATGTAATGTATGATATTTTGGCGTGGAAATACTCGTGGCTATCTTTTATAGACTACGTCGAGAGTCGAGCAAAATATAAAGAATTTTACATGAATTGATGTTTCTATTGCCCCTTCAAAATCCTCACCAGCTTCAACGCCGAGTCGCGCCAGGAATAGTGTGAAGCATCCTGCAAGCCTTCGAGGATCACGCGGTCACGTACTGCGTCGTTTTCGAGGGAGCGAATCGCTTCAACCCATGCGGGCGCATCTGCTTGCGGGTCTTCGGTGATAGGAGCGAAAACGGCGTGCGGGGCGATCTCGCGGAAAATATCGATATCGCTAATCACGGCGGGGCAACCCGCCGCCTGAGCCTCCACCACGGGCAGCCCATACCCCTCAGCTCGTGAAGCCGTCACCAGTGCGTGCGCAGACTCCAGCAGCTCCGCATACTCTTCATCAGAGACCCCGTTGTGCACCACCACGTTCGAGCCCGCCGCCAGGGGAGAGAGCAGCCCCTGCTCTTCAAGCTCGGCGCGGCGCGCATCCGGCATCTTCGACAGCAGATGCAGCGTGTACCCCGGCAGCTCACGCATGGCGTACAGCAGAGTCTCCACATTCTTATACGGCATGAACGAGCCCATATACACCAGGTGCCTGCTCGCGCCCTCAGCCCGTGACTTCGCACGGTGCAGAGCCTCGTCCTCGCTCACCACAGACCCCGGCTGCGGGGCATTCGGCACCACGTGCAGCGGCTTCTCCGTCAGCCGGTGCTCACGAATCAGCCGCGCCGTAGACTCCGAAACCGTCACCACGGCATCGGCCCGGTTCAGCAGCATACGCTGCGGTGTGTAGCTCTTATGGAACAGCCGCCACCCCGCCCGCACCGGCGCAGGCAAAAAACCCGGAGGGGTCGGGTGGTCGTAATAAATCAGGTCATGCAGGGTCAGCACCAGCTTGAACGTACGCCCCACAGACCCGATCGTCTGCATGGGCGAAAACACCACATCCGGCTTATACTTATTCAGCTGAAGCGCCGCAGTCGGTTCCAGGGGGCCGGTCGGCGAACAAATCTTCACATGCGGCAGATCAGGCAGCATCTGCAGCTGGCGTTCGTCACTAATCACCATTACCAGCTGCACATCGGCAACCTCAGGGGCACCGGAATCCATCAGGCCCTTTAACGCCCCCAGCAACGAGGCAGTGTACCGGCTAATACCATCATGAAAACCAATGCGCGTGTACCGGGCATCAACCATAAGCTTCACAGAAGGAGCCTCCTTCAGGCAATCAATAACGGGGCGGTGCAGTTAGCGGCTAAAACTCTTCACGCACAAAATCGGCGATCAGCCGTGCCGCCAGGGTGGGAGTCTCATAATGAATCAGGTGCCCAACCTCAGGGATCAAATCAAAACGCTGACCCGGGGACTGCGGGCGGCTCTCAAGGGCCTCAAACATGGCGTCCGCAGTCTCCACCGTGCCAAGGTCATCATCTTCAGCCACCAGCATCTGCACCGGCACCCTAATCTGCGGGGCATACTGCGCCGCAGTTTTCGAAATCGACACCCGGTACGCCTCAAGCACACCTCTCCGGGAAGCGAAAGACCCAAAATATGCCGCATGCTGCCCATTAATGAACCGGCGCATCAGCGGGTCTTTCGAACGCATCATCACCTCACTGGTAGCGCGCGTAATCAGCTGCGACCGCAGCAGCGCATAGCCCATCCGCTCCGGCAAAGACGCACCCACCCAGTAATAGAACGACGCCAACGCGGGGCCAGCCTGATGCTTCCCCTCAAGGGCTGGCTCACTAATAGGGTTAATCAGGCACAGCCTGTCCAGCGTCTCAGGGTGCGCAGCCGCATAGGCGGCAGCCACAATCGACCCGAACGAATGGCCCACCAGAAGAACCTTCTGCCCAGAGGCAACCCGCTCAATCAAAGCGTGAAGCCACTGCACATAGCTCTCAATACTCACCTGCCCGCTCAGCTCATCAGAGCGGCCAAAACCCGGCAAATCCGGGCTAATAACATCCGCCCCAGGCATGAGCGCCAACAATCGGTTCGCAATAATCTCAAGCCCGTGATGATCCCCCCGGAACCCGTGCACCATCAGAACCTTCGGAAAATCCTTCGAATAAAAAACACCTGTATTCATACCCAGCCCGTACTGCCAGTAGCGGGTGCGGACCCCCGCCAAAACAGCCTCATGGCAGGTGCCGGGAATCAGGGGGCCAGGCACACCTTCAAGCACAGTCGCGGGAGTAGTCACAGAAAAACCTTCCGGCCGAAAGAAAACAGGAATACCCTTCATCCTACGGGATGTAGCTGTGTATGTGCTGAATAACACGAAAACCCAGCCACCGCCCGCGCCCATCTTCTGAAAACCGAGACGGAGCGGCACATATAAAGAAACGTTTCTCGGTTCACGCTAAAATAGACAGGTTAGGTTGGTGCCAGCCCGGACGATCCCCCGCGAACCCGCCGAGTGCAGAGCGCCAGCACAGTACGGAACCAACACACGAAGGAATCGCAGTGTCTGCTGAGGTAGAGACCGAACGCACCGAAAACGCGTACGACTTCCGGGCGCAGGAAGCAAAATGGCGCCCCTACTGGGAGAAAACAGGCGTGTACAAGCCCACCGGCAACGCCCCCAAAGGCCGCCGCTATGTGCTAGACATGTTCCCGTACCCCTCAGGCGACCTGCACATGGGCCACGCAGAGGCATTCGCCATTGGAGACATGAACGCCCGCTACTACAAGCAATGCGGCTACGACGTTCTGCACCCCATCGGCTGGGACTCCTTTGGCCTGCCCGCAGAAAACGCTGCCATTAAGAACGGAACCCACCCGAAAGAGTGGACCTACAAGAATATTGACACGCAGGCAGAATCCTTCAAACGCTACGCTATCGCCGTGGACTGGGATCGCCGCCTGCACACCTCAGACCCCGAATACTACAAGTGGACCCAGTGGCTTTTCGAGCAGTTCTATAAGAAGGGCCTGGCGTACCGCAAAGACTCAATGGTGAACTGGTGCCCCAAAGACCAGACCGTGCTCGCAAACGAGCAGGTGGTTAACGGTGCCTGCGAACGATGCGGTACCACGGTCACCAAAAAATCGCTGAACCAGTGGTACTTCAAGATCACCGATTACGCCCAGCAGCTCCTGGACGATATGGAGCAGCTTGAAGGTAAATGGCCCGAGCGTGTGCTGCTGATGCAGCGGAACTGGATTGGGCGTTCCGAAGGTGCTGAGGTTCGCTTCG
>ERZ772962.624-NODE-624-length-19679-cov-5.705616_pt1 | contig 19679 bp, 17 predicted proteins | sample MGYA00580676_ERZ772962 | MGnify/ENA primary metagenome ERZ772962 (study PRJEB29015, sample SAMEA2738049) | human oral metagenome | biome: human oral; feature: human-associated habitat; material: saliva | place: China | collected 2230 ...
AAATGATATCACCTGCTAGTAAATCATCTGTTAATAGTTCCATGTTTCGTTTGGGAACGGGCTTGGGATTTAGGAGCCAAGCATCCAAATCACGTTCAGGAGAGATGAAGGGTTTGACTTGATGGTCTTTATAAAATGTTTCTAAAATAGTATTCACGGATAGAATCTTTCAAACTTTTATTTCCTACTTCTAACAAATTTCTAAATGGTTTAAAATTGTATTTTTTCCTTTATTTTGTTATTTTTTGAGTACTAGCTTCTCAGCAAAAACATTGAGAGCAGGTGCGACAGAATTTCCATTCAGCGATGTATCTGATAGGAAAATAGGGTTAACTGCTTCAACAAGAGCATCTTCAAGAAAAACAGTGGTAGAAGCAGGTGTAATAACGTGGAAGGCACCATGAGTTTCACTATTTAGAATATGTCTTTGGTACCTTCCTTCTTTATCAAAGACATAACGAGGAGAATTCCCTAATTTTTCGTAGTAGGCTGGACCGATAAATTCTGGTTTCATTTTTAAAGTTTCTGGGATCATAAGTTTTTCCTTTCTGAATGTAAAATAAAAAGAGTTAAGCTGTTAGCTTCACTCTTGAGTAGTAGTGAGAAGAGAGTTTGCGTTTAAACATTCTAGAATAGAATGCCACTTCAGCATGAGAAAATCCTGTAACAAGTGAGTTTTTTGATAAAGACTCTATATCATTCAATGCTTGAGTGTATAGCTGTGAAGTTAGCTTATCAGATGAACTAAATATTCTATATGTAAATGTGTAATTATCGTAAAGTCTTTTACATTGTAGTGCGAAAAAAGTTTGTCATAGTTTCCTCCTTTATTATAAAAGTAAAAAAGCTACTAAGAAAAAAGAAGACTTAGTAGCTTGAGAGTGAGTCTATCAAGGTAGATAGACAGCAGTAAAGAGAAGTTATTTGGTTGAAGGATTCCTCCTTCACGGTTGCAACGTTTAGTAAGGTGTTTTGCATGAATTACCATCGCTTTCCCAGCCAACCTCAATAGGTAGTCATTATCATACCCATTGGGTTCTCTTACGCCCTTTGGCGAAGCCAGTTCACTTTACTATTCGGAAAAGTACGAAAGTCCGAAATGCGTGGAAGCCCACAAAATTTTTTATATCTTCACTTCAACCATATAAGGGCTTGACTTTTCTTTCCAAAACGTTTACAATAAAGGTACGAAGTTTAGTGTAGTTTTGGTAATCAGTTTTCTGGTTGTCAGACGCACTTTTTATTTAATTGTCAATGATCTCAATTGATAGGGATTATTATTTTGATTTTAAATATCGCTACCAGCTATATTTACATTTTATCGCTGTTAGCGATAAAAGTCAAGAGATTTTTGAAATTTTTTTTAAAAAAATTTGAAGAGGAATAACTATGGCGTTTGCAGAACGTTTAAAAGAATTACGAAAACAAGCTCATCTAACTCAAGTCGAACTAGCAAAGCGATTAGGAATAGGGCAATCTTCTTATGCAGACTGGGAAAGAGGCAGGAAAAAACCGACTCAAGAAAATCTAGTTAAGATTTCGCAAGTATTGAGTGTTTCAATTGACTATTTAGTTGGAAATTCAGAAGAAAATTCAAATGATTTAGATAATATTGAATTGCTTTTTCGTATGAACTCAAAAGGATTCACCGATGAAGAAAAAGAAATCTTCAAAAAAGAGTTGATTGATTTTATGGAAAAACGAAAGAAGGTGTTTGATAATGAGGATTGACAAACATATAATATTGAAGAAGCGAGAGAGAGATGAGAACTACCTAAAGAAAAAATAGCTAAAGAATTTAGAGTTTCTATAAGAAGAACTATTTGGTTGGAAACAGTAATGATTCATATGTCTTTAAATATTGATATTGATATAACTAATTCCAATTAAGTTAGTTTAGATGGTTTAATTTACATAGAAAGTTATATTATATTTATATGAGCGATATTAAATTTTATGAAAAAGTTTCAAAAAAAATCAGTGATTCAAATGAATATCAAGAACTAAGAAATAGATTAAAAGAGTCAACTGATGGCATTGATGGAACAATTTATGTAATTGAAAATCCTTTATATAGTTTGAGTAAGGATAGTATAGATGAACAAATTACAGACTCAATTGGTGCTTTTGCAATATTAATACCCAATACAAAAATAATTTTTACTCATATTGAGGGTACAGATGAGGATTATTTTGAGGATTACGTTGGTACTTTCATAGATTCTATAACAGCGTTAAGTGAAATATTTGAGTTTAAAAAGAAAATAGGTAATAGCAGAAAGTGGAGCCATCTTTATGTAGTTCAACCTTCAATAGCTAAAATTATAGAATCTCCACTTGAATCTATTATGATGGAATCAAATGATAAAATTACCTTGGAAATTTTAGTGTCTTTAGTAACTGGTTCAATTAACCCTCCGGATAAGGGTGGAGTAGCTGATAATCTTTTAGATGCAGTTAAGAAGAGGATAGTACAATTTGATGGAGATCAAACGAGATTCATCTATGATAATTTAAAAAAGAAAAAAATATCAATACAAGGTTTAGCTGGTACAGGTAAAACAGAGTTATTGTTTCATAGGTTAGTTAACTTATATACTCAAACAGATAAAAGTATTGTTTTTACTTGCCATAGTAAGGTGCTAGCTAACGATATTAGTGTAAGATTACCAGTTTTTTTCGATAGGATGAAAATTTCTGATCGATCAGAAATTGACAATCGTGTTAAGGTAATGAGTAGTTGGGGATCTTTATACCAACCAAATTCAGGATTTTACCGCTATATTTGTGAAAAATATAATCTAGATTTTTTAAATTATAATAATTCTGGAGCTGAAGGATTTGATGGAGTATGTAAATTGGCTATAGAACAATTAAAGAATCTCCAAAAACTAGGTGACTTTAGCCCATGTTTTGGATATGTACTTGTAGATGAAGCTCAGGATTTCCCAGATTCTTTCTTTGAATTATGTCAAATGGTTGCATCTGACCAGGTAATTATTGCAAGTGATATTTTTCAAACTATATTTAGTAGTCAATCTCAACTAATTCAACAACCAGATTTTACACTTAACAAAGTTTATCGTACAGATCCAAAAAACTTTATGTTTTCACAGTTTCTAGGGTTTGGTCTTAAAGACAATCCAATGATTAAGTGGTTAGATGATGATTCATGGAGAGCATCGGGTTATACGTTTAATAAAGAGCATGATGGCACAAGTACTTATTATCAATTTAGTAGAGAACCAATAAAACGTTTTAATGATGTTGATGACTCCTCTATTGTTCCAACAGAATTATTTTCCAAAACGAATAATGAAGATATCCTATGTAAGGTGAGAGAAATTTTGTTGGAAATCAAGGAAAAGTTTCCGAATGTCGAACCAGGTGACATTGGAATAGTATTCTTATCCCACAAAAACACGGGATATGAATTAGCGAATATGATAAGCGCAATGATAATTAAGGAATTTGATTGGAAGACACAAAAAATATATGAGGGACCTAATCGTATACGACGAAAAAAGAAAGTATTTATCAGTAATCAGAATAATATAAAAGGATTAGAGTTTTCGTTTTTGATTGGTATTGTCCTTGATAAGATTACGGATGATATAGAAATACGAAATACAGTCTATATGATGCTGACCAGATCTTTTTTAACCTCCTATTTAATTTTGGGGCTATCAAATACTCAAGTGTATTCTACTTATAAACCATTATTAGATGAAATCTTAGAGACTGGAAAGGCAAAAATTAAAGAGCCTTTACCTGATGAAGTCATTAAAGAAGAAGCTTTGAAGATCATGGTTGAAGGATCTTTGACATTTGAGCAAAAAGTTGAACAGGTATTGAAAGAAAAAAATCTATTTGATTCTTCTAATGTTCATAAGTTAAAGAATTTAGTATCTACCTTATTAGGGGACACTGGAGCTAGTATTCAGGAAATAACAGAGATTGTTGATAGAAATATAGGATTTTTTAAATGAGTGATGTTTATACTTTTTATCTTGGAAAAGAATTGGAGAATCTTCTAAAAAAACCATTTAAGGATAGCTTAGGTATTATAAAAATTCTTTTGAAAACTGCTGAAAATTTATTAACCCCCAATTCAGATACGCTAAATAATAAAAGAACTTCAGAAGATCAAAGGGATATCTTTAAAATTACATATCCTAAAGTAGATGGTGAAACCCAACAGAGGATTTTTTACTATAACTCATATGATGATTACAACGGTGAAAAAATGTTTACAATCCATTCTATGCACTTTCCATTTAAGATAATAAAGGGAGTAAGCGAATATACATATGAGGTATATTATAAGCATTCTACAATTAATAAAAATATAGATTCGTATACTCTTTCAAAGATAGTAACAGTTTTTAACCTCATTGATGATGAAAATTATACTTGGGGAGATACCTGGGTTGAAGAAATGACAAATTTGCTTTACCCAGGTAACGATGGTGACATTGAAGATTTGTTTTATATCGTTAACGACCTATTAATGATGGATTTAGGATATTTTAGATATGATAACGATCCGAAACATGAATGTTCAAATCACCCAAGATATCACTTGGATATTCACTTAGAAAGACGAGTTACTTATAAAATTGGTTTGAATAGCGAACTTAATATAGACTTATTATCAAGTGTAGTCAATAATAATTGTGAAGTAAGCACAATAAATTTATAGGGAATTAACTTATAGGTTCTCTTTAAAAAAACTTATCTACAATAATAAGGAAAACGAAGGGATATAATAGTTTTTCTAGTTAAGAATTCAAAATTTATGTATGTGGACAATTGTCCACTTTTTTTGTATAATAAACTAAACCAAAAAGGTTTAGTTTTGTAAGTTATAACATAAAGGAGAGATTGTTCGTTGGATAAATTGTATTCAAAAGTAAGTGAAATCACAAAGCAATCCCTCTATTCTTTCATGAAAGAGGAAGAAGTTTCGACTCTAAAATATCACTTCCGATATTATTTTGATCATTGCATTCGTGAGAATCGTATTCAAGTGATAAGTCATCATTTTTCAAATCATAAGATTGAAGGTTTGACAGTTATTGATGAGTTGGGAACTAGTTTTTCCTATGAAGAAGATAATCCAGTGACTAAGCGCCACTTTACCTTGTGTCATGAACTAGGACATTTTATTTTAAAGCATGACGGAGCTTATTTTACAGAGTCAGTGGAGAATCAGGGATCTATCAAAGAACGAGAAGCTAATATTTTTTCATCTATTGTTCTCATGCCTGACATTGTTCTTCTATCTAAGATTTACTATTCTTGTGATTCTTTTCAAAAAATTAAAGAGGAGTTAGAAGTTTCAAAACAGGCACTTTATTTTCGCTTAGTTGACTTGTTCAGATTCTATGAAGTAGATGCAGAGTCAACTATTAATCGAGCAGTGGAAGAATATTTAGAGGGTCAAAATGTTTCTCTTTATCACTATTTTCATCAAATAAAAGAAACTTTGATTGCAGAATTCAATCAGTATCAACCACCTCTGTTAGCAAGATTGAGAAAGAAAATGAAACAAACAAATTTTGTGACTAGTCATGAGTTACCAGAGCTACTTAATCAAGAAAATTGGTCTAATTTAAAAGAAAATATCAAACATTTGAAAATTTGGTTAGTGTATAATAAGGGCAAACAAATAGCATATGCTTGGAATAGTTTGAAATTATCAGATGAACAAGCAAGGAAAAAAGCTGAATTACAATTATTATTAATGTGAGGTGAATTTAATGTATCAACCAGAAAAACTTAAAGCTCGTAGAAAAGAGCTTAGCATGACTCAAAAAGAAATTTCAGACCAATTAGGTATAACGTTTCAAGCTTACTCAGCTTGGGAACGTGGAATAAAAGAACCATCGAAAGAAAAGGTATCTCAATTAGAAAGGATTCTGAATGTATCAGTCGGATATTTTACCGAGATTGAAATAGTACAGATATATAATAATCTTTCAAATAACGGAAAAGAAAAAGTAGTAGCCTATGCTCAAGACTTGTTGGAAGAAGAGAAAAGTAAGAAAGTAACATATATTTCAGAAAAACTTTTTGAATATCATGTTTACGAAAGAATGTCTGCAGGTATTGGTGCTTCTGTTTATGGTGACCGTAATTTTGATACAGTCTATTTTAATGAGGAGTTAGCTCATGATTTTGCCTCTTGGGTATCAGGTGATTCAATGGAACCAAAATATCATAATGGGTCTGTAGCTCTTATTCGAGAGACTGGTTTTGATTATGATGGGGCCGTTTACGCAGTTGTATGCAACAATCAAACCTATATTAAAAGAGTCTATCGTGAAGAAGGAGGATTACGCTTAGTTTCTATTAATCCAAAATACAAAGATATTTATCTCTCCTATGACGAGGATCCACGAGTTGTAGGAATCATTGTTGGGAATTTTGTACCTATGGAGGGTTAGGTTGTGGGCTATTTTGATTATTCAAAAGAGCCTAGAAGCGATATTGCTTTTGTTGATATGAAATCTTTTTACGCCAGTGTTGAGTGTGTAGAGAGGGGCTTGCATCCTTTAAAGACTTCTTTATGTGTTATGAGTCGAGCAGATAATTCAGCTGGTCTTATTTTAGCATCTTCTCCCATGTTTAAGAAAATATTTGGGAAATCAAATGTAGGGCGTTCTTATGATTTACCATTTGATATCACAACAAGAAGGTTCTCGTATTATAATGCTAAGAAACAGGGGTTACCCACAGACTCTGAATATGTAAGATATATTGAAGAGTGGGCTAAAGTGACATTTATTGTCCCCCCAAGAATGGATGAGTACATTGCAGTGAATATAGAAATCCAACAAGTTTTTCAGAATTATGGTAGTCCAGACGATATTTATCCTTACTCTATCGATGAAGGGTTTATAGACCTGACAAGTTCGCTAAATTATTTTGTTTCAGATCGGAAGATTTCACGTAAAGATAAACTAGATATGATTTCAGCTAGAATTCAAAAAGATATTTGGAGGCGGACTGGGATTTATTCTACAGTAGGGATGTCTAATGCGAACCCTTTACTTGCTAAACTAGCACTTGATAATGAAGCTAAGAAAACTCCAACTATGAGAGCTAACTGGTCTTATGAAGATGTTGAAAATAAAGTATGGTCTATTCCTAACATGACTGATTTTTGGGGGATAGGACATCGTATGGAAAAACGATTAAATAATTTAGGTATTTATTCGATTAAGGATTTAGCCAATACAAATCCTGATATGTTAAAGAAAAGTCTTGGGGTTCCTGGTCTTCGTTTATGGTTTCATTCAAATGGAATAGATGAAAGTAATGTTCATAATCCTTATAAGCCTCAATCTAAAGGACTAGGTAATTCTCAAGTATTACCACGAGACTATGACAAGAAAAGAGATATTGAAATCATTCTTAGAGAGATGGCTGAACAAGTAGCTATTCGCTTGAGACGAGCAGGTAAGAAAACGACAGTTGTTTCAATACATCTCGGGTACTCAAAATATGAAAATAAGCGTTCTATTAACACTCAATTAAAAGTTGAACCAACAAATCATACAGATATACTGATAAACTATGTTTTAAAGCTATTCCGTAATAAATATAATTCGGGAGCAATCCGAAGTGTAGGAGTCAACTATTCAGGACTAGTGGATGAATCTTTTAGTTTGATTTCACTTTTTGATGATGTTGATAAAATTGAAAAAGAAGAAAGGCTCCAGCTAGCAATCGATTCTATCAGAGATCAGTTTGGCTTTACTTCGCTACTTAAGGCTAATGCGCTTGATAGTGCATCTAGAATTATAGCAAGAAGTAAACTGATAGGAGGACACTCAGCAGGAGGTTTAGATGGACTAAAATGATTGATCGTTCTTATTTACCATTTCAATCAGCGAGAGAGTATCAAGATCCAGGTATGCAGAAGTGGATGGGCTTTTTCCTTTCAGAACATACGAGTTCTCTTACAGAGGATCGAAATAGAGTAGACTTATCACCTGCATTAAGTAAAGATAAAAAACTTTTATTCATTTCTCAGCTCTATATTGGACAATTAAAAGGACGTTTTACTTTGAAATATAGAGCTCAAAAACTTACTATAGATGTAATGATTAGGGAACTATCAAACAAAGAAATATCTGTCAAAACAAGTGATGGATATAGACAAATACAGGTTGAAGATATTTTACAAATTCAGCCTTTGGAGGATGTAATATATGAGTAGAAAAGACCTCTATGAGAATAAATTACAGATGGATTATTTTTCAGAAGATTATATTCAGTTTGAAGAAGACTTCCAGAAATATTCTTCTATGGATGTACCTTTGACGTTTTTGATTGACGATATTTTACGGACAATGGCCTTGAATCAGAAAAACTATTTCAGACTGAATAAAGAGAATACAAAAGATGGTAGAGATCATTATTTTTATTTCTTAATTAACGTAGATAAGGAAAACACGAAAGTAAGAAAATTTAAGTACATAAAGTCAACTTTAGCATATCATGGTTAGTATTGAAGGGTTAATAATAGCCCTTTTCTGCTAGTGTTTTTTATGATACAATGAGGTGAAAGCTATCGCATAGTTTAAAAATTACCTAACTTATAAGGAAGTTCAAGGAGACGAGGCACTATCAAAACTCAAAGAGGACTATATGCGCATGATTTCAGAGGATATCTTACCGCTAAGGGGGAGATAGATGCCAATTGTACTCTTGTTATTTGCTAGATGTTTAACTTTATATGTTTGAATGAGACTTTCTATAGTTGTAAATAGGCAAAATTGAATAATAGATATCAAAAAAGAAAATCTAAAGTGTAGAAATAGGAAAATGGAGTAATAGAAAGGGAGTAATATGACAAGGAAACCAAGTTATCGCTTTGTGGGTTATACTGAACCTTGGGAACGGAGAAAGTTAGGAGAGATATCATCGAGAGTAAAAGGAAATGATGGTAGAATGGATCTACCAACTCTTACAATATCTGCTGGACAAGGGTGGTTAGATCAAAGAGAACGTTTTTCAGGTAATATTGCAGGAAAAGAGCAAAAGAATTACACACTACTAAGGAAAGGAGAACTTTCGTATAATCATGGTAATTCTAAACTTGCAAAATATGGGGTGGTTTTCCAATTAAATAATTATACTGAAGCATTAGTGCCTAAAGTATACCACAGTTTTAAGATGATAGATGGGAGGTCTGGTACATTTTTTGAATACTTGTTTGCAACTAAGATACCTGATAGAGAACTAGGTAAGTTAGTTTCTTCTGGAGCCAGGATGGATGGACTATTAAATATCACTTATGACGATTTTATGTCTATAAACTTAACGTTCCCAAAGAATAATGAAGAACAAACTGCTATTGGTTCTTTCTTCCAAGAGATTGACCAACTTATTAGCCTTCAACAACGTAAGTTAGAGGTGCTCAAAGAGCAGAAGAAAACCTACCTCAAGCTCCTCTTCCCAGCCAAAGGACAAACCAAACCATCCCTTCGCTTCGCAGGATTTGAAGATGAGTGGACTAGTACTTTATTAGGAGATATATCGGAATTATATCAACCAAAAACAATATCTAGTGAAGAGTTACTGACAGAGGGCTTTCCAGTATTTGGCGCGAATGGTTATATTGGATATTATAAGGATTACAATCATAAAGAAGATCAAGTTACCATCTCTGCGAGGGGAGAGGGAACAGGAACACCAAGCTTTGTTGAAGGACCTGTTTGGATTACAGGTAATTCAATGGTTGTTAATGTTGAGAAACAAGCTAATATTATTAAGCCATTTTTGTATGCTTTTTGTCTATCGTTTAATTTTAAACCTTTTGTTACAGGTGGGGCACAGCCCCAATTAACAAGGGAAGTTTTAAAAAAAGTAAATATTATGTTACCTTCTCTCCCTGAACAAGAAGCCATCGGTTCTTTCTTCCAAGACCTAGATAAGGCCATTGCCAAGCAAGAGGAAAAAGTCAACCAGCTCAAAGAAAGCAAACAAACCCTACTCAGAAAAATGTTTATTTAAGATACTAAGACCGCAAAAAGCCCAGTAAAAATAGGAAACTGGCGCAGTCTTCGATGAAGACAAGACAGTTTATCTTTTTTACCCAGCTTTTAGGTCGTGTTCAATTCAGAAGATACCAAGACTGTAAAAAGCTACACCAAACGAATGAAAGTAGAAATTGATAGGAGACCCTATGTCACAAACAGATTTATCAAGAGAACTCTACCAATCCCTCTGGAATGCGGCAGATATCCTGCGTGGCCAGATGGAAGCCAATGAATACAAGTCCTATCTCTTGGGCTTGATTTTCTACAAGTACCTATCCGACAACATCCTCCAAGCCGTCTGTGATAACTTGGACGAGACCTTTGAGTCCTTCCAGCAAGCGCAGCTTCTCTACGAGGAAAATTTTGCGGATGCAGATGTCCGTGAAGACCTCATCGAGGTCTTAAATGACGAGCTGGGCTATGTGATTGAGCCTTCTCTGACCTTTACCAAGCTGGTTCAGTCTATCCACGAAGGGACCTTCCAGCTGGAATCCCTAGCCCAAAGTTTCCGTGATATCGAGCAGTCCAATGAAAAATTTGAAAATCTTTTCGAAGATATCGACCTCTATGCTAAAAAGCTAGGCAACACCCCACAAAAGCAAAACAAGACCATCTCTGAGGTTATGAAGCAACTCAACGACCTCAATGTGTCTGGTCATGCTGGTGATATCTTGGGTGATGCTTATGAGTACTTGATTGGCCAGTTTGCCAGTGATTCTGGGAAAAAGGCTGGAGAGTTTTATACACCTCAAGCAGTCTCTCACCTCATGACTCAGATTGTCTTTGCAGGGCGTGAGCATCAAAAAGGGATGTCGGTTTACGACCCGACCATGGGTTCTGGTTCTCTCTTGCTCAATGCCAAGCGCTATAGTAAGCAAGCTTCGACGATTTCTTACTACGGTCAAGAGTTGATTACTTCGACCTTCAACCTTGCTCGCATGAATATGATGCTTCATGGGGTTGCGATTGAGAACTATCACCTCAGCAACCACGATACTCTAGATGAAGATTGGCCGACTACCGAGCCGACAGACTTTGATGGGGTTTTGATGAACCCACCCTATTCACTTAAGTGGTCAGCAGATAGTGGCTTCCTGCAAGATCCTCGTTTTTCAAGTTATGGAGTTCTGGCACCTAAGTCTAAAGCAGATTTTGCCTTCCTCCTTCACGGTTTTTACCACCTCAAGCATAATGGTGTCATGGCCATCGTTCTTCCTCACGGAGTTCTTTTCCGAGGAGCAGCCGAGCAGAAAATTCGCCAGCACCTGCTAGAAGAAGGGGCTATTGATACAGTTATCGGCTTGCCAGCAAATATCTTCTACAATACCTCTATCCCGACAACCATTATTATCCTTAAAAAGAATCGCACCAACAAGGATGTCTTCTTTATCGATGCCTCAAAAGAGTTTGAAAAAGGAAAAAATCAAAACAATATGACCGAAGACCATATTGCCAAGATTTTGGAGACCTATCAAAAACGCGAGAATGTCGAGAAGTTCGCCCATCTAGCCAGCTTTGAAGAGATTGTAGAGAATGACTACAACCTTAACATTCCGCGCTATGTCGATACCTTTGAGGAAGAACCCGTAGTTCCCCTAACCGACCTCGCAGACCAGCTTGCAGAGATTGATAAAGAGATTGGAGAGGTAGAAGCCAGACTCGCACACATGCGCAGTCAGCTAGTAGGCACAACACCAGAAGCCCAAGCAGAATTAACCGCCTATCTCGAAAAAATAAATGAAAATTAAATGAGGTTTTATTTTTATGATATTAATGAAACATCTCGTGCAAAATTGAAATATACCCCAAAAGTTAGATAATAAAAATCTAACTTTTGGTTTTAATTAATATGATCTAAAAAAATTTTTGAAACACCATTCCGTGATGAAATTGCACAATCTATTGAACCAGGTAAGCAACAACTTAATTTGCCTGAAACAAGATCAATATGGAATTAAACAAAGTTGTTCCTCAATGGATGCAGAAAATGCAACTAAAGTTAATGGTAGAAATTTCTATATATAAGAAATATAAATAATTTTGAAACAGTTGGTGAAAAATTAGATATTAAGTTGGAGGATTTATGGCGTGTAAAGGTTTGGTTATGGCAGGAGGGACTGGTTTAACTACAGGTATTTTAAATACAATTGAGAACAAAGTCAATAAAGAAGACATTCTGAGAGCCATAGGACCGAAGAACGAATATTATAACGAAATAAACGAAGATGACAATGATTTTTATTCAATTTGGGGGTATAGTGACAGGGATAGGAAATTTACAAATAGACAGCCTCAGAAAGGAGATTTGATTTTTATAACGAATAAGAATGCCGCCGTCTACTTTGGAGAAGTTTTTTTATGCTTTTCATCTACAGAACTGGACTTTATTTGGAATGGAAGAAAAAGATGGCCTTTTAAAATACTCTTTAAAGAAGTATATCAGATATTTATTCCAGATCCGAATAATGCAGTTAAAAAAAATTTTGAAATTTTAATTCAATTAAATCAATTTGCTCCCTCGCGTGGAGCTATACCTCATATAGAAAAACTTTATAATCAAAATGTTGGTTTTAGAAATATAATCGATAAAGAAGATGTAAGGGGAAACTTTCAGGGAGCAATGTATCTTGATATTGACATTGAAAATTTATTAAATAATTTAGAACGATATATGATCCAAAGTCATTTTGAATGTATTAGGAAGATTGTGTAATATGAAATTAAATGAAATCTATTTTAAGTCACTAAAGAAATCATTCCCAACGGTAAACGAAGGGTTTAGATTTAAATATTATGATAAAATCAATTCGTTAACTTGTATTGTAGGTAAAAATGGCATAGGAAAGACTAGATTTTTGAATAGTATACTTCAAAATAGAGCAGGAGTAGATCTTTTATTTAATGAAGGTACAATAAAATTTGGAATTGAAAAGTCACCGAATGTGAGACCATATTTTAACGTAGATAGAAAGAGTGTTAGATATATCAATAATAGCTTTGCGATTATTAAGTATTCATCTGCAATTGAATATGGTCCTATTAGGGAAAATGTAATTGGTCATGATGTATCAACTTCCTATTTGCTACAAAAAATGAGCTTAAGTGGATTAAACCGCTATGATGTAATAAATCAGATAGCTGTAGTTGCAAAAAACCTAGAAAAAATTTCAGAGTTAATTAACTTTAACAATAAAAAGATTAAAGTCTGTCTTTCTGATGAAGGAGAAGCAATTTACAGTCTAAAAGATAAATATTTCAACAGTTATTTGTTTGAAAATGCAAAGGATTTATTTAAAATACATAATAAATATGAAAGTGTATTAAGAAAAAAATTTATTTCTATTTTGTTTGATGAATTACTAATTTCTGATAGCTTGAATTCACTGAAAGAAGAATTAAATGATGACCCAATTAAGGTGTTATTTAATGAAATTAACTCTACAAATTTTACAGTGACTGAAAAATTTTATGAATTACTTAGTGAAATAACATCTGATATATTCACTACTCAAGTAAAAAAATTCTTTGAGGTATATTCTTTAATTACTGATAATTCTAATGGTTTTCTTAAATCAGGTAGAATATTCAAACTGCATTCTGAAGATGATCTGCATACTATCAACAGTGTTATTGAATTTTTCTATCCTGAAACAAATTTAGAAGATTGCAATATTCTGTACGAAGTATTTAGTGTCTTATTATTCTCTTGGGACGGCCTTAGTTCGGGTGAAATGTCTATTTTGAACTTATTCGGTAGGCTATATTCTGGTAAGAAAATTTATGGTAATATACCGAACAAGTTATTGCTAATAGATGAGGTTGATCTGGGCTTACACCCCGAGTGGCAGCGTCTTTGGATTAGTGATGTATTACCTCTAATATCTGAAATTTTATGTTCGGATGATCAGGAACTTCAGGTAATTATTACCACTCACTCACCGATAATTCTTTCAGATATATTAAATCAAGATATTATTTATCTTGGAGATGGAGAATTACAGGAGAAAACTTTCGGACAAAATATTTACACATTGTTTAATAACTCGTTTTTTTTGGATGATGTTCAAGGAAAATTTGTTAGCGATAAATTAGTTGATCTTTCACAATTCTTAAACGAATTAAGCTCAAAACAACAATTTGAACTAACTACTGAGAACTGTGAAAAGTTAAGTGGTATTCTAGGGCTGTCGAGTATAGATTCAATAAATGATATTTCTGTCTTTAAAGAAACACTAAATAGATTAATTAATACAGTTGGGGAGGAATTACTTCGAAATTACTTTAGTTATCTATTCAATGAAATTAATTTTGATTCAGAAGAGAAATTAAATAAGATTAGAAAACTTAAAAGTCAGTTGAGGGAATTGGAAGGAAGAGAATTCTAATGATTTATATTGGAAGTTATCCGCAAGCAGAGGTAATGGAGTACAAAAAATATATAGAAAGAAAAATTGATGATAATTTACAAAGAGACATAGTTCGATTACTGAATGATGATTTAGATACTACTAAAGTACAACAAGTATTGAACTTTGAAGAGCTAATTACTATGGATTTTATAAGATTAAAATCTATATATTCTAATTTGAAAAGTACTTCTAAAATTAAAAAAATAAAAAAAGATATCAAATTTTTTGAAAAAATCAAAGATGAGGAGCTAGGTAAACCAGAAAATAAATATAAAAAAAAATATATAAAATCCTTGTATAATAATATTATTTTGAGTTTAAAAAAAGATTTAGTTATTATTAATAGTTCTGAGATTTTAAAAAGATATAGAGATAAGTACGCTATTTTTACAGAACAGAGAGGAAAAGGTAAGAAAAATAACATTGAATTATCTAAAGCACTAGGATTAATTGTTTGTCCATATTGTAATCGTAGTTTCATCAATAATAGAGGAGATAGAGCGTCAGGTCGTCAATTTGACCACTTCTTTAGTAAAGATGAGACACCATATTTTGCATTATCTTTATATAATCTAGTTCCTTGTTGTTCTATTTGCAATCATACGAAGTCGACTATTGAAATGGAATACTGTCCATTTGAACAAGAGAATGGTGTGTATCGAAAGCTGGAATTTCTTGTTAAATTTCCAGCGGGGAATATTACTGTTAAAGATACAGTTTCTGATGTTCAAGTTTTGAAGCTGAATGAAGCGTATGAGATTCATTCAGTGGATGTAAAACGTTTATTTGATGTAGAGAGAGTATATTGTCAAGATTATCGTAATGATTTACTAAAAAAAATAGATCCAAAATATCATTACTTATTAACCGAGTCACAGTTTGATCAAATGATTTTTGGAGAAATTGTAAATTTAGACCATAGCAAATTTAGGAACGAAGTATTATCATATTTGAAGTATGATACGTATCAGATGATTAAAAATTGTAGGAAAAATAAGTATTAGCTTAACTTAAATAATCTATAGTTTAAAGAAATTTATTGACAGTATCTTATAAAATTCTCAATTATAACAGAGGCTAACTTTCTGGAAAACACTTATTTTTCTGAAAAAGTATTTACAAAAGGAAATTTTGACAGAAGTTAATTTACATAAAGAGTCCTAAAAATTGTTGACAAATCCAAGATAAACGCTTACAATACTAATATGTTGCAACTTCCATTGTTGGCGAACTAGAGTCGCCCTGAAGGAGGAAATACCATGAAAGTGGATAAGAAAACCCTTGCTCGTCTTGAGCTAGCAACATATGTCCTTTTAGCAGTAAAAGATATTGTTATCAAGTACCTTGAAATCAATAATCAGAAGCTAGAAGGCTAGCATACAGTTTTACTGTATGCTTTTTATTTAATTTTTAGAAATGGATTGAAAATATGATTATTGAAAAAAATATAGTTTCTATCAAAAAACAAGCAAATCATTTTAAGTCATTATTTGAGCATAAAATCTTTGAGGGACCATATAAAAATTATATACGGAATACAGCTAGAAATGGGTCTGACTTTCCTCTATTTTCTATTGCTTCTGATAATTTTTATATATATCAAAAGTATGAACGAGTGTTACAATCTGATGTTCGAAATTATTTAATAAATCCTATTTTAGAAGAATTATTGAATAATTGTAGTTATAAAGTTGAAAGTCAATTGGAAAAGTTAAGAAAATATAGTGGCTATAATAACGATAAAATAGAGCATTACAGTATTTGTCCATTTCAGTTTATCTTTACGAAAAATAATCTTAGATATGGGGTGAGATATACAAATTTATATGATACTGATGATATTGTAAAAGATTTGATAAAAAATTTTCAGATAGATAAAGTAATCATTTTACATTTTTCAGATGAACAAGATTTTGGATTAAACCAATATCGAGAAATAATAAACATTTCTGATTGTTCAATTAAAATGTTTTTTGATGAGTTTATAAATGAAAACTTATATCATTATTTTTTGACCATATTAGAAGAAGTGATCGAAGAAATGCAGAAGTTAATAGGTTTTGACACAATTCCTAGTATAAATATTTCAAACATAACTGGCGTAAAACTTGAATTAAGAGAAACTTTAAATAATATAGATTTTCGATTATTGACTTATAATTCATCCAAAGAATTTGATTCTTTAGGTAGAAATGATTTATCTAATATTTGTTCAAATTTAGATAATGGTAAAGCTCAAATATTGATAGGAGAATCAGACTTCGCCCAATCATATATAACTTCGGAATATTTGTATAAGGTGTTAGTTGATAAATTTAACTATAATAAATTAGAATATAAATTCGATTATACTTCTGTTGTGGCAGGTTATTTAAAGACAATTGAACAATTTCTTTATAAACTTTTGTGTTATCAGATTAATTATGACAGAAGTGAGAAATGGATCAAAAGAGGGAAAAAGTACGTCTATAGGAATAAAAAAAGGAAGTATCCTAGAAAAGAGGAAGTAAGGGAAAATCCAAACAATGAAGGAATTTATCAAGTATTAGTTACTCATAATAATCTTAAATTTATGGATATTAGTTTAGGGTCATTAATCTGGTACGTATCTGATAATGAAAATTGTTGGAACCTAAGTAGCCAGGGAAGAAAGTTATTAAATGAACTTTTATTGGATTATAAAGATTCAGTTAGAAATGGGTATTTTCATAAACATAACCTAGAAGATATTGAAGAATTAAAACGTATCAGAGAAAATACTTTGTATCTTTTATGCTCTATAATTGGAAGTTTAAAAGATTTTGACATTAGCAAATTTGGTATTTTAGATTTTTCATTTAATGATTTCTATACTGTAATCTCTGAAGTTCCAAAACACATACCGTTTTATATTCAGGAAACAATAATTAGTCAACCCCTATTAATGACGAGGGTTTATAAACAAGAAGCTGAAAGTTATGATATAGATGGATTATTGGAACAAAATCTCTACTTTGCCAAAATAAATGATTCTACAATCAAATATGAGTCAGTTAAGGATGTACCCAAGAATGACCTGGTCATTTTTAATACTAAAAATGTCCCTTATAGAGCAGAGTATATTGTAAGGGGTACAGAAGATGGCTCTAACAATAAAGTTGAAGTTTATAGAAAAAATTAATTGTAAAAGAAGTAATTCTCTTTGTTCGGTGAAATTTTTAAAAACTTTATGGGGTTAGAAATCTTGTTTCAGATTTTTATAGAGCATTATGATATGTCGTGTAATACTTCTCTGTAAAACCTCACAATTCTCAAAATGTGGTCCAGCATAAATATATCAACGTTTATACACATCCAGGAGGTATCTCTTGGGTGCTTTTTTATTTGATAAAGATTATAACTATGCTTAAAGTTGCAGATAGTTATAAAAGTGTGATAAATATTTTAAAATACGTCATCTATATCCAAATTAGGATAGGGCTTTTCATTATTTAAAATTCGATTTAGTATTTCAACACTAGATTTCAAGTGAAACAATTCAGTTTTACTCATTTCATTTTCATAATTGTTCTCTATATTTTTACAATGACGCTTAATATGCCATAATGCTCGTTGAATGTTTTTTTCTTTTAAATTTTTCATGACTATATCATACTATAATCAATATCAAAATAGAATTTGTTTTCTCAACTGTTCAAAATTTAACCTAAACTGAGCTAATGTATTTAAGTTTTTAATTGGATAACTTATCACTAATTAATTTTAACTGAAGTCTAAAATAAGATGTTTAAATCATGACCACCCGTCTAACGGGTGGTTTGTACCAGGGCTATAAGCCCAAATTACCAGCCAGCGCCTAAAGACGCTGGCTTTCACTTTGTTCAAGCCTTATTGCATTTGACTCGTCACAAGCCTCTCGAAGAGGCATACGTACTACTTGCCACTATCCCTAAAGGGATCTTCATATTCTTTTACACTCAACTTATCTAAAGCAATGTCTTTGTGCTCTTGTTCCTGAATGTATTTCTTTATTGTGGCTTCATTAAGTCCAACCGTACTCACATAATATCCCTCTGCCCAAAAATGTCGATTTCCAAACTTATATTTCAGATTGGCGTGTTTATCAAACATCATTAGAGCACTTTTACCTTTTAAATATCCCATGAAACTTGCAACGCTAATTCTAGGCGGAATGCTCACCAACATATGAACATGATCTGGCATTAAATGGCCTTCAATAATCTCAACACCTTTATAACTACATAATCGATGGAATATTTCTCCCAAACTACTTCTATATTGATTATAGATCACTTTTCGTCTATACTTAGGGGTGAACACAATATGATATTTACACATCCATTTTGTGTGTGATAAACTATGTGCTTTTTGGGCCATATTTTTCTCCTTTCGCTTTACAATTGGCTTGAACACCTTTATTGTATCGCGTTTGGAGTTTTTTTGGTATAACCTTCGATGCGCACCCGCTTAGCGGGTGGTTCTTTTGTCTCGCACCTAACGGAGCGAGACGGACTGAAAGTCACATAATAAAGAAAAATCCACGAATCCCTATGGACTCGTGGATTTTGTTTTAGAGAAATTGTGTAATAAAGACAATGAGGATGACAATTGGGATCACAAAGCGAAGCAAGAAAATCCAGGTCTTGAAAAGGAAGCGTTTGGATTTTTCATCTCCCACTTTGAGTTCTTCTTGGGCTAGGACTTGGTCAAAGAGATAGCCTGTAAATAAAGACAGGCAGAGAGCCCCAAAAGGCATAAGGAGGTTGGAAACCAAAAAGTCCATGCAATCAAAAAAGGATTTTCCAAAGAGGGTCCATTTGGAGAGTACTCCATAGGATAGGGCCGATGGAATCCCAAAGATAAAGGTCAGAAGGCCAATAATTTGACTCCATTTAGCCCGCTTTTTGTTGTTTTGGTTGGTGACATTCCCGACATTAATCTCTAACATGACGACGGATGAGGTAATGGTCGCAAAGAGGAAGAGAAGAAGGAAGAGAAAGTAGAAGACCGTTCCAAAAGGCATCTTGTCAAAGACTTGTGGCAGGACTACAAAGAGGAGTCCCGGTCCACTAGTAGAAGGGATTTGAAAGGCTGACATGGCTGGGAAAATCGCCAAGCCTGCCATGATAGAAACGGCGATATTCATGAAGACGACGGAAATCCCGGATTGGACCAGGTCAGTGTCCTTGTCCAAATAGGAAGCATAGGTCAACATGGC